>JABLTL010075591.1_pt1 | contig 10915 bp, 8 predicted proteins | sample 7160151 | NCBI WGS metagenome assembly JABLTL01 (sample SAMN14651223, study PRJNA627086) | human gut metagenome | isolation source: feces | host: Homo sapiens
CCAATTGTTTATCGCTCCCGGCAACGCTGGCACGACTGCCATTGGTGAGAATGTGAGCATTGGCGTCAACGAGTTCGATAAGCAGAAGGACTTCGTGGTTACCAATGGCATCGACATGGTGGTGGTAGGCCCCGAGGTGCCTTTGGTAAACGGCATCGTCGACGCATTCAGAGCCGACGAGCGCACCGCAAACATTCCCGTCATCGGTCCCTCTAAGCAAGGAGCCGAGCTCGAAGGCAGCAAGGATTTCGCCAAGGGATTTATGAAACGCCATAACATTCCCACGGCAGCCTACGAGACCTTCGACGGCACAACGATCGAGGAAGGCGTAGCTTTCCTGAAGACCTTGAAGGCGCCTTACGTGCTGAAAGCCGACGGTTTGGCAGCTGGCAAGGGCGTGCTCATCGTGCCTACGCTTGAGGAAGCCGAGAAAGAACTGCGCGACATGCTTGGTGGAATGTTCGGTCAGGCATCAGCCAAGGTAGTCATTGAGGAGTTTCTCAGTGGCATAGAGTGCTCTGTCTTCGTACTTACCGACGGCAAGCACTACCAAATCCTTCCTGAAGCCAAGGACTACAAGCGCATTGGTGAGCACGACACCGGCCTAAACACCGGTGGTATGGGAAGTGTCTCTCCGGTTCCCTTCGCCAACGCCGAGTGGATGAAAAAGGTGGAAGACCGCATCATCCGCCCCACGGTTGAAGGCCTTGCGGCCGACGGCATCGACTATAAGGGATTCATCTTCTTCGGTCTTATCAACGTGGAAGGCAACCCCATGGTCATCGAGTACAACTGCCGCATGGGCGATCCCGAGACCGAGACCGTGATGCTCCGACTGAAGAGCGACCTCGTCGACCTGCTGGAGGGTGTTGCCAAGGGCGACCTCGACCAACGTAAGGTGGAGTTCGACGAGCGCGCTGCCGTCTGTGTCATGCTGGTTAGCGGTGGTTACCCACAGGCTTACCAGAAGGGTTACGTCATCGAGGGGCTCAACGAGGTAGAGGGCAGCATTGTGTTCCACGCCGGAACCAAGATGGCCGATGGCAACGTGGTGACCGATGGTGGTCGCGTGTTGGCCATTTCCTCATACGGCAAGGACAAGGAAGAAGCCTTGCATAAGAGTTTCACCGAGGCTCAGAAGATTCGCTTCAAAGACATGTACTTCCGCCGTGACATTGGTCAAGATCTCTAATTGACAGGACTTCACTCCTCATTTCAGGATATTTGAACGTGATGGCCGACATTCATTGTGCCCCTTCAAGGCTTTCCTCTCTATGAGAACCAGCTACAAAAGGGACAAGGTGAATACCGACCATCACATATCACTTCATCAAATTCAATAGGTACAAGGGAGGCAAAGAGAAGCCGCCCGTAATGAAACGTCATGATTAAACGCGCTCAAAACAGAATAGCCCAGTCGCGTTGGTCGTTACCCGTGACCGCCATCTATGGCTTGCTGCTGTTCCTTATATCAGGAATGGCCTCGCAAGGCCTATGGTTGCAACTGCTCATTCTTGTTGCTTCCACCGTGATGATGGTTATTCTCAACAACAACAATTCGCTCATCCGCATCTACAGTCGCATGGTTTCATGCTCCTTTTATGTTGTGGTGCTGATGTCCCCGTTCTTGTTTTCATCCATCAACATTGGCATAGCGCAACTGGCGTTCATCTTCTCGCTCAACTTCATTCTCCGCGCCTTTCAAGACAAGCAAGCCGTTGGATGGGTCTTCTACGCCTTTGTGGCCATCGGTGTGGCCAGCGTCTTTTATGTGGAATTGCTGTGGTTGGTTCCCATTCTTTGGATTCTGCTTACCACCAACGTGTTGGCCATGAGTTTGCGCACGTTCATCGCGTCTATCCTGGGTGTAGCGCTCCCCTATTGGTTTTTGAGCGCCTATTATCTGTTGATAGGCAACCCACAGGCCATAGCCGACCATTTTGAGGCCATGCTGCTTTGGCAACAACCGTTCGACTTTTCCATGCTCGACATCCATCGAGGCCTAACATTCTTGTTTGTCGCCATCCTCGGCATCATTGGCAGCGTGCATTTCGTGGCCTATAGTTACCAGGACAAGATTCGCACCCGCATGATTTTCGAGATGTTCATCACCTTAGAGATTTGTTTGTTGGTATTGCTCATTCTGCTGCCTCAGCATTTCGATGTGCTGTTGTCGCTGCTTCTCACGGTCGTGTCACCCCTTATCGGCCACTTTTTGTCGCTCACTCACTCCAAACTATCCAACATCACGTTTTTCACACTCATCATCGCCGCCCTAGCATTAACCGTTTTCAATATATGGATGCCTTAGTCGACTTATTGCTCAATTATGGCTACTGGGGCATGTTGGTAGCCGCTTTTCTTGCCGGCAGTTTCTTTCCTTTCAGTAGCGAAGCCGTTATGTTGGCGCTCCTTGCCGCCGGATTAGAACCCTTGCCCTTGATCGTCTACGGCACCGTGGGCAATGTTGCCGGTTCGATGTTCAATTACGCCGTAGGGCGAATGGGGCGTCTCGATTGGATAGAGCACTATCTCCATGTGAAGAAACGCGACCTCGACAAAGCCCAGCGATTCATGGCGGGCCATGGCGCATGGTTTGCCTTTTTCTCGTTTCTACCCGTCTTGGGATCGGCCATCACCATCGTCTTGGGACTCATGCGGGCCAACATCCCCATCTCCCTCATCAGCATCACGCTTGGCAAGGCACTCCGTTACATTCTCCTCGTCTATAGTGTAGACCTGCTGTTGTAACGAAGGACCCCATCGCCGATAGCCACATGCCCAAGGATCCTTACCCATCCTCCGTCACAGATATTCCTCCTATAAGCCATTACCGGACCATAGCGACAAGGGGGATGAAAGGTCTGCCAACAATTACTTCTTTTGAAACGTCATGTTTACGAAAAAGTTCGAGCATCGTTCAGCAATATACGCCAGATACCGAACCCACTTTTTAGCCAAAAACCATGACAATGGGCCATTCAACGCACCGTTTTGCCACACACTTTCTCTTCCCTAACGAGCGCCCAATGGCCCCGTCCGCCTTCACGGAAAATGCCTCGTTAAGAACACCCCAAGCCCAACAGGCCAAATCGCATAGCCGCTACTATCCGGTGCTTTCTGCCCATTTTACCGAGTGGCACTAATAAAAAAACAAAAAAAACGGGCTATTCTTATCCTCTCTCTCCTCTTTTTATTAACTTTGCATTTTAGGATTGAAAAATCAAAATTAGTCACACAATAAATGAAACAGTACAGATTAGTGGACAATATTCTTGGATGGTTGACGTTCTTCGTCGCCGCCTTTGTCTATTGTTCCACCATTGAGCCGACAGCTTCCTTCTGGGACTGTCCTGAGTTTATCACTACTGGCTACAAGCTTGAGATTGGTCACCCCCCAGGGGCACCGTTCTTCATGTTGACAGCCAACCTGTTCAGCCAGTTTGTCAGCAATCCCAGTGAGGTGGCCCGCATGGTCAACACCATGAGTGCGCTGCTCTCTGCCGCCACCATCCTGTTCTTGTTCTGGACCATTACGCACCTGACGCGCAAGCTCATCGTGAAGGATTGGAGCAGCCTTACCACAGGCAAGCTCATTGCCAATGAGGCCAGCGGACTGGTGGGCGCCCTGATCTACACCTTCTCCGATACCTTCTGGTTCTCGGCTGTCGAAGGTGAGGTGTACGCTTACTCATCGGCTTTCACTGCTGTTGTGTTCTGGCTCATCCTCAAGTGGGAAGACCACGCCGACGAGCCCCACGCTGACCGTTGGCTGGTGCTGATCTTCTACATGACTGGCCTGTCTATCGGCGTTCACTTGCTCAACCTGTTGTGCTTGCCCGCCATTGTGCTGGTTTATTGCTATCGCCGCTTCCCCAACGTCGAGTCGAAGGGCTCACTCATTGCCCTGCTCGTGTCGTTCGCCATTGTGGCCGCCGTGCTCTATGGCGTGGTTCCCGGCATTATCACCGTGGGCGGATGGTTCGAGTTGCTGTTTGTCAACGTGCTCGGCATGCCTTTCAACACGGGTCTCATCATCTACATCATCCTCTTGGTGGCCGCTACATTGTGGGCCATTTACGAGAGCTATATGGGTCAGAACAAGAAGCGTGAGAACATTTCGTTCCTCGTGGCGTTCGCCCTCATCGGCATTCCGTTCTATGGTTTCGGCTGGAGCGCTGTAGCCATTGGTGTTGTGGTACTGGCCGTGTTGGCCTTCGTGCTCAACCACAAGAAGCTTGTCGACAAGAAGCCCGTTTATCTCGTCACATCACGATTCAAGAATACCGCCCTTCTCTGCATGCTCATGCTGATGATTGGCTATTCAAGCTATGCCCTGATCGTCATCCGCTCGGTGGCCAACCCGCCGATGGACCAGAACTCACCTGAGGATATCTTCACGTTGGGTTCTTACCTTAGCCGCGACCAGTATGGCGACCGCCCATTGTTCTACGGCCAGGCCTACACCTCACAGGTGAAGTTGAAGACCGAAGGCAACTACTGCCGTCCCGTCATGCAAGGTGGCGCTCCCGTCTACAGCCGTAAGGAGAAGGCTTCAAAGAACGAGAAGGACTCCTACTTCGTGGTTACCCACAAGGACAAGTACGAATATGCACAGAACATGTTCTTCCCGCGCATGTACGACGCTAACCACGCCCAGGACTACGAGTCGTGGATGGGTGGTGTCAGCGGCAGCGAGGTACCCTACGACCGCTGCGGTGAGAACATCATGGTGAAGATGCCTTCACAGCTCGAGAACATCAAGTTCTTCCTGTCTTACCAGTGCAACTTCATGTATTGGCGTTATTTCATGTGGAACTTCGCCGGTCGTCAGAACGGCATCCAGGGCCACGGCGAGTTGGAGCATGGCAACTGGATTACCGGTATCTCGTTCCTCGACAACGCTCGTCTCGGCGACCAGAACAACCTGCCCGACGAGTTGAAGAACGACAAGGGCCACAACGTGTTCTACTGCTTGCCGCTGCTCTTGGGTCTCATCGGACTTTTCTGGCAGGCCTTCCGCGGCCGCCGCGGCATCCGCCAGTTCTGGGTGGTGTTCTTCCTCTTCTTCATGACAGGTCTCGCCATCGTGATCTATCTGAACCAGACACCCGTGCAGCCTCGTGAGCGCGACTATGCCTACGCAGGTTCCTTCTATGCCTTCGCCATCTGGTGTGGCATGGGCGTGGCCGCCATCATCGACCTGCTGAAGCGCTACCTGAAGAAGGACAGTGTGGTCATCGCAGCCGTTGTGGGATTGGCATGCCTCTTGGTTCCTATCCAAATGGCCAGTCAGACATGGGACGACCACGACCGTTCGGGCCGTTATACCTGCCGCGACTTTGGTAGCAACTACCTCATGACCCTGCAAGACGAGGGCAACCCCATCATCTTCACCAATGGCGACAACGACACCTTCCCGCTCTGGTACAACCAGGAGACCGAGGGAGTGCGCACCGACGCTCGTGTCTGCAACCTCTCTTACCTGTCTACCGATTGGTATATCGACCAGATGAAGCGCCCGGCTTACAACTCACCCTCAGTGCCCATCAGCTGGCCGCGACTCGACTACTGCTCAGGCACCAACGAGATTGTGGAGGTTGCTCCTAACCTGAAGCAGCAGGTGCTCGATTTCTACAAGCAAGATCCCGAGGCTGCCAAGGCACAGTTTGGCGACAACCCGTTCGAGGTTAAGAACATCATGAAGTATTGGATTCGCTCTAAGAACGACGACATGCACGTCATCCCGACCGACACCCTCTATATCACTGTCGACAAGGAGGCTGTCAAGAAGAGCGGCATGCTCATGGCTTGCGACTCCATCCCCGACCGCATGGTCATCTCGCTTGCGGGCAAGAAGGCCCTCTACAAGAACGACATGATGATGCTCGAGATGATTGCCAACTGCAACTGGACGCGTCCTGTTTATGTTGCAACAACTGTGGGAAGCAACTCATACATGAACCTCGGCGACAACTTCGTGCTTGAGGGTCTTGCCAACCGCATCACACCGTTCTCTACGAATCAGCCAAACGCAAAGACCATCGACACCGAGAAGATGTACAACAACCTGATGAACCGTTACCGCTACGGCGGTCTCAGCACTCCCGGCCTTTACATCGACGAGACCCTCATGCGCATGTGCTATACCCACCGTCGCCTCTTTGGCCGCTTGGCCATCGCATTGGCCGCCGAGGGTAAGAACGACAAGGCTCTGAAGGTGCTGCAGAAGGCAGAGAAGGAGATCCCCGAGTATAACATCCCGATGAACTACATGAGCGGCGCCTTCGACATGGCTCAGGCTTATGCTGCATTGGGCAAGAACAAGAAGGCCTTGGAGATTCTCCACAAGGTATGGACCGACGCTTATCAGTACGCCACCTATTACCTGACGCTTGAGGGCCAGCGCTTCGCTTCAGCCAACCGCGACTTCATGGTTCAGTTGACCATCCTCAACCAGATCCATGAGCTCACGCAGCACATCGACGCCAAACTCGCCAAAAAGGAAGGCGCTGAGGTGCAGGCTAAGTTGAACCAGTTCATCGGCAAGGGTGGCCAACCCATGCAGTAAACCCCTGTTCACTTAAACAACCAATCATAAGAGAGCGCCTGACGGCGAAGAGCTTTGCCGATGCAACAGCCCTTCTTCCGCCAGGCGCTTTTAGTTAAAACACAATTCAAATGTTTATAGAACAACCCGCAAAGTGGCTGAGATGGCTCTATCCCAACGCCCTGTGGCGCATGGACAAGAACGACCATTCGGTCTATCTCACGTTCGATGACGGCCCCATTCCCGAGTCGACGCCCTTCATCCTCGAAACATTGCGCCGCTACAACGCCAAGGCCACCTTCTTCATGGTGGGCGAGAACGTGCTGCGCTACCACGATCTCTACAATCAGATTGTGGCCGAAGGTCATCAGGTGGGCAACCACACGTTCAACCATATCGGGTCGTTCAAACACTGGACCCTCACCTATGCCCTGAACATCCAGCAGGCCAACGACCTCATCAAGGCCCATCTCTTCCGCCCGCCCCACGGCTGGATGCGCCATTCCGTATATTGGTGGTTCCAACGCCGTTACAAGATTGTGATGTGGGACTTAGTGACACGCGACTACTCCAAGTGGCTGACGGCCGATGATGTGGTGCGCAACGTGAAGCGTTACACCCGCAATGGCTCCATCATCACCTTCCACGACTCGCTCAAGAGCATCGATAAGTTGAAAACCGCCCTGCCTGAAGCCCTGGAATGGCTCCAGGAACAAGGCTACGAATTCAAGACCTTCGAATAATCAGCATGCCGCTTTCCCGTCACGATCTCACCGCGCTCATCAAGACCGAAGCCCAGAAGTTGGGTTTCGCCGCATGTGGTGTGGCCCAAGCCTCCCACGTCAGCGAGGACGAGGAGACCCACCTCCGTCGGTGGCTCGACGAGGGCAAGTATGCCGACATGCACTATATGACCAACTATTTAGACAAGCGCCTCGATCCCCGTAAGCTGATGGACGGGCTGAAGAGCATCGTGTCGTTGGCCATGAACTACGCCCCCGAGCGTCGGTTGGCCGCCGGCGAGCCACAGATTGCCGCCTACGCGTTGGGCAAAGACTACCACGACGTGATGAAGGAGCGCATCCACCGCTTGGCCGCCTTTGTGTCGGAGCAAGTGGGGCGCGAGCTAACCTATCGCGCGTTTGTCGACAGCGGCCCCGTGCTGGAGCGCTATTGGGCTGTGCAAGCGGGCTTAGGATGGGTGGGGCGCAACCATCTGCTCATCATCCCCAAGGCCGGAAGCGAGTTTTTCCTTGGCGAGTTGTTTCTTGACATAGAGCTCGATTACGACCAACCCATGGCCAACCATTGCGGCCATTGCCACCGCTGCGTCGACCAATGTCCTACCCATGCGCTGAGCTACACACATGCGTTCGACGCCCATCTCTGCCTTTCCTACCAAACCATCGAAAACCGTGGCGAGCTGAGCGACGACGCCAAGGCGAAGATGGGTGCGTTCATCTACGGATGCGACCGTTGCCAACTGGCCTGCCCTTGGAACCGTTTCGCCCAACCCACCAACATCGCCGAGTTCCAACCGAGCGAGGAATTGCTCTCCATGACGCGCCAACAATGGGAGCAACTGAGCGAGGACGACTATCGCCGGCTCTTCAAGGGATCGGCCGTAAAGCGCGCAAAATATGCCGGCCTCATGCGCAATATCCATAACATGAGCGCCCAAACGAGCGCCACAACCCACCCATCCAACGATGAACCAACCCCGTCAGAACCCTAAGGGTGATAGGGATTTAATGTGTTCAAAACACGTCGTTTTTTGAAAGATAACAGGGGTAGGAAGCCCTCATTTTCGGATAAGAAGCCCCTATTATTAGCATTCCTTGGGGTTTCCATGATTTTTAACGTCCAAAAGGGCCCTCATTCGTAATCTTTTTTGTAATTTTACACCATGATTCACACCATGCAAGACGACATCAGCTTGTTCTTCCGCCAATTTGCCCTCCAGCGATTGTCACCGGCTGGCTCGGGCAACATTGACCCACAAGCCATCAAGATGATGATGGTCAACCATTGCGAAGAGATTTATCCCGCATTCTCCGAGACCGAAATCTTCAAGCTCCACTACCAACAAGCGGGCCACGACCAGATGGTTGAGGAGTACAAACGATGCTTCACCCTGCTCCTTTCAGGACGTCTGCCGTGATTAACACTATAGCTAACCAACAACCATACCACACTTAACCCACCATAACGCAGCAAGCGAACAGCGCAGCTGACCCCAACACCCCACTAACAATCACATCGCACCTAATAATACCTAATAACAAATTATTTTATGTCAAACAACAAAACATTCTATGTCCCCTTAGCTTTTGTGGGATTGTTCTTCTTCTCCATTGGCTTCGCTTTGGGCATCAACTCATTCCTCATGCCCGTCCTGAAGGGTGCCATGGACATGTCGGCCGGTGCGTCGAGCCTGCTTCTCGCTGCCACCTTCGTGCCCTTCCTTCTCTTCGGCATTCCTGCCACCAAGTGCATTGAGGCCATTGGCTACAAGCGCACCATGGCTTTATCGTTCGGCATCTTCGCCGTAGCTTTTGCCCTTTTCATCCTGGCCGCCAAAGAGCAGTCGTTGGAGTGGTTCCTCATTGCCAGCGCCGTGAGCGGTGCCGCCAACTGCGTGCTGCAAGCATCTGTGAACCCTTACGTCACCATTTGCGGTCCGTTGGAGAGCGCCGCTAAGCGCATCTCCATGATGGGCATCTGCAACAAGCTCGCTTGGCCTGCCACAACGCTCTTCATCACGTTGGTTATCGGCAAGGGCATTGGCGACATCCACATGGAAGACCTTTACATGCCCTTCGGCATCATCATCGGCATCTTCGTAGCCTTGGCCATCGTTGCCCTGGTAGCTCCGCTGCCCGAGGTGAAGGCCGCCGGTGAGGACGACAGCGCCGATAGCGCCGAGCCTGCCTGCCCTTACGCAGAAGGCAAGACCAGCATCATGCAGTTCCCCCACCTGTTGCTGGGCTGCTTGGCCCTCTTCCTCTATGTAGGTGTTGAGACCATCTCGCTGGCAACAGCCAACGACTACGCCAAGGCGCTCAACCTGCCGGGCGACAACTGGGGCTTCATTCCCTCGATCGGCATGGTGGTGGGTTACCTCGTAGGTATCATTGCCATTCCTAAGTATCTGAAGCAAGACACCGCCATGCGCCTCTGCGCCATCATCGCTGTGGTTGGTTCAGTGCTTGTGGCCGTCATCCCCGACCCTGAGATTTCAACCTACTGCATCTTCTTCATGGCTCTCGGTTGCTCACTCATGTGGCCGGCACTGTGGCCTCTTGCCATGGCCGACCTTGGTAAGTTCACCAAGAGCGGTTCATCATTGCTCACCATGGCCATCGCCGGTGGCGCCGTAATGCCTTGGTTGCAAGGTCTGGCTGTCGACGCCTTTGGTTACCAGGCCAGCTATTGGGTTTGCGTTCCCTGCTTCCTCTTCATCTTCTTCTATGGCATGTGGGGTTACAAGATCAGATAACACATAGGCTATCCAGCAGATAGTTGAATGCTATAAGCCAAACGCCCGATGAGCCATCCGCTCACCGGGCGTTTCATTTGGTTCGACCTATTATGAGACCTCGGACAAAATCAACAAAGGTCGTTCGATAAAAACTATTGGATGATTGATGCAGAAAGATACTGCTCCATGCCCTTATAGACGCAACAAAGCCCCGGCTTGTGCATACCAGGGCTTTATTGGTTATCCAACATGTGTAAGCAAATCCTTTATTTCACCAGCACTTTCATTGTTTTGTTGCCACGTCTCACAATGTTTATGCCTTTATGCTTGTTGTTAGCACGTACACCCTGCAAGTTGAAATACTCTGTTGTTTCGTTGTTGGGAGTGGTAAGCGCGTTTATTCCCGACGCATTCTTCAACGTAAAGTATCCATCTGTAGTGTTGGCATAACGACTGTCGGTTTTGTTCTCATCGTAGGCAATGGCACCCTTCAGCGAGTAGCAACCACTGAACATATATTCACCATTAACATCAGTAGCAACAAACTTGTCGCTGGCATAAATGGTTTGGAGGTTAGAACAATTTTTGAACAAGTAAGACATACTCATCACATTCTGTGTGTTAAAATTCGACATATCAAGCGAAGTGAGGCCAGAGCAACCACTGAACATGGAACCCATATCCGTCACGTTCTTTGTGTCGAATTTCGACACATCAAGCGAAGTGAGGCCAGAGCAACCACTGAACATGGAACCCATACTTGTCACGTTCTGAGTGTCGAATTTCGACACATCAAGCGAAGTGAGGCCAGAGCAATTATAGAACATTGAACGCATATCCGTCACGTTCTTTGTGTCGAATTTCGACACATCAAGCGAAGTGAG
>JABLTL010152239.1_pt1 | contig 10905 bp, 9 predicted proteins | sample 7160151 | NCBI WGS metagenome assembly JABLTL01 (sample SAMN14651223, study PRJNA627086) | human gut metagenome | isolation source: feces | host: Homo sapiens
AGTGATTACATCGGATAATCCAAGATATGAGGAACCGGAGCGGATTATGCAGACAATTGAGGAGGGAATGAAGGAAACAAAGGGACAATATCAAATGATGGTTGATCGTAAAGAAGCCATGCGGTTTATGCTGGCACAGGGACGGCCGGGAGATATTTTGATCCTGGCGGGAAAGGGCCATGAACAGTATCAGGAGATCAAAGGAGACTATTTGCCGTTCAATGAAAGAAAAATTGCGCAGGAAATCCTGGCGGATCTTGACTAATACATCATTTTCGAAATAACGATGTATTTAGAAGGCTGCAGAAAAAGTTTTAATGGAGGAACAGAGAAAATGAAGGCATTGATTTTATGGGGGATCGGTATGTCGGGCGGAATCGCAGTGGCGGCGGGATTGTTTACCTTCCTTGTAATTACGGGAATTCCCCATCGGTTAATGACGATCACTCACACGACGGCCTATGGCGGATGGTATGAATGGATGTTTGTGCTGGGTGGTGCGCTTGGTAATGCAGTCTGGCTGACAGATACAGCAGTAAAAATACCGGCAGGGATGTTTCTGGCAGGTGCAGCAGGCCTTTTGGTCGGGATATTTATCGGGTGTCTGATCGGAGCGATTGCAGAGGTGTTGGATGCGTTGCCGGTGTTTTTCAAAAGAATCGGTATCCGTCAGGGCATCGGTGTCGTCATTTTCTGGATGGCCGTCGGCAAAACACTGGGGGCCTGGATGTGGTATTTCATATTGACATAAATGCCAATATAAAATAAAAGCAGGTATAGATTGAAGAATATGAAGGCGGGATACTGATTGATCAGAAGAAAGGTGTGAATGAAACAGATGGAAAGTGAAAAGCAGACAAAAAATGAAAAACAGACAAAAGGTGAAAAACGGATGGAAGATGAAAAACAGGCTGCCAGGAAGAGGCGGGATAAACGATATAATGATTACGTGAAACAGGTAACACCGAAACATAACTTCCTTTTAAATATGCTGAAAGCATTTGTTAGCGGAGGCTTCATTTGCGTCATCGGGCAGATGTTTTCGGATTGGTACGGCAGTATGGGACTTATGAAGGATGAGGTGTCAGGATATACAACGCTGTCGTTAATATTGATCAGTGTGCTCCTGACATGTCTGAACTGGGTGGGGCCCATCACAAAATTTGCCGGTGCGGGCTATCTGGTGCCGATTACAGGCTTTGCCAATTCGGTGGCAGCATGTGCACTGGAATTTAAAGCTGAAGGAGAAGTTTTTGGTGTGGGCTGCAAGATATTTACCATTGCAGGCCCAGTGATCCTGTACGGCATTGTCACCAGCTGGGTACTGGGAGCAATTTATTGGGTGGTGCAGATGTTTGCTTAGGATAATATCAGGGAAGCGCGCCGAAATCAGGTCTGCAGATGAAGAGAAAACTTGACAAAACAGCTGACTTGTTATAGTATACAAAAGAAACTTTGACAATTGAATAGATGGATTCACCATAATTTTTTCTTTAAGCGCCATGTATCGGAGTGATCCGGTTAACGAGGAGAAGGGTGATCGAAGATTCGGCGGATGCCCTTTCGTACAGCCCGGTGCGTATATATTGACAAATATGCAGGCAACTGCAAAACAAAAACAATATAACGGGAACTGATAAGTCATATTTTGTAACTGTTCAGAACCAAGCAAAATTTCAAAAACAGGTATAAAATGCGTAGCATTTTGGAGGTTGGCTCTGAACAGTTACCATATTTTAAAGAATGAAATGACGAAATGATTATAAGAAGTATCGGAACTGTGCAGACAGTCCGATACGTAAAGATATAAATAGTGAGGAAAAATTATGTGTGGAATAGTAGGTTATACAGGTAAACAGAGTGTTGCAAAGCAGATTCTTGATGCATTGGAACTGCTGGAGTATCGTGGTTATGACAGTGCCGGTATGGCAATTGTTGATGAGACAAACGGTCAGGTGCAGATCCGCAAGCGTGCCGGAAGAGTAGCAGACCTTGAAAAGGTATGGAAGGCTAATCCGGTGAATGGTATTTGCGGTATTGGTCATACACGTTGGGCAACCCATGGCGGTGTCAGCGATGTGAATGCACATCCGCATCGTGCAGGACGTGTCACATTGGTTCACAATGGTATTATTGAGAATTATGAAGAGCTGAAGGATCATTTTGGCCTGGCGGATGAACTGATTTCTGATACAGACAGTGAAGTTGTTGCTGCGGTATTGAACCGTTTTTATACAGGTGATCCGCACGAAGCACTTTTCCAGACAGTGAAATGCCTGAAAGGTACTTTTGCCCTTGTGGTTATTTTTGATGATATCCCGGATGTGATTTTTGCTATCCGTAATGTCAGCCCAATCGTTGCCGCTTATCGTGAAGACGGTACCATGCTGGCATCTGATGTGGCTGCTCTTGGCGGTCAGGCAACAAGCTATATGGTAGTTCCTGAATATCACGTCGTTGAACTGCATACAGATGACATCCGTGTTTATAATATGAAGAATGAACTTTGCGAGGCAGAATTCCTGGATATTGACTGGGATACAACAAGAGCAGGCAAAGGCAACTATCCATTCTATATGGAGAAAGAAATCATGGAACAGCCGGAAGCGATCAAGGCAACACTGGCACCTAGATATGTGGATGGACGCATTTCTCTGGAAGCAGACGGTGTGCCGGATGATGTTCTGAAGAACTGTGAACGTGTCTGCGTGGTAGCATGCGGTACAGCAATGCATGCCGGTCTGGTTGCACAGTCTCTGATACGTTCAATCCTTCGTATGCATATGGATGTGGAATACGCATCTGAGTTTATGTATATGGATCCTGTCATTGATGACAAGACACTGGTTCTGGCAATTTCCCAGTCCGGTGAAACCATTGACACACTGGAAGCGCTGAAGTATGCAAGAAGCCAGGGTGCGAAGAGTATTGCAGTGATCAATGTAAAGGGTTCTTCTATCGCCCGTGAAAGTGATTATGTCATGTACACTTATGCAGGTCCTGAGATTGCTGTTGCAAGTACAAAGGCTTATACAACACAGATGGCAGCTTTATTTGCCTTAATCGGCCGTATGGCTGTTGTGCGAGGTGCATTCAATGAAGAACAGGAAAAAGCTTTTGTTGATGCATTGATGCAGGCTCCGGATGCCATTCAGCAGGTACTGGACAGAAAAGAAGAGATGCATCACATTGCCAGAGGCCTTCTGGAAGCCAAAGATGCTTTCATGCTGGGTCGTGGTCTTGATTATGCCATCCTTCTTGAAGGCGCACTGAAGCTGAAGGAAGTTTCTTATATTCATACAGAAGCTTATGCATCCGGTGAATTAAAGCATGGTACAATTGCACTGATCACAGAGAAGACACCGGTTGTTGCCCTTGTAACACAGGAACGTGTCCGCGACAAGGAGCTTTCTAACATCAGAGAGGTTCAGTCCCGCGGTGCAAGTGTTGTGATACTGGTTAAGGACGGCATTGATCTGGCAGATGCAGATTATACACATGTGTTCACGCTTCCTGCCATGGATGATGTGGCAATGGCATTCCCTGCCTCGGCAGCATTGCAGCTGCTGGCATATTATGTATCCATGGACAGAGGTCTGGATGTTGATAAGCCAAGAAACCTGGCAAAAGTTGTTACAGTAGAATAAAGTGTTTAGAGCCCGGCATACCGGCCAATGGTTTGTCTTTCGGCTTGAAATCAATTTTGTATGGTGAATCTGTCTTATGTCGAAGTAAATATGTCAAAGTAAATAAAAGGAAGCGATCAGAATCTGCGGATTTTGGTCGCTTCCTTTTTGGTTGGATGATAAATGTGGGCAAAAATTATTTCAGATAGTTTCGACAGATCGCATCCAGTACGTAAAAATAATTTTCAAATGTTTTCCGGCAGCAAAGCGGGTTACTAATGATGATACCCGGTGTGCGAAGTCCCGTCAGTGAGAAGGCCATGGCCACACGGTGGTCGTCATAGGTTTCAATGGTGGCCGCATGCGGGGTGCCGGGTTCAATATAGATATCATTGCCTTGAATTGCTGCATGGATACCCATACGGGAAAGATTTTCCACGATCGCAGCCATGCGGTCACTTTCCTGAAGACGGATATGGCCGATGCCGCGGATAAAAGTCGGACTGTCGGCAAATGGCGCAATAGCAGCCATGGTCAAAGCCTGGTCGGAAAAGCTGCTCATATCGATATCGATGCCGTGGAGTCTGTCCTGTGCAGGACCGGTCAGGCGGATACCTTCCGGTGTATCCTCAGCACTGCATCCCATTTTCTCGAAGGTGCGAAGCAGTGCCACATCTCCCTGCAGGGAATCAAAGTGAACGTGTCGGACAAGGACATTGCCGCCGGAGAGGACAGCCATGCCGTAGAAATAGGCGGCAGCTGATACATCCGGTTCAATCTGATAATCCTGTGACTGATAAGCGGCATTTCCCGGGATTCGCCATGTCTGATCGTCAGAAACAGAAATTTCGACACCAAACTGACGCATCATGGCGGTGGTCATATGAATATAGGAAAAACCATGATTGCCGGTGATATGAATGGCAAAATCATGATCCATCATCACAGCGGCCATGAGAAGGGCACTTAAGAACTGACTGCTGTCGCCGATATCTACAGTGGCCTCTGAAGCGGTGATACCTTCTGAATAGATGGTAAATGGAAAATAGCCTTCCTTTTCATCGCAGTCAATGCGGCAGCCCAGATCTGTTAAAGTGTTTAAAAGGGCAGCCATGGGACGCTTCTTCATCTGTTCGGAAGCATCCAGATGCCAGACACCTTTGGCACAGCCCAGCATGGCTGTCAGGAAACGGGCAGCGGTTCCGGCACTTCCAACATTGATAGCGGCTGTTTCTTTCGGGATGCGGCCGCCAAGACCTGTGACGCGAACGGTATGGGCCGGTTCATCAACCACGACATCAAAACCAAGATCTTTTAAACACTGCAGGAAGTGCCTGGAATCGTCACTGAACAGGGCGCCTTTCAGCAGCGTTTCACCATTGGCAAGGGCAGCCAGCATCAGAGCGCGGTTGGTAATGCTTTTGGAACCCGGCGCATCGATGGTCAGCTCAAAAGGATGTGTCGGATGGCTAAAAATCGGTTGTACTTCATATATATTCATGGGAATCCTCCTGGATCATTTTAATAGGATAGTTCAGAACGGTGATGACCGGCGCTGAACAGTAACATTGTACCACAGAATTTTGGGAAGGGGTATGTATTTGTATTGCAATTTTATACAAAATATGGGTATAATGATAATGTATGTTCTGCGGCCGGAATGAATTGGTGGACAGGACAAGGAGAATGAGGCACAGCAGATCAATGCGAACATTCGCCCATAGAATCCGTAAGTATGAAAAGAGGATAAGAAATGGATCATAATTTATACCATGAAATAGAAGATAAGGCACAGATTCTAGTAGATTCTCTGCCATATATCAGAGATTTTAACCAGAAGATTATTATTATCAGTTTCGGATGCAGCAATATCCTGACCGATGAGGAAGAACAGGAAGTTATGCGTGACATTGCGTTGATGAAATCCATCGGTATGCGTCCGATTGTTGTTCACGATACCAAGATGGGACATGACAAATTCCGTGAGAACAAACGTATTGCCAAGATGATTGAATTCTGCGGGGTAAAGGCAGTGGGTATCTGCGGTATCGATCTGCAGACTATTCATATGACATTGGACAATGATTATATTCCGGTTATTACGCCGAATGATATTGACAATGAGGACACACCGATTCTGCCGGAAGAGGCTGCGAAGGAAATTGCCGTGTCAACCGGTGCAGAGAAGGTGCTTTTCCTGGGCAAAGAAGACGGCATCAGAGATGATGAAGGCCATATTATTTCACAGATGACCCGTGATGAGGTGGTCAAGATGTATGTAGCAGGAAAGTTTGAGGGCAGACTGCTTCAGAAAGTGACCTATGCCCTTCAGATGATTGAGCAGGGGGTGCCGAGGGTGCATATTCTGGGATCAAAGATGGCCCATGCGCTGTTGGTGGAGATTTTCAGTATTATCGGCGTGGGTACAGTGATTATGCCTGACAAAGAACATTATTATCCACATGAATTGAAGAAGAGAACGGCCGCTGCAAAGTAATATCGGACGGGCTTTGCCGGGATGATACATAGGACACAAAGCGTATTGATAAGCAATAAGAGAAGCTGATGCACAGAGAATAAGGCATCAGCTTTTCTGTGCTCTGAATTTATGAAAACAGATATTTTTCAAGGAAAAATCATAAGAAAAAACAGTCGGGAAATGTCAGTAAAATGTATGCGACAAATGGTGAAAATCGTATGTTGACATTACGTTTCATTAAAATGATAATATAGTGTGCAGGAGGCGGAAAAGGCCGCTGACGCAAAGAAAAAGTGAAATGAATTTTAGATGTGCATACACAGAAAGGATATAGAGATGAAGGAAAGAAACAGTACGGCAGCCATCAGTGTGAAGGCACCTGTGATCGGACTGCCAAGGGCGATGCTGTATGATCGTTATGAAGTGTTGTGGAAGTCATTTTTTTCAGCGTTGGGTATGAAGGGTATTGTCAGCAAGCCTACCAATAAAGCGATGATTGAAGCGGGCTCAGCACTGGCAATTGATGAAGCCTGTCTTTCCACTAAGATTTATCTGGGCCATATTCAGTCGCTGATCGGAAAGTGTGATTATATTCTTGTTCCGAGAATCAGCAATTTCGGTCTGCACAGGAATATGTGTACGAAGTTTGAATCACTATATGACGTTGTCTGTAATGTGTTCCGTAATACGGATCAGAAGTTTGTTGCCTACAATGTAGATGCCCTTCAGAAGATTGATGAAGAGAAGGCTTTTGTGGATCTCGGAACAGCTCTCGGCTATGATAGGAAGACGGCACAGAAGGCTTATAAGAGGGCGAAGAGGAACGAAAGTGAAGACTGGAAGAAGAAGGTTCACGAAGAGGAAGCTTTGTATAAGTCACAGGGTATTAAGGTATTGATCGTTGCCCACAGCTATGTGTTAGGCGATGCTTACATCGGACAGCCTGTTATTGATTACCTGAAGGGTATGGAAGTGACGCCGATCCGCGCAGATGTTGTAGATCGTAAGGAAGCACTGAAGCAGAGTGCGAAGGTATCAAAGACGCTGAAGTGGGAGCTGAGCCGTGAACTGGTGGGCAGTATCCAGATGCATCGTGACAAGGTGGATGGTCTGATTCTCCTCAGCGCATTTCCGTGCGGACCGGATTCTATGGTGAATGAGATGATCATTCGTAAGTTCACCGGACTTCCGATTCTGAATATTGTTTTGGACAATCAGGATGGTACCGCCGGACTGGAGACGAGACTTGAGAGCTTCACGGATATCCTGAAGCTGAAGAAGGGGGTACTGTAATGGACATAGGAAAAAAGAAGGTGTCATTTCCAATGGTAGCTAATTACAACAGTGTGGTTCGCTACTTTGTGGAATGCGGTCTGGACGCGCAGTTTATCATGCCGCCGAAGATGACAAGGCGGACACTGGAGATTGGTTCGAGATACAGCCCGGATTATGTCTGTGCACCTTTTAAAAGCACATTAGGAAGTATGATCGATGCACTGGAAGCAGGTGCAGATACCCTGGTTATGACCATGGGATTATGCCGCCTGGGTTATTACGGCGAACTTCAGGAACAGATTATCCGTGATCTCGGCTATAATTTTGAGATGATCAATCTGGCAGAATATACAACGGGCAAGAACAGAGATTATCTGAAGGCGCTGCGTCGGATCAATCCGAAGATGAGTCTGGCAAAGTTTACACTGGCCGCTGCAGAGGGTCTGAAGATGGTGGAATATATCGATGAGATTGAGGCAGAATACTACAGAAATTGCGGTTTTGAACTCAACAAAGGTGACTATAAGAAAGCGTTGGACAGATTTTATCTGGCGATGAATATGGCGAAGTCCAAGAAGGATGTGGAGGAAGGCTATCGCGAAGCAAAACGTGAATTTAACCGCATTCCGATGGACAAGCCGGAGCAGCCTTTAAGAGTGGGTATCGTCGGAGAATATTTTACCGTCATGGATCCTTTCTCCAATCTGGATCTTGAACAGAAGCTGGCGGATATGGGTGTGGAAGTGCATCGCTGGATGAATATTACCAATCGAAATCTGCACTATAAGGGACAGAAGAATCTTGGCGTTCAGATTGCCGAATATTGTCAGTATGAGATGGGACCGACATCCACAGCCAATATCTGGTGTGCGAAGAATTATGCGGTCAATGGCTTTGATGGTATCATTCATGTGAAATCTGCAGGCTGTACACCGGAGATTGACGTTATGCCGATTCTTCAGAATATCAGTGCGGATTATAAGATACCGGTATTATACCTGACTTACGATTCACAGACAAGTGATACGGGACTTGAGACCCGTGTGGAAGCATTTTACGACATGATAAGTATGAGAAAGAAGGTTGTCTAAATGGAAGAGGCATATCTTGGTGTTGATATAGGTTCGATTTCGACCAAAGGTGTTATTATAGATAAAAATTACAAGATTCTGGCCAGTGAATATATTTGGACAGAAGGCGATCCGATGGGCGCAGCGAGAAAACTGATCGAGCTTCTGGAGAAGCAGTTTGACAAAGAGAAATATCAGATCGTGGCAACAGGTACGACAGGCAGTGCCAGAAAGCTGGTAGGTGCCATGCTGGGCGCAACCATGGTGAAGAATGAGATCACAGCCCATGCAGTGGGAACAACTACACTTTATCCGGATGTACGGACGATTCTTGAAATCGGCGGACAGGATTCCAAGATTATCCTTGTGGAAAACGGCGTTGCTGTGGATTATGCGATGAATACGTTGTGTGCAGCCGGAACAGGTTCTTTCCTTTCAAGCCAGGCGAAGCGTCTGGGCGTGGAAGTCGAAGATTTCGGCAAGATCGCTCTGACATCCAAACACCCTACGCAGTTGGCGGCAAGATGTACGGTTTTTGCGGAATCGGATCTGGTGCATAAGATCCAGATGGGCCATACCAAAGAGGATATTATTGCCGGTCTCTGCCGTTCTGTTGTCAACAACTATCTGAACAATGTGGGTAAAGGCAAGAAGATTGTTTCACCGGTTGTATTCCAGGGCGGTGTGAGCAAGAATATCGGTGTTGTGGAGGCTTTTAAGAAGGCGCTGGGCTGCGATATCATCGTGGATGAGAACGGACATCTCATGGGTGCCCTCGGTATTGCGATTTTGGCAGGAAAGGGCAATAAGAAGAAAGTCTTTGATTTCTCTGTTGAAGATATGGTATTTAAGACAAGAGAGATCAACTGCGGACGCTGTCCGAATAATTGCGAGATCATCTGTGTATACAGAGATGACATGCTGATCGATTCATGGGGCAACCGATGCGATAAAGGTGCACTCAAAGCGGGCACACGTACCGGTGTCAAATAGCAAAAAGGCATTTCTCTTCATCGGGGAAATGCCTTTTGTATATTTAGAACATCTGGAAGTATGTCCTGTTTATTAGTGATATTCCTTCTGCAGGGAGAAACCGCGGCCGCGAACTTCACGGACTTCATTGATGGTAATGAAGGCGTTTGGGTCAGTGGCCCGGATCAGCTCCTGAAGTTTAAAAAGTTCACGGGGGGAGACAACCGTCAGTACAGCATAGGTTGGACGGCCGGTATAACCGCCTTCGATAGAAAGGAGGGTTGTTCCACGATCCAGATCTGTCTGGATTTTTTTGTTAATTTGCTGATACTCCGGACTGATGATCTTCAGCTGAATCTGACGTTTGCCGTTGATGAGCAGGCGATCCAGGATAACGGTGTAAAGAACAACCAGAAGGATGCCGTAGAGCACTTGTTCTCTGTCCGAAATGAAAATCTGCAGGATGAGTATGCAGAAATCAAATAAATACAGACTGACGGAAACAGGGAAACCGAGCTTCTTCTCAATGACAAGGGGTGGAATATCCATACCGCCTGTGGAGGCACCGGCCTGAATAACAAGCCCGAGTCCGATACCGATACCTGCACCGGCAAAAAGGGTGGCAAGCATCATGTCATCTGTCAGAGGGCCTACACGGCTGGACAGCAGCTGCAGAATGCTTAAGAAAAACGGATACTCAAATGTGCTGAGGATTGTTGTCAGGGCAAATGCTTTGCCGAGGACCCAGGCACCGAGAAGGAACATGGCAATATTGAAGACATAGACAAAGGCTGTGATCGGTATATGGAACATATATTGACCGAAAAGCGCCAGTCCTGTTGTGCCGCCGGTGATCAGATTATTCGGAAGAATAAAAAAGGCAACAGCGACAGTATAAATCAGATTGCCCAGGGAAATGATCAAAAAATTGTGAAGGGTTTTTGAGATGTTCTTTTGCATGCTGTGTTACTCCTTTGCTGTGATAAAACAAAAAAGGAAGATGAATAAAATCCATCTTCCTTCAATAAATATAGTGATAAAAAATATTCCGTTGTCTGAATGCGTGGTATAATAGACACATGGAAAAACCTTCTTTTAAACAAGTAATAGTTATTAATGGATTTAGTTTACACCAAAATAGCACAAATGTAAATATTATTTTTGAGGGAGACGGATGATGAACAAGAAAATAGAAAAGAAAAGAATCTCAAGCTGCGATATATGTATGAATTATACCTATGATGAAGATTATGAGTGCTATACCTGTGAAGTGGATCTGGATGAGGATGAAATGGCCCATTTCATGCAGGATACCTACTATAACTGCCCGTATTTTCAGATGGGGGATGAGTACAAGATTGTGCGCAAGCAGATGTAGCGGCACAGGGAATGAAGATTGCTTTAAAGAAAAGACTGTCCATATGATGATGCAGATGGTTCATCATATCGGCAGTCTTTTGACATATACATCAGAATTATGCAG
>JABLTL010171615.1_pt1 | contig 10902 bp, 5 predicted proteins | sample 7160151 | NCBI WGS metagenome assembly JABLTL01 (sample SAMN14651223, study PRJNA627086) | human gut metagenome | isolation source: feces | host: Homo sapiens
GAGGTCGGAGAAGTTGACCAGTATGACCAGTCCGCGCTTCTGCCCCTGATAGACAGAGTTGGCCTTGTGCGCCTTGGCACGCAAAGCATTACTGCCGGCTCCCTGCCATGTGTCTGCCTGCCGGGTGAGTGCCAGCAGTTCTCCCCCACGAGCCTTCTGGAGTCGTGCGGTCTGTCTCTCACGAGCCTCCTGCATACGTTCTGTCCACACCTCACGCACCTCGCGCAGGGTGGATAAGCGATAGCGACCGCCATCCTGAGGTATTGCCACCCGTCCGTCATCCAGACGGAAGAAGTGCAAATGTTCATCACCCTGCAGGGTGGCCTCTACCTTGGTACCGTCGGCCAGAGTCACTGTGCGGCGCACAGGCTTGGCAGGAACGGCCAACAATTCAGCCGGCGCAACGAGCAGCGCCGTCATCATGACTGCCTTCACGGCAAGTCGTCTGAATCTCTCTCTCATATTATATATATACTGTCTTATATTGTCTGTCGGGGCACAAAGTTACGGCTATAGAACCACATAAACGACACTTTCGACTGCCAAAGTGAACGAATGGAAGCAAAATGTTGCCCCACATGCCCATATAGTGCAAATATGTAAGCAGCCAGAGGCATACCCATTGCATGGGGAAAGCCTTTGCCGTGGCAGCGCATGTGCCATCACACAAAACGAAGGAGGGGACAAGACTCATTGGCCTTGCCCCCTCCTTGGGTTTTATATCACGCCTTTGCGGGCGCTTTGGTTCGAATGCTTACTCGCCCAGGAAGAACTGAGGAGCTGCACTTGTCTTGACAGCCTTCAGATGAGAAGCCTTTGCCTTGCTCTTGACGCTGTAGCAAGTCCAGGGGAAAGCCACATTGAATCTCTTCTTCACACTGCGCAGAACGCTGGTGTTGTGATGCTTCTTGGCAGCCTTCTTCACAGTAGCTGTTTTGTTGAAGTTCAGCTTGATGGTCTCCACGCCAGGATCCACGCCTCTACCATCGCCCAAGTTGTAGAACAGGTTGGAGCTGATGGTCTTTGTCTCAGGGTCATACACGCTGGGGAAGCTCGGACGATACTGCTCGCCCATCAGAGTAGGAACGTCAGCGACAAAGAGAGACATGCCATCCTCGGAATAACCTGTGAACTGCTGGGGGATACGTACGATATTGTCAGCGTCGATGCTGAACTTGATGGTCACATCATTCAACGCATGCAGGACGCAGTACTGGGTGGGATCGTCATCACGCTGCTGCAGCTCGAGGCCGGCATCAACGTAGGGACTTCCATCCTTGTTGGCAAAGAAGAGTGTGTAAGTCCAATCGGCAGTACCCACCTTGCTGTAGTGAACATTGCTCAACACCTCGTCAGCTGTACCGAACACCTTCTCACCGGTCTCGTCGGTGAAGGTGATGTTCAGAGTTATCATAGTCTTGGTGTATTTAGACTTACCCATGTTGATCTTGGCAAATACGTTCTGGCCCATAGCCTTCACACCAATCTCCTGCAGCTCGTAGCCCTCGGGTACCATGATATTGCCATCCTTCACAGTGAAGATCAGGTTGTAATCCTCTGCGTAGGGAGACTGTATCGTGTAAGCAGTACCGTACTGGGCAGCGAATGTGCTGTCACAATCATCGGTCTTGTTTGTGCAAATACCCTTGTAGAGAGTCTTCTCTGACTCTGTGCCCAACTGCTCAGAAGTGAACACGCCATTATAAACTTCCTCCCATTCGAAATCCTCGTTCAGGTCAGCCTTGTGGGCAGGCTTGTAACCGGGGAAGTAGAACACCAGAGACTTGTCGCGGAAATCATAACCACCCTTGGCAGCTGCGTAAAGCATGCAGCCGAGGTTAATCTCTGCAGGCACTTTCTCACCAGACTTGAACTCTGTGTCAACACCAGTGGTGGGGGCAGCCTGCCAGCTCACAACCTTACTGTCCTTCCAATCGTCCTCTGTTCCAAGAGAAGCGAAGATAGAAGGATGGCAATAAGAAAGCTCACCAATTGTGGCATCAGGCACCACAGCTGTGTAGTAGCGGTCGAACGCCACCAGATCTTCACCCTGAATCTCTGCAACAGACTTGTAAGACTCACCCTTCTGGAGAATACGGAATGTAAACCACTCGCTTACATCAGCAGCCTCTTTCTCGTCGATAAGACCGCCCACGAAAGGAAGAGCCTGTCCCTGATAGAGGAGGGTGCAAGAAAGAAGAGGAGACTTCACACGGAAACGTGTGTGGTCATCGTCACGGATGAAGAACTCGGGCTCACCCTTCAGGTCAGTGAATGAGCCGAAGAACTCAGGAAGAACATTGTCGATATAAGTACCCTTGCCCAGAGAAACCCACTTCACACGAGTCACGCTGTAGTTGAAGAGCACAGCCTGAGAGTAACTTGACACGAGCTTCTTGTCGGTCACCGTCAACTGCAGAGAATAGGGAGTACCAATCTTTGCGTCAGGGAAGGAGATAGTGGCAGTAGCCAAAGAATCGCCATCAGCAAAGTGGAAATCGGTAACGGTGAACACACTGTCGTCATTGACAGTCACCTCGGGGGTCACTACCAGTTCGCCCTTGGTGTTCTTACGCTTCATAGTAACAGTGGCAGTGGTGGGGTCTGTAGGATCCAACTCATCTGACACAGAGGTCTTGCCTACGAACGAAACGTCCTCGAAGCCTCCTGCTGCATCCCAAGATCCTGGCTTCCAGTCATCGCTGACGGTGTCGCAAGCAACGAATACCAAGGCAGAGCAAAGGACAAGCCCAAGTTTCTTTATTGTTTTCATAATCTATTTATTCACTAATAAGTTATACACGAAGATGATTACTTAGCTACAGGAACGTAGAGATTGCTGGGATCGGGGTTCATGTAGTCCGCCAGAGCGTGGTTCTGAGAACCCTCGCTATAAGGAATAGTCCAAACCATCCATGCAGGACGACCTTCGGTCTTGAAGTTCTCTGTAGCATCCCAGTTGGTGCTGATGGTACGGTCAACACTCTTGTTCAGACGCTTGTAGTCGAAGAAGGTGATACCCTCACCGAAGAACTCGATACGCTTCTGCAGGAATACTTCCTCGGCCATATCCTCGGGAGTAGAAGCCTTGCAGCTGTAGTTGGGATTACGAGTTGACATCACCTGTGAGAGGATAGTCTTGGAGGTCTTCACATCGCCCAGACGAGCGGCAGCCTCGGCTGCAATGAAGAACATCTCCTCGTAACGCATCATGGGGAATGCACATGCGCTACCCACAGTAGCCTCTTCGGTATTGCCCTGACCGGGACGGAACTTCAGGCTGGAGTAAGTGGGGAAGTCCTTGAAGAGTGCCTCGTCGATGTAAGGCTCAGAGCCACTCAGAGGACTGGTGGCAGGTGCCTTGAAGGACAACTTACGGAAGTCGTTGTTGTCAATCTTGTTGTACAGAGCACTTGCAATCATGATGAAAGGTCCTGCGCAACTGTAACCATACAAAGTCTCATTGCTCATCCAAGAAGTCCAGTTGGCAATACCAGTCTTCACCACAGCATCTTCCTTGGAAGTCTGAGAACCCCACATCCAAGACTTGCAAGACAGGTCATTGAAGCCGTTGGTAGTACTCAGCCACTCGTCCTGAGTGGTGATGGCGAAGTTGTTGTACTTATCCTTCAGGTTGATAGCCTTCATAGCATAAGCGTAAGCGCTGTCATACTGACACACCCACAGGTAGGTGCGAGCCTTCAGACCATACACACAACCCAGATGAGGAAGTGTCTTGGAAGCATCGGTCAGGTTGGGAATCTGTGCCTCTGCCTTGTCCAGCTCCTCAATGATAAAGTGAAGCATGCTGTCACGTGTAGCACGTGGATTGTTACGAGCCTGAGCTTCGGAGGTCTTCTCTGTCACCACAGGAACGGTCAGATTGGTGATGCTCTTGCCTGCATCGCTCACTCCATCCTGATACTTGTCGCTGGGCAGGAACTCATAAAGCTGAGCTGCCTCGAGATAATACAGAGCACGGAAAGTGTGAGCTACACCCAGATAGCCCAACTGGTCCTTGCTGGCCTGAGCCTCATTTACAGCACCAATCAGGTTGTTGGCTGTCTGGATACCCTTATAATAGTATGCCCAAGGCATGTAGGGAGCCACATAACGGTTGCCCAGACTGGTATTGCTGCTCCAAGAGGAGTACCAGTTGTAACCACTAGACACAACGGCCATATCTGCTGTCATCACATCACGCATGTGCATGATGGAACCATATCCCCAGTCGTAGTGCATGTCTTTATCGTATGTGCCCAGGTTGTTGACAAATGCTGGCATTTCCCACATAAGTGCCTCGGTGGCCTTGCTTGAAGAAGCCAACTGGTCGGCGGTTGCTCCAGAGGTGGGGAAAGTTTCGTCCAGACAGCCTGTCAGCGCCATGGTGCTTGCGCACATAGTGCCTACAAGCATATTTCTGAATATTGTTTTCATTGCTGTTGTCTCCTTTCTGATTAGAATGTCACATTAACACCTGCGCTGATAGTACGCACGGTAGAGTAGTAACTTGCGCTGCTATAACCATAGCCTGAGTCAATCATAGCGGTACGGGGATCCAAGCCGCGACGAGCGCTCCAGAGCCATACGTTGCTGGCATTCATATATACACGAGCCTTCTCAATCTTAGCCTTGCGTGTGAGGTTGGCAGGCAGAGTGTAACCTACGCTCAGGTTCTGCAGGCTCAGGTAGCTGGCCTTGGTGAGGAAACGGCTGCTCCTACCACTTGCGTCCGTGTCATTATACTGGTAACGGGGCAGGTTGCTACCCTGATTGCTTACGCTCCATGACTTGAGGACATCCTCGTGGATATTGGCACCTCTGCTGTTAGAAGTTGCAGGTGACATGAATGAAGCATACTGGCTGTCATACACCTTACCGCCCAGCTGATAAGCGAAGTCGGCTGTTACGTCAACACCGAAGAACTCAACACGTGTATTGAAACCGCCATATACCTTAGGCAGCATACGACCTACGATGTAGTCCTTGGCATCGGCATGAGTGGTGGTAGTGGCACGCTTGCCGCTCTCAACCTTCTCGCCATTGGTATCCTTCACAACCTCACGTGTACCGTCGGGCTTAGTTGTCATCTGGTAACCTGTGGTGTACCACATTGAGAGACCGTCCTTAGAAGCATCATACTTGGTATCGTTGGTCATCTGCCATGTGTTCTTGTTATACACACCTGCATACTCGGGCATATAGAAAGAGTACATGCTCAGACCCTCGCCCAGGAAGAAGTTGCCGCTGGCATAACCCTTGTAACCCTCGGGAGTGGTAGTGGTCTTGCGCTCATCGGGCAGCATAGAGATGTGGTTCTTGTAGTGAGTCAGGTTCAGACCGAGATCCCACTTCACATCCTTAGTCTTGATGATAGTACCATCCAAGGTAATCTCGATACCGCTGTTCTTCATGTCACCTACGTTGGCATAATAGCTGGTGTAACCATAGCTGGTGGGCAGACTGAAGCTGAAGAGCATGTCGCTGGTCTTGCGCCAGAAGTACTCGACGGTACCATTCAAACGATTCTTGAAGAGCTCGAAGTCAACACCCACGTTGAGGTTGCCACCCTTCTCCCATGTAATATCCTTGTTACCCATACGTAAGGGCTTGGCAGCAGGACCACCTACAGAGTTCACGATGCTGTATGTGTTGGTATAGAGGAAGTCGGGGATATTGTCGTTACCCTGCTCACCATAAGAGAGCTTCAGCTTCAGGAAGTCGATGGGCTTGACATCCTTGAGGAAAGACTCCTCGCTCATCACCCAAGCAGCACCCACGCTGAAGAAGTTACCCCAACGGTTGTCGGGATGGAAACGTGAAGAACCATCACGACGGAAACTGAAGCTACCGAAGTACTTCTGTGCATAGTTGTACTGTGCACGACCGAAGTAACCCTCGTTGTTGTACTCTGTGGTGTAAGAGTTAGAAGACTGCTCAGTCACCGCACCAGCCAACTCCATATTGGTGGGGTCGAACATATTGCTCTTGCTGGCAGACAGAGTATAGTACTTGTGATAATAAGACTCGTGACCAATCATCACATCCACATCGTGCTTGCCATATACATGCCCCCAGTTACCCAACTGCTGGAATGCGTATGTGAAGTCGCGAACGTGAGACTTGCTCAGCATGCCGTTAGAGGTAGCGTACTGACCATAGTAGGGGTTGGTGAAAGAGGTACCTCTTGACTCATCCAGAGTGATGGTATTGGTGCTGGTAATCTTGAAGTCCTTAGCGATACGAACCTCAGCAAAACCATTGGCTGTGGCAGAATTGCCCTCGCTACCCAGCTGGTTCAGAATCTGATTCTGGAGTGCGTTGCTGTTATCCAGCAGAGGACGACCGACGCCCATCCAAGCACCGTTCTTGCCACCGTAGTCATACATGGTGAAGCCGTTCTTGTCCACCATCTTGTTGCCCTGTGCATCGCGCAGATACAAGTTATAGATAGGAGCTACCTGACTGGCAGCGGCAAAGACGTTGTCACTTGAGTTACTCGTACCATCCTCATTCACATTGTCGGCGCTGTAATGGGTGTATGACATATTGGCACCCACCTTCAACCAAGGCTTGGCCTGCAGGTCAGCCTTCAAACGGCCATTGAAGCGTGTGAAGTTGCTGTTATCTACGATACCGTCATTGTTCAGGTAGCCGAAAGAAGCCAGGAAGTTGCCACGCTCTGAAGCATCAGTTACGCGCACATTGTACTCCTGACGCAGGCCATTGTGATAAGCCTCGTCCAACCAGTTGTCGCCAGTCATCAGATAGTCAGTACCATCGTAGTTAACCACACGACCGAGAGTAGCATTGGGGTTCAGACGACCATTGGTACCAATCAGAGTCTGACCTTCGGGTACATTATATACATTATAGCCCAAACCATAGCTGTTGGTAGAAGTCAGGTTGTTGTTGGCCCAAGCGTGTGCCTGTGCATCGGTGTAACCCAACTTGTTGGTAGCATAGTTCTTCAAACCTGCGTAGTACTGCTCATAATACAGACCAGGCTCGCTGAGCACCTTGTACTGACGCTGTGCGCGGCTGTTGGAGCCCCACTTGGCATCCAGAGTCACCTTGGCACCCTGACCGGCCTTACCCTTCTTGGTGGTAATCACAATCACACCGTTGGCACCACGTGCACCATACAGAGCGTTGGCAGCAGCATCCTTCAGCACTGTCAGAGACTCGATATCGTTGGTATTGATGGTGTTCATATCACCGCTGTAGGGAGTACCGTCCAGCACAATCAGAGGGCTGGTGCCAGCGTTGATAGAAGAAATACCACGCACACGGATTGTGGGATTGTTGTTTGTGGGGTCACCTGTGGGATTGAACATCTCCACACCAGCCACATGACCGTTTACAGCCTCCAGAGCATTGGACGACTGCAGCTGCTCAATCTGCTGCTCGTCGATTTTGGCAGCCGAACCAGTGAAGCTGGCCTTGGTGGCTGTACCATAAGCTACCACCATCACGTCCTGAAGGTCGGTGCTTACAGGCTCCATGCTGATGTTCATCTTTGCCTTGGCATTCACCTCCACGGACTTCATGCCCATGCAAGAGATAACCAGGGTGCTTCCCTTGGCAGGAAGGTTCTTCAGGGTGAACTTACCGTCCATGTCGGTCAAGGCTCCCTGAGTAGTACCTTTCACCTTCACGGTGGCACCCACCAGAGGTTCGCCCGTCTCGCTATCGATGACAGTACCTGTCACCAGCTGCTGGGCGAATGCCAAGCCTGCGCTCATCATGACGCAAGCAAGGAACATAAGAATTTTCTTACCCATGTTGATTTTTGATAAGTTGAATTATTAATACTGTTTGCTTACTTTTTCTTTCTTGTGTGTGTGCTTTCTGTTCCCCTTCCCACCCGCCGACGGCTGTCCGACAGACGAATGTACCAGGTTATGCAGCTAACAACTTAATACCCCACGGCTGCAAAATTAGCGTTTTTTAATCAAATAGCAACACAAATGTATAAATTTGTTCCCATATGATACAAAATTGTGTGTTTTCTGTGTCATTTCATCGAAAATCGCAACTTAAAAGCCCGTTTTGCATCATACATTGTACTACTCAGGATGATACTGTACACGCCTCCTGCCGGCAGGAGGGAAAAGAGGAGGCAAGGAAAGGTACATGATAAGGAGGATTTATGTAACTTTGCACCACCGCAGAATATCGGACAAAGAAAGCAATATACTTATATATATATAAATAATGAGAACAATGATGAAATGCCTGGTCATGCTCATGCTGGCCATGGCTAGCAGTCTGCAGGCTGACGCTCAACTGAAAAACCTGCTGAAGAATGCAGCCAGTGAGGCTCTGGGAAACATGTCACACGAGAACGGAACCGCCGAAGCATTGGGCAAACTGACCTCGAAACTCCTGGGAACAGACACGCTGGATGCCAAACATCTGGTGGGTACATGGACTTACAGTGAGCCTTGCATCGCCTTTGAGAGCGAGAGTCTGCTGGCCAACGTGGGCAACACACTGGTAGGCGAGAAAGTGGAGGCAACACTGGCCAAGCAGTTGAAGCACCTGGGATTCAACGAAGGCAAACTGGCACTGAAGCTGAATGCCGACAGCACGGGAACGGTGACTCTGAACGAGAAGAAAGTGGAGGTACACTGGAGTGTGAGTGAGAGCAACCTCATACTGACCTTCCCCCTGACCAACAGGAGCATTCACATGAACGCCAAACTGAGCGGCAAATCGCTGCAGCTGGCCATGAGCACCGACAAACTGCTGGCACTGGCCACTGCCATCACAGAGAAGGCAGGCATAGTGAACAGCACACTGGGTATCGTGAGCGCTCTGATGAAGAATAAAAAAGGAATGCATGTGGGACTGGAGTTCAAGCGTTGAGAACTCCTCTCCCCCACACCTGTAACTGACTAAAACAAGTTTGCTATGAAGACAATGACCATTGCCCTCGCATGCTCGCTGATGACGCTGGCTGCTGCGGGACAAAATGCCAGAAAGTACATCGTACACTCAAGCAAAAACGTATTGGGATGCACATCCGACCATCGGGCAGTGCTCGTGGGAGCTGTCACCAGTTCCGCACGCCCGTTCCGACTGGCCAAGCAAAGTGACGGTTCCACACTGATAGCTCTGGACGGCAAGCCCACACTCTATCTGAGTCTGGGTTCGAATGACAACTGGAGCACCTTCTTCCTGGCCGACTCTACCGACAGCCGTGCACGTTACACGCTGGAGACGCAAGGCTCCTACACCCTGCTGCGCAACAAAAAGACCGGACGCTACCTGGGAACAGACTCCAACAACACAGGGTCGAACGTGTTCTCCGACAAGAGCGGCACCGACATCAAGCACAAATGGATGCTGAGCGATGCGGCACAAGTGGCCGTATCCGTTGACACCGTGAGCTATGTGGTGAGCCCGACCTCACGACGCCAGACTCTGGAGGGATGGGGTGTGAGCCTGTGCTGGTGGGCTAACATGTGCGGCAAGTGGGACGATAGCAAAATCAACGAACTGGTGCGCTGGCTGGTGAGCCAGGATGGTCTGAACATGAAGGTATTCCGCTACAACATCGGTGGTGGCGATGACCCCAACTGGACCCACTGCGAGAAGCATCACATGGGCAAAGGCAAAGGATTGAGAGCCGAAATGGAAGGATTCCAGGATGAGCGCGGAGGTGCATATCACTGGGAACGCGATGCTGCGCAGCGCAAGATTATGCTCAAGATAAAGGAGATGAGACCAGATGCCGTGTTTGAGGCTTTCAGCAACAGCGCCCCTTGGTGGATGACGGTGAGCGGATGCGTAGGCGGAAACACGGGCGGCAGCAAAGACAACCTGAAGCCAGAGTATTACAAGGACTTTGCCCACTATCTGGTGGATGTATGCAAGCACTATCGCGACGAATACGGCATCGAGTTCAAGACACTGGAACCTTTCAACGAGCCCTTATCAGACTATTGGTACAGTTCGGGAAGCCAGGAGGGCTGCCACTTTGATGCCAAGAGCCAGGCAAACTTCCTCAAGGTGCTGGAACCTATCCTGCGTGAAAGCGGACTCAATACAGTCATCAGCGCCAGCGACGAGACCAACACCACCCACAGCAAGCAGGCTTGGAACACCTATGAGCAGAACAGCGTGCTCAATCTCATCAAGCAATGGAACACGCACACCTACACCGCCAACAACTACGAGCGAGCACAGATAGGAGCCCTTGCGCGGGCTGCCGGCAAGCAGGTGTGGATGAGCGAAAGCGGTTCGGGCGGCGATGGTATAGGAGGCAACCTGGCAATGTCACAGCGCCTGATGGACGACATGAGATATCTGGCTCCCAGTGTATGGTGCGACTGGCAGTACGGAGAGGAATTCGGCGACCAATGGTGTCTGGTGAGCACCTCATTCTCTGACCAGACCTACAAGAGGGTGAAGAACTATTATGTACGGGCACAAGTGACGCGCTACATCAAGCCAGGCTACAGCATAGTGTCCAGCACTTGCGACCAGTCGCTGTGCGCTGTGAACCCCACAGGCGACTCTCTGGTGGTGGTCATGCAGAACAATGATACCAAGAAGGTACACCGACTGTCAATTCCTGGCGCCCGCATCAAGGGTCTCTGCACGATGTATCGCACCAGCAGCAACGAATCCACCGCACGCCTGCGCAGCTACGAGAAGTTGAACGACAGCACGCTGCAGGTTGCCCTGCCATCACAGAGCATCACCACACTCATCATCCCCATCCGTCCCACGAGCGAAGAACGTCCGGCGCTGGCAGATGGTGACACCTATCTCATAGTACCCCAGGCCAACAGCCAGGTAGCCGCAAAAGCCCAGAAGGACAAGGTGGTGCTGGCTGATGCAGATGCCAACGACCCTGACCAGTGCTGGACGCTCAAGCAGAGCAACGACGGC
>JABLTL010115660.1_pt1 | contig 10891 bp, 11 predicted proteins | sample 7160151 | NCBI WGS metagenome assembly JABLTL01 (sample SAMN14651223, study PRJNA627086) | human gut metagenome | isolation source: feces | host: Homo sapiens
ACACGTGGTATTCAACGCTCGGCGCGGTAGCGATAAGGTCAAGGCCGAATTCTCGCTCCAGGCGCTCCTTGATGACCTCCATATGCAGAAGGCCCAAGAATCCCACGCGGAAGCCGAAGCCCAACGCATGGCTGTTCTCCATCTCCCATTCAAGGGCGGGATCGTTCAGCGACAGCTTCTCGAGGGCCTCTTTGAGCGCCTCGAACTGGTCGCTTTCGATGGGGAACAAACCCGTGTATACCATGGGCTTCGCCTCGCGGTAGCCCGGCAAGGGTTCGGTCACGCCGCCGACCCTCGAGGTGATGGTATCGCCCACGCGAACCTGGGAAACGTCCTTCAAGCCCGTGACCAGATAGCCGACTTCGCCGACGGAAAGATCGGGAAGCGCAACCTCTTTCGGATGGCGCGCGCCAACTTCTTCAACAAGAATCTCGGTACCGGCGTTCACGAGGCGCACCTCGTCGCCCTTCTTGATGGAGCCGTCGACCACGCGAACCAGCGCGACCACGCCGCGGTACGGATCGAAATACGAGTCGAAAATAAGCGCGCGCAGCGGGCCTTCGGCGTTGCCTTCGGGCGACGGAATAAGATGCACCACGGCCTCGAGCAGGTCTTTCACGCCAACGCCCGTTTTGCCGCTCGCCAAAATCGCGTCATCGGCAACGATTGCCAGGCCATCTTCGATCTCGCCCTTCACGCGCTCGGGCTCGGCCGAGGGAAGGTCGATTTTGTTGATGAGCGGAATAATCTCGAGGTCGGCGTTCATAGCCATCATAGCGTTAGCGACCGTTTGGGCCTCAACGCCCTGCGTGGCATCCACCACGAGCACCGCGCCCTCGCATGCCGCCAAGCTTCGGCTCACTTCATAGGTGAAGTCGACGTGACCCGGGGTGTCGATAAGGTTGAACTGGTACTCCTGGCCATCGTCGGCGGTATAGGCGACGCGCACGGCCTGGCTCTTGATGGTAATGCCGCGCTCACGCTCGATATCCATGGTATCGAGCAGCTGCTCTTCCATATCGCGCTGGGATACCGTACCGGTAAGCTCGAGAATGCGGTCGGAAAGCGTCGACTTGCCATGGTCGATATGGGCGATGATGCTGAAATTGCGAATGAACTTGGGATCGGTGCTCATATAGTTGCAGCGCTCCTGGTCTCTATAGCGGAAAGGGCCCACTTCCGCGGGCCCTTTTCAGTAACGTAACGCCGCGCTGTGGCCCGGCGTTGATTGTTGAGGATTTACTCCTCGGTGGCCTCGGCAGCCTCGGCGGCAGCGGCTTCGGCCTCGGCCTTGGCCTTGGCGTCGTGAGCCTTCTTCTCGGCCTTCAGGGTAGCCTCGCGGCGCTTTGCCTTCTCGGCGTCGGCAGCCTTGTAAGCTTCCTTCTTGGCAGCCTTAGCAGCAGCCTTCTTGGTGCCACCCTTGGGGGCAGCAACCTTCTTCTCGCGCTTCGGCGCAGCAGCGATGTCTTCCGCGGTCACCACGGTGTTGGCGAGAGCCATGACGCCAGACTTGCGGTTAGAAGCCTGGTTCTTGTGGATGATGCCCTTGGAAGCAGCCTTGTCGAGCAGACGGCAAGCATGCTGAGCCTTGGTGTAAGCCTCAACGCCGTTGCCGGCAGCGACAGCCTCGCGGACCGCGCGAACGGCGGTCTTCAGCTCGCTTTTGACAGCCTGGTTGCGCTTGCGAGCCTTCTCGGCGGTGATGATGCGCTTCTTCTGAGATTTGATGTTAGCCACTGTTTCCTCCGGTTAATTAGAAATGGTCCCGTACCAGCGAATCGACGCGTCTTCAGCACTCAGCTGCGTCGACGTGCGGATTTGCCGCTTCGCTACCCTTTGCATGGCTACCCGCGCCAGTTTCACGTGTGCTGGAAACCTGCAAGCGGCGCTTCGACCGGTGGACTGCGGCCTGGCCCATGCAACAAGGCAATGTGAAACTATAAGCGCTCGTCAAGCCCACGTCAAAGAATTTATGCCGAATGTGGGCGAAAAAGCGCAACCGTGCGAAAAACGCAGCTTCATACGGTAGTATGGGCGGCGTTACCAACAAGGAGATCACATGTCTAAAACGATGAACTACCACAACGTGAAATTCACCGCAGCCTATGGCACTTCTAAGCAGCTGCCCCCTTCAAAGCGCGCCGAAGTTTCTTTCGTCGGCCGCTCAAACGTTGGCAAGTCGTCGCTTATGAACAAGCTGTTCAATCGCAAAAAGCTTGCGAAGGTTTCAGCCACGCCGGGCAAAACGTCGACCATCAATTTCTTCGAGGCCGAATGGGCCGACTTCGTCGACCTGCCAGGGTATGGCTTCGCGCAGGTTTCGAAATCTGAAAAGGCCCGCTGGCGCGAAATGATTGAAGGCTATTACAACCAAGACCGCGAGTTTTGCTGCGTGGTCTCGCTCATCGACATTCGCCACCCCGCAACTGCGCTCGACGTGAATATGATCGAGTTCTTGATTGCCGCCGAACTGCCGTTCATGATCGTATGCACGAAAGCCGACAAACTCTCGAAGAACAAATGCATGCAGAATATCGCCGCGCTGCGCCGCCAACTGGGATTCTCGCGCGACGAGGTGGAAATCATCCCCATCTCTTCGGCCAACGGCTCGGGCATTGACGATTTGAAAGCAGCCCTCGAACGCCGCATCAAAGCCTACAACAACGACGAAAGCAGCGAGGAATAAACCTTCGCCGAACCGCATGCCGACGCACCTGGTGAATGTGTTAAACGCTCGTAGCGTTCAACAGGTGCCCAGGAGAGGAGCCTGCAGCACGACGGACCTTATGCGAAAGCGAAGCCCTTCGGCCGGCACGACCGGCAAGTGTGGCAACCAAGCTGTTAAACGCTACGAGCATTTAACAGGTATTCGAGGCCGCATGGCGAGACGGCCCCTTGATTCCAGGCGATGCAAGCCTACTTCTTCGCGCAGGTTGAAATAGCCCAATCGAAGAACACGCCCTCAGCGTCGGCGCCGCTTTTCATCGCGCGCTCGCAATCACGGGCGCTTGAAAGAGCTGCGCGAAGCTCCGCAGCAGACCACAAACGCGCAGCAGCCGCCACCTTCTTCGCTTTCCAATCGGGCATCTTGAGCTGCTTCGCCAAAGGCCCCGGGCCGCTTTGCCCGCGAGCCGCAAGAGCATGGCACGTGAGCATTTCGCGCAACGAACTCACGCAAAAGCCGATAAGCGCATACGCCGAAGTATCGCCGAGCTTCGCGCGCACGCGTACGCATTCGGCGACATTTCGCTGCGTGAACGGCGTGGTGAAATCCCACGGCTTCGCCTGCGAAGTACGAGTGACAAGTGCCGACACTTCTTCGGGTCCAACGGATTGGGTGCCCGTGTGCGCAAGCGCGATTTTCTTCAGCTCGGCATCGAGATGCACCGTGTCTTCGCCCACAAGCTCCACCAAAAGTTTCGCGGCCGAATCGGTCATGGCGATGCCATGCGACGTCGCCATGGCGCGCACCTGGGACGGCAATTCGTATGCCTTGCGCGGCGCGCAATCGATGACCGCCTTGGGGCCAACCGCCGCCGCAGCCTTATAGAGGCGCGTGTTTTTCGCAAGCTTATTCGCAAGCAACGCCAGCACCGTGAAATCGGCCGGCGATGAGAGATACGCGACGAGCGCTTCGGAATCGGCCTTCTTCAAATCGTCGGCATTTCGCACGATAACGAGGCGCTTGTCGATGCCGAAGGGCATGGTGTTGCACGCAGCCACAATATCGCCGCCCAAAGCGTCTTTACCGTCGAACGTGTCGCAGTTGAAATCGAGGTCGCCCATCGCTTCCAGACGCGAACGCAAGCGTTTAAGCACGGTTTCGCGCTTAAGCTGGTCTTCGCCGTTGATCAAATATGCCGGCAGCAAATTCACTTCGGCCATAGCCTTCTGACTCCTCGATTCCATATCTTTTCCGACGTTCTATTCTAAGGCAACCTCGCTCGCATGCTGAAACCGCACCTCAATTCCCTCTCGGGAAAACACGCAGGCGATATCGCCCTGCTCATCGGTTCGAAAGACGCGCGTTCCCGCTGCTTCAAGAGCATCGATCGTCGTTTGGGCGGGATGCCCGTAGCGATTGTTCGCGCCGCAGCTCACAAGGGCGATATTTGCCGAAAGCTCCTGGGCGAGTTCCGTCGTCATTCCCGCCTTGCTGCCATGGTGGCCCGCCTTCAGCACATTCACGACCGGCGCCCCTGAAGAACCTGTGCCGCCGCTTTGCACCATGCTTTCTATTTGGTCGGCCTCAGCATCGCCCGTGAGCAGCGCGGTAAGCGGCCCCGCCTCGCTTTCGTAGCTCACGAGCAAACACAGGCTATCGGCATTGCCGCCTGCATCCGAAAAAACTTGAGGCCACACCACGCGGCACGTAAACCTTCCCACGCGTATCTCATCGCCCACACCAAGCCCCACTGCCTGACGTCCCGAAACGCTGCGCGCTTGTGCGAGCAGCTCAACGCAACCATCGCAGGGACACGCATACGTTCCCTGCGCAACATACACGCACGACCCAGCAATAGTGGACGCAAGCGAATCAAGCGATGCGCAGTGGTCGTCGTCGTGATGGCTAATCGCGACGCCCGAAAGATGCGCCGTGCGCGTTCGAGCGAGCGCCGCCGCGAGCATCGCATCCTGATTGCCCGTATCAACCAAGAGTGAAGCCCCTTCGCTTTTCACCAGAATCGCATCACCCTGCCCCACATCGAGCGCGACGATTTCGTCGGGCTCGAGCAGCGGAGCCACCACGACGCACGCCACCACCATAAGCGCCATAGCAGCCGCAACCCCCACCGCGCGCGCTCGCGTTGGACGGGGCCACACGGCCCACAGGGCCACAAACGCCAATGCGGAAAGGGCGACAACAACCCACATTTCGGCCGAACACGGAAGAGACGCGAAGGGAACGCGCGCGAGCGCCGCCAAGAGCGCAGACAGCGCCTGAGCCAAGGCGATAATCGCCGCAAGAACCGCCTTTCCCACCGGCGCATACAAAGCGGTAAGCCCCAGCCCAACAAGACCACCTGCAATGAAAACCGTGAACAGGGGCGCCGCGATCATATTCGTCAAAGGCGACAGGAGCGGCACGCGCGAGAACACGCACGCCGTAACGGGCGCGATGGGAATATTCGCCGCCGTCGTAAGCGCGCACGTTTGGCACAGCGTTTCTGCCCGCCATCCAAAAACAGCCTCAAACCACACCTGTATGAGGGGCGCAAGCGTCACGATTCCCAAAGTCGATGCGGCTGAAAGAAAGAACGACAACGACAGCGCATTCGTCGGATGTGCAGCAAGCAAAATGCATACGCATACCCCAAGCGCCGCAAGAGACGACGAGCGACGAGCACCCCAAATCGCGCTCACCACCACAGCCGCCATGAGCGCCGCGCGAATGACGGGCGCCGAAAACCCCGTGAAAGCCGCATAGGCGCAGTAGAACAGGCACAACACAATGGAAAGCGCCATGCGCGGCATGCGCGCCCGCGTGAGCAGCGCACCCGCAAGCGCGGCAACCACCGAAAGATGGGCGCCCGAAACGGCAACCATATGCGCCAAGCCTACCGTTTTCACATCGTCGTACAGGCCGTCCTCTTCGAGCTTGCTCCTATCGCCTATCACGATTGCCCGCACGAGCGCCGCGCCACGCCCCTCAAACGCGTCGAATACCTCGCGGGCGAAACAGCGCGCCGCCACAACCGACGAGAGAGGGCCCGCGTCGTCAACGATCGTGGCCTGCGTTAATTTCGCACGCGCGCATAGCCCCTTTGAGGCGTATCGAGAAAACGACGCTTCGGAAAAATCCGAAAACGACACGCTCGCCACAACGCGCTGCCGAGCGAGCAGGCGCGCGTCGCCTTCTATATCGGCGTCGCCATACGTCGCCAACACGTCGCGGGCAACGCCGCTCGCATCAATCACGCGCGCATGCACGGAATAGCCATACGAACCAAGTTTGGCGTCTTCCACCACCTCGAGCGCATATTCCCCTGGCTCAAGGGCCCGTGGCACATCGCGCGGTACGTAGCCGCCCGCAATCGCGAGCGCTTGCCACGCCGCAAGCGATATCCAAGCGACAACCGCGATAACAAGCGAGACGGGCAAAGATGGACGCCGCGGAAATCGGGGCGCCGACCGATCGGTTGGGCCTTCCACCAAGCCTTCCCCGAGCAAGGCGGCATTGGCGGCATTGCTTTCTCGCCCAACGTGCCCCAAGGCCTTCGCGCCATACGAAATAGTCCGTTTCATACGCAAATTGAATCTTTGAGCTTCGCGAATTTCTTCTCGCCGATGCCATCGACGCGCATAAGGTCTTCGATGCTCGAAAACGGTCCGTTTTGCTCTCGATCGGAAATGATCGCCTGGGCCGTCGCGGAACCCACGCCGGAAAGCGTCTCAAGCGCCGACACGTCGGCTGTATTGATGTTCACAAGCGATGTCGCAGCCGCCGCACCGCTCGCACCGCCTGCGGGCCCCTGCGCCAAAGCTGCCTCAACTTCGGCCTTCGTAGGCAGATCGATATGTTCGCCATCGGAAAGCACCCGCGCCAGGTTAACCGTTGAAGCGTCGGCGTCTTCGGCAAGCCCGCCTGCCGCTTCGACGGCATCGCACACACGCAAGCCCTCATCCAGCGAATAGACTCCGGGGTTTGCCACGGCGCCCGTCACGTACACATATACCTGGGCCTTTGCCTCAACCGCTTCGGGCTCGGGCGAGCTTGGCGCAACGGCGTCGCTAGCATTCACCTCAAATGCTGGAGCGCGCATGCTGGAAAACGCCGCCCATCCAACCCCCGCAACAATAAGAGCCGCAAGGGCCACAGCTCCGACTTTCGCTGGAGTGCTTGGCATGAGGCGATTGATCGCACGACGCACGCTGCCGCCACCCCGACTGCTCGAAAAAGGTATTTCGCTGCGCATAGCCGCCCCTTACGACAAAGAAGAACCATGCGAGCGAGTATGGCATGCAAACCTTGCCGGCTCCTTGCCCCGATGCCGCCCAACTCCCGCCGTTTTCCTCCCGCTTTCCCGCGGAAGGCACGCGAAACCCCTCGCGCCTCCACGCAAAACCGCGGCATTTTCCGCGCAAACTCCCGCAGTTTCCCTTCAAAACCCACGCCGTCCCCGCTTCCGAACGCTGATTTGCGCCGCCGCGCCCCGCGAGCGCGCGCTTACCTCAAGTAGCAATTCGGCAACGGAGCCAAGATGTTCCGCTATGGGGCCGTTTCGGCCATACTTTACATTGCCCGCAAGCAAAATCGCATGTCTGAACCCATGCCCCGCGTCGGCCGCACCATGACGTTCGATACCATCTATAATCGTATCGATACCCGCCCCGAATGCCACATCGGCGGCCTCCGCTCTAACTTACAGGAACAAAACATCGAGCTCATAAGCCCGTAGAAAGCGTGCGAGCCATTCGACACCAGGCTAGTTTTCCTTCGTTTTCTTGCCGAAGTACGATTGGGGGCAACGGTAGTCGTGCACCTCGAGCGCGTTCATGATTTCATCGGACCACTCGTCGAAAGGCAAATCGGCTTCCGCATCATACACATCGCGCAGCTTCGCGTGCGTCTCGGGAGCGCGCGGCATGAACAGCGTGCAGCAATCGGGCGCATCTTGGCTCGATATCTCGAACGTGCCGAGCTTTTTGGCGTCCTCGATAATCTCAAGCTTGTCGCAGCCGATAAGCGGACGGAAGATCTGCATCTTCACCGAATCGCTCGTCGCGGCAAGATTATCGAGCGTCTGCGACGCAACCTGGCCCAGGCTCTCGCCTGTGACCAGCGCCTTTGCGCCCTCACGACGCGCAATACGCTCAGCGATGCGCATCATGAAGCGGCGATAGATAACAATACGCAACGCGGGAGGCACGCGCATGGCGATTTCGCGCTGGTAATCGCCGAAGGGCACCACATACATGCGCGCCACGCCGCCGAATTCTTCAAGCACGCGGCAAATATCATCGGACAAGTATTCAGACGTCGAAGACGTTTGGGGGCGGCCAGAGAAATGCACCGCGATGCACGTCGCGCCGCGACGAGCCATGCGCCACATGGCAACGGGCGAATCGATGCCCGAAGAAAGCAGGCACACCACTTTGCCAGCCGTGCCGACCGGCAAACCGCCCACGCCGCGCATGGTTTGCGCGTACACATACGCCATGCCCTGCACAACCTCGACATGCACTTCGACGTCGGCGTCCTTCATCTTCACCTTTTTATCGGGGAAAAGCCCGCACAGATGCTCGCCCACGATTTGGTTGATTTGCATGGAGTCGATGGGGAAATCGGTGTGGTTCCTGCGACCAACGACCTTCCATGTAAAGAAGTCGCCCGCTTCGCCGAGTGCCTGATGCGACGCCTCGCAGATATCATCCATATTGCGCTCGCACGCGAAGCCGCAGCTCACACGAGCAACGCCGGGGACGCGCGCGATAAGCTGCGCAGCCTTCGCCGGAGCGTCGGCACCCGCGGCCGCATCGTAGACCACGAGCACGCGGCCAGAAATGCGCGTGATTTCATGCACGGGCGCATCTTCGAGCAGCACTTCCAAGTTACGCATAAGACGCTTCTCGAACGTGGCGCGGTTATGGCCCTTCAGGCCAAGCTCATGGTAATGCACGAGCGTGATTCGCTGAAAATGCATTGGAGTCGCTTTCTCTCGTCTCTTGCTGGGCTGGGATGCGCATGGGCGTCCCAGGCAAACGAAAGGCCCTCTTCAACGGAAGAGGGCCCGGTGCGCAGGTGCGCTTATGCGCATAAACGCTTAGTGCTCTTTGATGTCGATCGTCTCAGGATCGAAGGAAACCTCGCCGCGAGCGATTTCGGCGAAAGCCATGGAAAGCGGCTTCACGTGATTCGCCTTGGCGATTTCGACGGCGCTGGAAAGCTGGATGGCGCGATCGCGCTGGCCACGCATCATGTCGTTGATATCGTGGGCGCGCTTGGACGCCAGAGCGCACAGCAGGAAACGGTCGTTGTCGGTTTCGTCGAGCAGGACGTCGATTTCAGGGTCGATAATGCTCATTTACTATTCCTCGCACATCTTAGCTTGGCTCTCGATGTATGCCACCAGTTCATCGGTGCATGCTTCGAGATCATCGTTCACGAATTGCTTATCATACTCCATTTTATGCGAAAGCTCCACCTGCGCATTCTTCATACGCACGACAATGCTTTCTTCGGAGTCGGTGCCGCGGCCGCGAAGCCGGCTTTCGAGCACTTCGAGCGACGGAGGCTCGATGAACACGAGGTGGGCCTCGGGAATTTGCTCGCGAATCTGGAAGCCGCCCTGCACGTCAATCTCGAGAAGCACTTGGCCGCCCTTGGCCATGTGTTCCTCGACGCGGGCGCGCGGCGTTCCGTAACGATTCTCGTGGACGCGGGCCCACTCGAGAAAACCGCCCGTTTCGACCAGCTGGTCGAACTCGGCATCGTCGACGAAGAAGTAATGCACTCCGTCGATTTCGCCCTCACGCGGAGAGCGCGTGGTGTCGGAAACCGACAGCCACGCATCGGGCACGCGTTCAAGAACCCTCTTGACCAACGTGCCCTTGCCCGCGCCAGACGGCCCGGACAAAACAAACAAGTTGCCCTTGCGCTGCATGCCACAGACCTTCTTCAAATCGAATTACGCGAGGCGCTCGAGCAAAGCTGCTTCCTGGCGCTCGCCAAGACCCTTGAGGCGACGGCTTTCGGCGATCTTGAGTTCGCCCATGATTTTCTCAGCCTTGGCCTTGCCATAACCGGGAAGCGTTTCAATGAGCGTGGAGACCTTCATGCGACCAACGATAGGATCGTCTTTCATAGCGAGAACGTCCTGCAGCGACAGCTTTCCATTTTTGAGGTCGTCACGAACCTGCGCACGCTTAATACGGGCAGCCTTAGCCTTTTCCAGCGCGGCCTGACGCTCTTCAGCACTCAATTGTGGGATAGCCATACGTTGTTCACTCCTTCAGTAAAAACCCGTCTTCGATGACGGCGATTCGGCATAATAGCATATCAAACCGCTTATTCAAGAATTCGGTTCTGCATTATTCGAATACTGCGCTTTTCTCTATGAAATGGCAACATATTAGGCTCTGACCTGTGCATTTCGTGAATTAAATCGCAAAATGCACAGGTAAACGAGAACTTAGAGCTCGGCGACGATGGCTTCGAACGCTGCGACGGGGTCGGCAGCCTGGGTAATGGGGCGGCCTACCACGATATGGGAAGCACCCGCATCGAATGCGGCCTTCGGGGTCGCAACACGGCTCTGGTCGCCCAGATCAGCGCCCGCGGGACGCACGCCCGGGGTGACGATAAGGGCATCGGGGCCGAGCAGCTCGCGAAGCATAGCAGCTTCCTGCGGAGAAGCGACAACGCCCGAAAGGCCTGCCTCGGCTGCACACGAAGCGAGCGTTTTCACCTGATCGGTGAGCTCGCGCGTGACGCCCGTGGCGGCGAGGGTTGCGGCATCCATGCTCGTAAGAACCGTGATGGCCAGCGTCGCGGTGTCGCAGCCGGTGTTGTCGACGGCAGCCTGCGCGGCTTCCATCATGGGAACGCCGCCCACAGCGTGCATGGTGATCATGTCGGCGCCCGCCTCGACGGCCGACGCGGCAGCGCCTGCGACCTGGTGCGGAATATCGTGGCACTTCAGGTCGAGGAATACCTTATAGCCCAGAAGCTTGAAGATTTCGACGATGGCAGGACCTTCGGAGTAATACAGCGTCATGCCGATTTTGAGCCACTTGGCCTTGCCCTGCAGCGCAACGGCAAGATCGAGCGCCTTGGCACGGGGGCAGTCGAGCGCGACGATAACGCGGTCGGCGCGGGGAATGCTTTCAAATGCTGCTAACATTGCAGCCCTCCAATCAAATCGTTCACGTCTGCGACGCCTTGCTCTTC
>JABLTL010001532.1_pt1 | contig 10887 bp, 8 predicted proteins | sample 7160151 | NCBI WGS metagenome assembly JABLTL01 (sample SAMN14651223, study PRJNA627086) | human gut metagenome | isolation source: feces | host: Homo sapiens
AAGATCAAGAAGCACGAATTATAAATGTTCATCCCCGGAAGTCCGTGATAAAATTGAATGGCAAGATCTATCCAAGAAGAGAAATAAGATAGAACATTCGTTAAATAATCATCCTTTGGGCTAACGATTTCGTTTGCTAAACTTCCTCCATGGTCTCCTATCGGGTAGTAATGGAGTTCAAACCTTACTTTATTTTTCTTTAAGGCAAGTGCAAGAAGCAAGGAGTTAGAAGCATCTACGCATGTATCGTCGTTTGTTGTCCATAGGAAGGTTACTGGATAAGCAGGTGTCACTTGTTTTTCAATGGAATAGTAGTCTTTTAAATCTGGCCTCTCTTTCAATAACTGATCTCTGGTTGGGCCATGGGTGCAATCCCCCATTGTGATAACGGGGTAGGATAAAATAAGTCCGTTTACCTTGATGTCTTCCAGCTTCACGTTTAAGAAATCAGCGTATTCTTTTTTGATACAAAAAGCGCCTAAGGAAGCGGCAAAATGTCCTCCCGCTGAAAATCCTGCAACGATAATGTGATTCGGATCGACGTGGAATTCATCTTGGTGTTTACGGATGTAACTAATGGCTGCAAAGCCTTCAATCATCGGATAGGGGTATTCATAAGGCCCGAGATTATATTCAAGACAAAAGCACGCTAAATCCTCACTTAAGAATTTAAGGACAACAGGTTCCGCCTCTCTTTCGGATAAAAAACAATATGCTCCGCCAGGAAGAGTAAGAACGCATTTTCTCTTTCTGTCCTTACTGAATTCATTGAAATTGGATGGGCAATAACAATGTAACCTTACGTCATTTTTTAACATAGGGTATTCATCTTTTAAATTGATTGTTTTATAAATCATGGTTCAATCCTTATTGATTCATTTTTATTCCTTTACTCATTGTATTTGTCTATTAGCAAATTTCCAATAATCGTACTTTTTCTGATTTGTTTAAGACCTTACTGCTCTTAATGGCCTGAATCAGTTCATATAAGTTTGTTGGGTTCTTTAGAATTTGATCATAGACAACGTATTTGTTTTTCGACTGGGTATCGATGGAATACAAGATACGTTTCAAATTCTCTTTAATTTCTTCAAATCTATCTTCTTTTTCAAAGGAGATTTTTACGACGTATTTTGATTTATTATCGACAGGCAACTCGAATCTTAGATTTTCAGCATAGCGAACCTTGAAGTCGTTTGATTCCTCCCCGTTTATAAACACTTTGATGTTGGCGTTTTTTAAATCAACATAATCAAAGACAAAAGTTCTCTTTTTATCGAAGACCTTGTCCGCTTTATCAAAACGAATGGATAATTGCAGGGTATTTTCGTTTAGAAGTTGATTTTCGAATAACGTTTTAGAGACCGCCTTTCCTTTATCTTCATAAAGAGTATATTTGTTGTCTCCTTTTGATGTTACAAGGTTTAATGTTGTTGGATTTTCAACCTCATTATATTGGATTTTATCCATTGATAGAGAGATGAAGGAACCCGCTTTCACTAGGTATGGGAAGTTCTCCAAGGTTCGTGCGAATTTGATTTCCTTATTCTTTTTAAGCTCATAGATATCATGGGTGAAGAAGTCAAAATATCTACCTTTTGGAAGATACCCTTTTTCTATGGTGTAGCCATCTTTATTAAGTGGATGTGTTGCAGGAACGATAAATCCATCTTGAGAAAAAATATATTCGTTTGGATATTCGTAACCTTTCTTAACATTCCCTAGTGAATAATAGAGCGGTTCGATTAAACCCAAGCCTTTTAGGTGGGTCTTATAGCAACTTGAGTAGAGATATGGAATTAATTTATGTCTTAATCTCAAGAAATCGATGGCGATATCCCCAGCTCCATTCAGATAATACCAAGGTTCTTTGGAGATGATTGGCATATCCGAAGAATGAAGTCTGTTGATGGGGGAGAACACTCCAAATTGAAGGAAACGAGTGTATAGCTGATATTCTAATCTTCCTCCATAGTGGCCCCCAATATCATGACTCCAATAGGTATAGCCAACATTGGTGGATTTAGAGGTGAATTCACTGATGTAATTCATCGTATCCCAACTCGATACGGTATCCCCTGAAAAACCAACTGGGTATCGATGAGATCCGATTCCAGAGTAACGAGATAGGATTAAACCATGCTCATGGTTCAAACTATTATCTAAGTAGTGGTAATGGTTTAACGCCCATAATGGATCTAAGCCAGGCATTTTTGAATTCGTGCCTTGTTGCCAATCAATCCAATAGAAACTAACTCCATCGTTTTCGTATGGTTTATGGATGATTTTGAAGTAATTGTTGATGAAATTATCATCGGTGAAATCGAAGGGAATTTGCTCGCCTTTATTTGGGTCTTTTCCCATTGCGATGGCAAAATCTTTATAGCAATCTTCAAACCAACGGACTCCACATGCGGGATGCAAATTCAAAGTAATGTGAAATCCTAGATCCGTTATATCCTTAAGGAATTGTTTGTAATTTTTGAAAAGATCTTTATTCCAAGTGTATCCCGTCCAGCCATCTTTTCCTCCATAAAAAGGAGTGTCTCTTCCTAGCTCACTAATATGTTTTGCTGCATCGAGATTTCTTGAGTTATAATGCCAATCCATATCAATTGTAGATACGGTTATAGGAACGTCTCTATCAATGAATTTATAGAGAAGGGTCATATATTCCTTATCGGTATAATCATGATATCTGCTCCACCAGTTTCCAAAAGCGTATCGAGGAAGTATAGGTGCGTATCCTGTGATTTCAAATAAGGCTTTAACCGCTTCACGATAGTTATGGCCATAAGCAAAAACATAGTAATCTTGATGACCTTTCGGGGCTTTTTCTAAAGAACCTTCCGCGTTTAGCAAAAGGGAATGGCTGTCATCAATAACGGCAACGCCATTTTTGCTAGCAACCCCGTTATCTAGGATTATCTTGCTTCTAGGGCCCTCTTCTTGGTAATTGGTTAAATATTCACCGTCATAACAATCGAGTGTTCTTGCTGTTCCTTTTAAGTTTTCCTTGTTATCTAAGCGGACATCTTTTCCTTTGATGATCACAAAAGAATCTTCAATGGAATTGCTATCAATGAGAGCCAAAGTGACTTTTCTGGTTTTGATTTTTAAGCGTTCTTCTTGTTCTAAGATTTCATATTTAGGGGTTTTCTTGTTACGAAACCAAACGATTTGAGTTGCTTGATCGTTAAAGACATGGTTTTCTGATTTCTCTATTCTAAAAAGTTCATCGAATAGGATTGTTATGCGGTATTGTTTCCAAAAAACGATAGATTCCTTTTTTGCAACAGGATCTGTTGATGCGATTAAATGTTTATCGAGCATGTTTTTACCTCGATTATTATTTTAATAAAAGCGGGAGTGACCCATTCATTATTAAAAATAATATTTTAGAAAAAGAGAGAGCAAAAGAAGGGAAAAATGAAGTGTCGTGAACCGAATTTCCGTGTTAAAACAAAAAAGAGGCGACCCATGTATGACTTAACCTTCTAATGAATGATGTCTGTAAATCTAAGCTTTTCCTTCATGACTATTTTTTAATTGCATAAAAACATAATAAAAATATGCAATTAAAGTTTATAGTATTTGGCGTTTTTACCATTTTGAACCATTTGAATTTTGTGCTGAATTAAAAGCTCTCGTAATGATTTTTCGATTGTTGTTCTTGATAAATTAACAAGTATTTCTTCGATTTCAGATTTGGCAATAGGCTCTTTCGAGTCTTGGATAACTTTTAATATTTTTTCGTTGGAATGAGCATCCATGGAATTAATGCTAAAAATGTAGGCTGTCTGTTTATACGCTTCTTTAAGGCATTCAAGCATGAAATGAACGAAATACTTACAATTGTTGTTATTTGTCTCCCAACCAATTGAAGAGTTTTCTAAGGATGAATAATAAGCGTCGGAATTATTTAAAATTACATAAGAAATAGAATAATACTGATCAATGTCATATCCATATTTCATTAAAAGAAAAGTGGTAAGAAGTCTTGAGACACGGCCGTTTCCATCAAAGAATGGATGAATACACAAAAAATTTAATATAAAAACGAAAATCGTTATGAGAATGTTACAATTTGGATCACTAATGCATTCGTTGAATTGGAATATCAAATTGCCCATTAAACTTTCGACTTCTTCAGGCTTGCTAGGAATAAAAACGGTTCTCATTAGCCTCCCCTTGCTGTCATACTCTCGAATATAATTCTGTTCAGTTTTATATTTTCCACCGAACTGAGGGGTCAATGATTCATATAAAAAATAATGAAGATCTTTAATATAGGATTCTGACAACGACTGATATTTATAGACTTTGAAAACGTTTTCTAAGGCTTTGTTGTATCCATATAAGAGATACTCTTCCTTTGTTTCTGGGCTCAAATGGTTTAATAAGATGTCATTTTCTCTAGCTCGTTTAATCTTTATCCCTTCTATTTCATTACTGCTGGTAACGCTTCTTCTTTTGTTCAAATCATGAAGCCTGTTGATTTTTAGTTTTTTTGGCAATTCAAAGGCTTTTCCTCTATTGAATTCAACCGCCTGCAGCATGGAGATGATGGAAGGCACATTTAACTCGGAAATCTGTTCTTTAAGATTGATGAATTTCATGAATGTATTTTAAATTAAAAGATGTTTAAAATAAATCTAAATGCATAAAAACATAATAAAAATATGCAATTAAAATAAATGAAACCTTTTGAAATCATTTTGCCTAGAAGACATGCATTTATCTATTTACCTTTTCCTTATATATTGAAAACACAAAAAACGAGAATGATTAATGGATACAATATAGAAAAAAGAATAGGAGCACATAATCATGCTAAAAAACATTCCAGCTTGCCTTAGTCCTGAATTATTGAAGGTTTTAGATGAAATGGGACACGGAGACGAAATCGTTATTGGAGATGGGAATTTCCCTGGATCAAGTCTTGGTCCTAAAGTTGTTCGTGCGGATGGAATTGGGGGAGAAGAGTTATTAAAAGCCATCCTAACTTTGATTCCTCTTGATACCTATAGTCCTGCCAATTTCTTCTTGATGGAAACAACAAATGGCGATCCAACACCCGAAATCTGGAATAAGTATGATGAGATTGCTTCAAAGATGGAACCAAACACCCGTAAAGGAATGATTGAACGTTTCGCTTTTTATGAACGCGCTAAAAAAGCCTATTGCATTATCCAAAGTGGTGAAACAGCAGTTTATGCAAATATCATTTTGAAGAAAGGCGTTGTCAAACAATAAACTTAGAGGCTTATTTGTTTTCTCCACCCTTTTAAATGATTTGATGCCGGATTAAGGGGTTTTTCTCATACTATCTAAGATCCCCTTTTGACATTGTTGTAATAAAAAACGAATGTGAAACAAAAACAATAAAAATGTTTCACATCAATCGAAAAACGAAATTACTAGTTTTTTAAAGGAAAAATGTTGGATTGAAATGGAGAATTAAATTCTCTAAAGCCTATTTGGAATACGTCGTAAAACAATAAACTTAGAGGCTTATTTGCCTTCTTTTCCGATTGTCTCACCAGAACCGACTTCAGCATTGGCCACATTGTTGGCCATTTTTTCTATCGCTTTGTTTCCTTCTCCGCTCTCCATAGCCATTTCTTTGCGGTAAGAGAATTTTAAGAAGATAGGGGTGATGAAGGAAGAGATTAAGATAAGTAAAAGACAGAACATCATAATGCGGTTATCAACAAGCCCACAATCAACGCCTTTTTGAGCACAAACAATAAGAACCTCGGCTCTTGCCATCATACCAAATCCCAATTTAATAGCGTCATGGAATTTGAATTTGAAACAAAGTCCAGCACCTGTACAGCCAATAATTTTGCCAATGATACCAACGACAATCCATAAAAGACCAAATAAAAGGAATTGAAGGAAAGCAGGATCAGAGAAATCAAAATTCGACTGATAAAGACCCATGGCAATAGAGCCAAAGAAGATTGGACCAAAGAGGTAGTTACAAGTGGTTTCTGCACGATGATCGATATAGCCGTGTGCTAAGGTAGAGCTCATCGTAAGTCCCATGAGATAAGCGCCTGTAATATCGGCAATATTGAAATATTCAGAAATATATGCCCAAAGTAAGCAAATAGCTAAAGAGATAATGACGATACGAATATGGTGAGGATATTTTTCTCCAAGCCAGTTAAATAATTTTCTAATAAATATTCCAGCAACGAATGTTAAGCCGAAATAAATGACCATGAACAAAATGATGAAGAAAATGGTTAAGAACGTATTTCCTTCTTGTCCCATAGCGGAGATAAGCATGCTAGCGAAATCATTTCCTGTCGTATTTGAACCAGAAAGAGAAATGACTAAGGAGAGAACGATGATACCTAATACATCATCGATAATAGCAGCGGATACAAGACAACTTCCAACCTTCGTATCAAGTTTGCCCAATTCCTTAAGTGTGGCAACCGTGACTGATACAGAAGTAGCGGTTAAGATGACCCCATAGAATAATTCACGGAAGATATTAATTTCTGCCCCAGTGATCTTATCGAAACAAAATGCCATCAAGAAACAAAGAAGCATAGGGGTTATAACACCCATCAAGGCAACAACGAATGCAGCAGGACCCACTGTTTTTACTTTCTTGATATCCGTTTCAATACCAGCGGAGAACATGATAAGAATAACGCCGATTTTCGCGAAGAAATCGATGCCACTCTTCGTATAAGAAGTCAAAACAGTTTGACCTGGAATAAGATAAATCAAACCAACAACAAGACCAGCGACAAGATAGCCGATAACTTGTGGGACTTTGATTTTTCCTAAAAGAAGAGAAAAAACCTTTGAAAGAATTAAAAGAAGCCCTAACGGCAACAAGATTTTATAAGCTTGAGGATTTGTTTCCGTAGGAATATTGACGAATGATAACATAGTGATCTCCAAAAAAACATTTGTGATTATAGACCCTCTAAAGAGGGTAGGTAAATGAAACCCCTTTCTAAATTGAAAAGTGTGATTTTAACTTTTGTATGTTTCAGAGAACGTTTCTTAAAGGACGTATAAAACCTCTTATCATGGAAGCAAATAAAAATAAGCCGATAAATAGTACACGTCCCTCCTCTTTTACGTCCATTACAAAGCGTTTGAAAATAAAACGAAAAGGGTTTTTCTTTTTACTTTCACCTTTGTTCTGAGAAATTCACACCCAAAATAGAAACATTAATGTTATATTGAAGCCACGAAAGAGATGGAAACCATGTTTCAAGACAAACTGAAAGACCTTAGAAAGAAAAAAGGAGTCACGCAGGCGGAACTAGCAAAAGAGATTTTTGTATCGAGAAGCCTTATTGCAAAATATGAAACAGGAGTGGCTTTTCCAAATAGAGAAACATTAGAAAAGATAGCGTTATATTTCAATGTACCTATCTCTGAATTAATTGAACAGGATGAAGCAACATTGGTTGCAGTAGATGCGAAAGATCTCTCTGAAAAGATAAACGTAGTATCCCTAATCGTTGTTTTAGCCATTATGACGATTTATTGCATTATGGTCTTTATACCTTTCCTTATGGGAAAAAGATATGTTTATCCAATTCCTCCAGGACAAAACCATCCTAACCGCGAAACCTTTTTCGCAAGCATCTTTTCTGGAACGTTGGAATATGGGAACCCCATTGGTTTGATTTCGTTTCTTTTAAGTGGGGGTGTTGCAATTTTTGCTACAACAAGTCTATTTTCTAAGAAAAGATACACCCCGATTCTTAGACTCCTCACTTATATTTTCTTTGTGATTGATATCTTCGTATGTATTGCGGCAGTTGTTTGTTGTATTAGCTATATATCCTGAACTATTAAAAACATTCAAAAAGCTGTTCTTCAAGCGTTATTTATATCACCTCATTTAGATTTGCTAAAATTATTGTGTGAGGTGAATGTTATGAAAACGCTCAAATTGAAAGAAAATTTGTATTATGTCGGTTGCATTGACCACGATTTAAAGGTGTTCGATAGTGTAATGCCCCTAAAATATGGAACATCTTATAATTCTTACCTTCTCAAAACAAAAGAAGGAGGAATTGTTTTTGAGGGGAACAAAGCGGGTTTTTCAGAAGAATACTTGACCCATATATCAAACTTGATTGATTTTAAAGACATCAAGTACCTTGTTGTAGCTCACACAGAGCCCGATCATTCTGGAGCAATTGAAGCTTTGCTTAAGAATAATCCAGATATTGTTATTATTGCTTCGCCAGTAGGCTTAAATAATTTAAAAAACATTCTTCGTTTCCCATTCAAAAGCCTTGCAATGACTCCAAATAAAGAATTGAAGGTTGGTGAGTATACTCTTCGATTTATATCTGGATTATTCCTCCATTGGCCAGATGTTCTTTTCACTTATATTCAAGAGGAAAAAGCGTTGGTTACCTGTGACGCCTTTGGAACGCATTATGCTTTTGATGACGTTCTTTTCTCTAAAGTGACGAACATGGAAGAGTACCGTGAGTCATTCCATTATTATTTCGATTGCATCATGTCGCCTTTCGCTTCGTTTGCTCTTCAAGCTGTAGAAAGAGTACGCGCTTTAGACATATCGATTCTTTTAACGGGACATGGACCTGTTATTGATAAGGATGTTAAAGAAGTTATTTCTGCTTTTGAAAACGAAGCGAAAAATGCTCTTCCTGTTCTTGATAAAAACCATGTGACGTTGGTCTACGCTTCTTGCTATGGATATACGAAAAAGATGGCAGAGCATATCGAAAATGAACTTATTAAAGAAGGAAAACAAGTTTCTTCTTTCTATGTTGACGCTTTAAATTACCAAGAAGAGAAAGCAAACATTCTTGAAGCCATAAAAACATCAGGAACTCTTCTTTTTGGAACACCAACCGTTGTAAACGACGCTTTACCAATTTTCTATGATTTGCTTATTAGTAAACCAATTCCATTCTTCACTGGCAAAAAGTTTGCTGCCTTTGGCGATTATGGTTGGAGTGGTGAAGCCATTAAGAACATTACCGACTTCGCTCTATCTAGAAAGATGAAAACTGTCGAAGGATTTAAATATTCGTTTAAAGTGGACGATCCTTGTTTCGAAGGTTTAAATGCTTGGATTAAAACGCTCGATTAATCTCTCTTTTAAAAATAGGGGAGACGTGTATCAAAATAAAAACGAAGTCATCTTGGTTTAGAGCCAAAGATGACTTTTTAAATATGGCGAAAAAAGAGATATAAAGGATCTGATAAACATGGGAACCAACTGAATTTCACTTCATTGCTTTTTGCTTGAACGGCCTTTAAAATACACACGAAAATAACGGAGGATTTTTCCTAAGCTTTGCTTACTTTTCGCCCCGATGAATGAATTCATGGAGGCTTTTTATTTATGGAAAGTGCAGCAAAGACAAATCGAATGGGATCTGAAAAAATCCCCACTTTATTATTAAAGATGGCTCTTCCGATGATGTTTTCGATGGTGGTAAGTGCCCTCTATAACATCGTGGACAGCATTTTCATCGGCATGATGGAAGCGCCTCTTAATGAGAAAGCCATTACGGCTTTAGGATATGCTTATCCTTTACAAACGTTGTTGGTTGCGGTGGCTATTGGCACAGGAATTGGTGTCAATTCCGTTTTATCGAAAGCCCTTGGAGAAGGGAAAGGCGATAAGGCTGCGCGTTCTTGTATCAATGGTTATTTTTTGATGATTTTCTTTTATGTTCTTTTCTTGGCTTTTGGCTTAGCTATTTATTTTGGGAAAATCTATTTCTCAAGCATGACAGAAGATCAAACTGTGATTGATATGGGTGCTAAATATCTTGGTCTTTGTTTTATTTTCTCTTTTGGACAGCTTCTTCAGCTTGTGAGTGAACGTTCTCTATGCGCGACAGGAAAAACAAATCTTGCCATGGTGATGCAACTATCGGGGGCTATTGTAAATATTATCTTGGATCCTATTTTCATTTTGGTTTGGAATATGGGAGTTGAAGGAGCCGCTATTGCAACCATTATCGGGCAGGTGGTGTCTATGGTTGTAGGTTTCCTTTTGGTTTTGTTCGTAAACAAGGAAATAACGATTTATAAGAAAGATATAGTCTTTGATTTTCCAATGATGGGAGAAATTCTTCGTGTTGGTCTTCCTAGCATCATCCTTCAGGCTTTCCAAAGTCTTCAACCGTTTGTCTTCCAACTTGTGTTTATGTCTCTTTTTAGCCAAAGTGGGGCAACCCAAGATATGCTTGTTGGCATATATGGCGTTTATTTCAAATTACAGAACTTTGTTTTCATGGCGCTTTATGGCCTCGTGAATGCCATGCTTCCAATCATTGCCTATAACTATGGAAACGAGAATAAGAAAAGAGCAAAAGACGCACTTATGTGGGGCTATCTTTATGGAGCAATCATTACTTTATTAGGAATTGTTGTTTTTGAGGCAGTTCCAAAAGAGTTGCTTCTCTTATTTAATCTTGACGAAGAATGGGTCAATACGGGTGTCATCTTAACGCGGATTATTGCTCCAACCTTTATTCTTGCATCGATATGCATCCTCTCTAATGGTGTTCTTCAAGCTTTTGGCAATGGCATCCATCCAATGATCATCACGGGGCTTCGCTTGCTTGTGATCCTTTTCCCAGCCTGCTTTTTGTTTGGGTACTATTTCGGGATAGACGGCATTTGGTGGGGGAGCTACGTTGCTGAATTTGTAGCGGCCGTTTATGCCATGGTCCTGACATATTTCGTTTATAAAAAGAAAACCCATAGACAGACTGTTGTTTCTTAAAAAGACGCAATTCTATCGTTACGAGTGTTTCGATTGATTCTCCTAGTTGCTGAAATGGCCGCGGCCGTTTATGAAATTCACACAGAAACGTCGCGCAAGCTCATTCATAAAATCAGATAATT
>JABLTL010085187.1_pt1 | contig 10876 bp, 10 predicted proteins | sample 7160151 | NCBI WGS metagenome assembly JABLTL01 (sample SAMN14651223, study PRJNA627086) | human gut metagenome | isolation source: feces | host: Homo sapiens
ATCACCTTCGGTGATGGCATTTTGGCTTGTATGTCTCGGGATTTTGACATATTCATGTCAAAACACCTCGCGGGACAGTGGCTACTGAACAGTTACAGCGTCGTAACAATTCGTTGCGTGGTTGGGGGCAATATGGTAAGATAACCATGAAATGCACTGACATAGCTGATGCGATTCGAAAAATATTGAAAAGTATCATGCAGAGAGGGATTTAAGATGGCTACAATAAAAGATATCGCAGAGCGTACCGGTTTTTCCGCAGCGACGGTCTCCAGAGTTTTGAATCATGATGAGACGTTGAATGTGCAGGATGAGACCAGAATGAAAATATTTGATACTGCCAGGGAACTTCAGTATCAGGCAAAGGAAAGAAAAAGCAGGAAGCGTCACCTGACGGTTGGAGTTTATTATTCCTATTCCAGAGAGGAGGAGCTGAGAGATACTTATTATCTGACAGTCCGTCTGGCGGTAGAAAAAAAACTAGAGGCAGAGAATATGGAACGCTGTCAGATCCAGAATCTGGAGGAGCTGAAGAATCTTGGAGGACTCGATGGCCTTTTGTGCCTTGGAACGTTCAGCAAGAGTATGGTAAGGCAGATAGAAGCCTTCAAAAGGCCTACAGTATTTCTGGATGCTATGCCAAAAGGAGATCAGTTTGATTGCGTAGTCAACGATCTGGAAAGTTCTGTGGAAGTGGTGATGGATTATCTGACAGGACTGGGACATAAAAAGATAGCATTTATTGGCGGCTATGAAGTCGACAAGGATGGCGAGGAAGTGCATGATGAACGAATGGTAACTTACAAAAAATATATGGAGCGAATCGGTGAATTCTCTCCGGCACTTGTACGGGTGGGGAAATTTACACCGGAGGACGGTTATGTGCTGTGCAGGGAAATCCTGGAAGGGAAGGAGAAACCTACAGCAATATTTGCAAACAACGACTCTCTGGCAGTGGGCTGTTATCGGGCAGTCAGTGAAAAGGGACTCCGGATTCCGGAGGATGTGAGTATTGTGGGATATAATGATATAGCGGTGGCCAACTATCTGGTTCCGCCGCTGACTACAGTGCGCCTGCATATGGAATTATTGGGTGAGGAGGCGGTTCGCCTTCTTCGTGAACGCATCACATCCTCCAGGGAGATAGGGTTAAAAGTGATCGTACCTGCGAAGCTTATTGTACGTGGCAGCGCAGATAGGGTAAAATAAAAAGATTTTAAGAAATGTTTGATTTAATTCAAACATTTCTTTTTGAATTTAAAAAAAGAATATATAATCAGAAACAATATTGTCTAGCGAAGAATGTGATTACCGGATAAACTACTCAAAAAAGGAGGAAGAATATATGAAACGGAAACAGGTAATTGCATTCGTCAGTGCAGCGGCATTGGCTGTGACATCGCTGGCAGGATGCGGGAAAACAGAAGAAAAGACGGAGAAAACGACAGTAAGTGAGGCAGAAGAAACAGCCAAAGAAGACCTGCCACTGTCAAAATATCCGGAAACAGTAACTGTCCATCTTGGCGGCTCTATGAATCCAAATGCGAAGCTTGAGGACGGAAAGACTTATGATGATAATGTATATCTGGATTTATTAAAGGAAGACCTTAATATTGATGTTGAATATGACTGGGTTACATCATCTTCTGATTATGATGAAAAAATGAATCTGTGTATCGGAAGTAATACAGTTCCGGAACTGATGAATGTGAACGCAACACAGTACAGAGCACTTCTGAAATATGACATGATTCAGCCGTTGGACGAGTATTATGAGGATTATGCATCGGATACCCTGAAAGGCTATGTGGAATCCGGCGGTGAGGAACTGAGAAAATGTATCACCAATGACAAGGGAGAGATGATGGCGATTCCGGCTCCCAGTATGATGGTGGGAGAAATGAACGAAATGTGGATCCGTCAGGACTGGCTGGAAAACCTCGGACTGGAAGTTCCGAGAACATGGGATGAGATGGCAGCAGTAGCAGAAGCATTCGTAACCCAGGATCCGGATGGCAACGGAGAAGATGATACCATCGGAATTCTCGGACCTGGCAATTCCAATCATATCAATGATATTGGAGACAATCAGTTTGGTCTGGATCCGCTGTTTTGTAGTTTCCAGTCTTATCCACAGTACTGGCTGCAGGATGAGGATGGAAATGTAGAGTATGGTTCCATCCAGCCGGAGACCAGAGAAGCACTGGAAAAAATCCAGGAATTATATACAAATAAACTGATCGATCCGGAAATGCTTGTCAGAAGTGACTGTCAGGAACCTGTCCTGGCCGGAAAGGTCGGAATTTTCTTCGGACCGTGGTGGAGTGGTTACACTGTTTCGGATGCTACACTGGCAGGAGAGGCAGACTGGCGGGCATACTTTACACCATTGTCTGAGGATGGAAATTATTATACTCATATGCCGGATCCTACAAGCAAATATGTAGTGGCAAGCAAAGACTGTAAGAATCCGGAGGCTGCCTTTAAGATCGTTAACTATCTGATCAAATACGAGAGAGATTGGATAGAACAGGGCCTTAATACCAAGACAAGCAGTACAGATTTTTATCCGTTGTGGAACGGTTATGACAATGCTGATGAGATCGAGGTATCTACAGAGACTCTGGAAAAATATCTTGCAGGAGAAATTACAATGGATGATGTTGATTTCTCACAGCATAAACTGTTAAAGAATGATATGGAAGCAGTTACGGAGCTGAAAAAAGAACCATATGATGATTTCAGTCTGGATAAATGGAATATGGACAGTGATCTTGCAAAATCCAATCTTCCGAGACTGGTATCACTCCTGGTCGGAGGCGCTCCGCTCGTACACGATACATATGTGCCTGTTTATAATGCCTTCAGCGGTCAGACAGAAACTATGGAAACAAAGTGGGCAAATCTGAAAAAGATGGAAGAAGAAACATTTGCAAAAATCATTATGGGAAAAGCAGATATCAGTGAATTCGATACCTTTGTTGAGAACTGGAAGAAGCAGGGCGGTGACCAGATTCTCAAAGAGATCAACGAAGAATTAGGAAACTAAAGAGGCAGCGGCTGATGAATATCATCAGCCGCTGGTGCTATAATATGAACTGCCACTTCCCGGCGGTGAAAGGATAAGGTGAATAGGATGAAGAAGGTATTATACGAAGAATTACTTCCGGAAGAATGTGTACAGAGAATAAAGGAGATGCCGGTTGCTTATCTGCCGCTTGGTACACTGGAGTGGCATGGTCCGCACATGCCTCTTGGAGCTGACGGAATTCAGTCAAAAGAACTGTTTGTCCGGGTAGCAGAAAAAGTTGGCGGTGTGGTGCTTCCCATACTGTTTATGGGACCTGACCGTGTATTCCATGACGGTGATAAAGCGTTTTATGGGATGGATATTAACACGGAAGGTGCACTGAATACCTATCATGTCCAGCAGATGAAAGGCAGCGCTTACTGGCTGGAGAAGGGATTGTTCCAGGACTATCTGCGCAGTATTTTCGCTCAGCTTGCCAGAGCCGGGATCCGCATTGTTGTAGGACATGGACATGGTCCGTCGACCCATGCATTTCAGGAGCTGGAGGAAGAGGCAAAAGAAAAATACGGGTTAACTATTTTTACGGCATGGACTTTCGCAGAAGATGAGAGACTGAGATATCAGTACGATCATGCCGGAGCGAATGAGACATCTATCGTCATGGCCGTACGGCCGGAGCTGGTTGACTTTAGTCAGGTAAAAGAAGATGAAAGCAATCTGATCGGAATCGCAGGACGTCATCCGGTCAGAGAATCTTCTGAAGCGTTCGGAAATGAAATACTGGAATATACAATGAAAACATTAATTGCAGGTATTGAGGAAACGATTGGTAAGGATAAGAATTAAGCCTGAGATGCAGGATTCCTCAAGTGATATACCGGATGCATAGAAAAAAACCTTACTGGTCACTGAGTGGACAGTAATAAAGAAACTGTGTGAAATTACAGTTTTGCTTTAAAAATATATTTGACAGAACAGAAAAAAATAATTATACTTGAACTGTTAAATAAATAGAACCGGGGAGCTTATGTGATAGGCTGAGAGGAAGTTGAAAACTTTGACCCGTATACCTGATTTGGATAATGCCAACGTAGGAACGTTATGTAAGAGAGTCTGTAACTGTGAAAGTACAGAAAAATTACGACAGATTTAACGGGAGATACTTTGGTATCTCCTTTTTTATGCGAATCCAGGTATAAAAGAATGAGATTGAGCGAGAGTTCATGAAGGGGCGCACCACCGAGGGTACGTTTCTTTGTGGACTCTTTTTTGCTTCAAGGAGGTGAGATGCAGGTGATCAAAGTAAACGGAAAAGAAATCGAACTGGAGAAGGCAACTTCTGTAGAAGTGTATCTTGAAAGTGCAGGATACCAGATGAAGCGGATTGCAGTAGAACTGAATGGCGAGATCCTTCCCAAAAACGAGTATGCGGACAGGATGTTAGAAGACGGAGACTGCATGGAGGTGGTGACATTTGTAGGAGGAGGCTGAAAATGGAGACAACGAAGGTTTTGACAAAAGAGGAAATACAGGCTGCACTTGAAGAACGTCATTCACCGGAAAAGCAAAAGAAACTGTCCGAAGGCCGGGTGACGATCGCAGGTCTCGGAGGTCTGGGATCCAACGTGGCATATGCACTTGCGCGTATCGGCGTGGGCCATCTTCATCTTATTGATTTTGATGTGGTGGATATTACGAATCTGAACCGGCAGCAGTATTTTACAGAACATATCGGTATGTACAAAACAGATGCTTTAAAGTCTCTGCTTCAAAAGATTAATCCGTATATCGATATTCAGACGGATTGCATCAAAGTGACAGAAGAGAATCTGATTTCACTTTTTGAGAATGCAGGAATTATATGTGAAGCATTTGACAATCCGGAGGCAAAAGCCATGCTTGTAAATGGAATTTTGGAGCATTTTCCGGAGAAAAAACTGGTGTCCGCATCCGGAATGGCCGGGTATGGAAGCAGCAATACAATTCGTACCCGGCGATTGATGAAAAACTTCTATCTTTGCGGGGATCAGGTTACGGAACCGACTTATGGACATGGATTGATGGCGCCGCGGGTTGCGATCTGCGCAGCCCATGAAGCCAATATGATCACCCGTTTGCTGCTTGGAGAAGAAGAAATATAGCAGCTATTCGGCAGACATTGTGAAAACAGTGAACGATTATGAAGTATAAAGAATACAGGTAACTATTCAGCAGATATTAAGTAGACAATGAACAGTTACGAAGAAGGAGAAATAAACCTATGAGTACAAAAGATACATGGAGCCTTGGAGGACATGAATTCACATCAAGATTTATCTTAGGATCAGGAAAATTTTCTTTGGATCTTGTGAAAGCCTGCATTGAAAAAGCAGACGCACAGATCATCACACTGGCACTTCGCCGTGCAAACGAAGGGGGGCTTGCCAATATTTTGGATTACATTCCGGAGAATGTAACCCTGCTTCCGAACACATCCGGAGCGAGAAATGCCCAGGAGGCAGTGCGAATCGCCAGATTATCAAGAGAAGTGGGATGTGGGGATTTTGTAAAGATCGAAGTTGTACACGATTCCAAATATTTGTTACCGGATAACTATGAGACGATCAAAGCAACAGAAATCCTTGCAAAGGAAGGATTTGTAGTTATGCCTTATATGTATCCGGACTTGAATGCGGCAAGAGCTCTGAAAGATGCCGGAGCAGCCTGCATCATGCCACTGGGAGCACCCATCGGATCAAACAAAGGTCTGGCGACAAAGGAGTTTATCCAGATCCTCATCGATGAGATGGATCTGCCGATCATCGTTGACGCAGGAATCGGCCGCCCGTCTCAGGCATGTGAGGCTATGGAAATGGGAGCGGCTGCCGTTATGGCAAATACAGCAATTGCGACAGCCGGAGACGTGCCGGTTATGGCAGAGGCATTTAAAAAGGCAATCGAAGCAGGACGAAGCGCCTACCTTTCCGGTCTGGGAAGACAGATCGAAAGAGGAGCAAGTGCATCATCACCGCTGACCGGATTTCTGGAGGACTAGACCATGGAAAATCAGCATATCAATGAAAGTATCTTAAGCGAAGAGATTCTGGAAGATCAGAAGAAAAACAGAATCGATCATATGAAATATATGCCGGGTATGGAAGATATCGGGTCTGAGATCCTGGATCAGGTCGTAGATGCCATGCATGCGTATGATTATGACAAATACACAGCGGCTGATGTAAAACAGGCCATTGCACACAGTTCCAGAACACCGGAAGATTTTGCGGCGCTTTTATCACCGGCAGCACTGCCTTTCATCGAAGAGATCGCCCAGGCAGCACAGATTGAGACAAGAAAACATTTTGGAAACAGCGTCTATATGTTCACACCGATCTATATTGCGAATTATTGTGAAAATTATTGCATTTACTGTGGATTCAACTGTCATAATAAGATCAAACGTGCCCAGTTAAATGAAAGCGAGATTGAAAAATAAATGCAGGCGATCGCTGAGACAGGCTTGCAGGAGATTCTGATCCTGACCGGAGAAAGCAGAAACAAATCCACAGTGGAATACATCGGAAATGCCTGCAAGATCGCAAGAAAATATTTCAAAGTGATCGGACTTGAAATCTATCCGGTGAACTCTGATGAGTATGCGTATCTGCATGCATGTGGCGCTGATTATGTAACTGTCTTCCAGGAGACCTATAATTCCGATAAATATGAAACACTTCATCTGGCAGGCCACAAACGTATCTATCCGTATCGTGTCAACGCCCAGGAGCGTGCCATAAGAGGAGGCATGCGCGGAGTAGGATTTGGTGCACTGCTGGGTCTGGATGATTTCAGAAAGGATGCATTTGCGACCGGATACCATGCATATCTTCTGCAGAGAAAATATCCGCATGCAGAAATCGCATTTTCCTGTCCGCGTCTGCGCCCGATCATCAATAACGATCGCATCAATCCTATGGATGTTCACGAGAAACAGCTTTTGCAGGTTGTGTGCGCATATCGGTTATTCATGCCATTTGCAAGTATCACAGTGTCAACGAGAGAGTGCGCGCGGGTACGTGACAACCTTGTAGGTATCGCGGCAACCAAAATCTCCGCCGGAGTCAGCACCGGAATCGGAAGCCATGTGGATGACATCGAGGATAAGGGCGACGACCAGTTCGAGATCTCAGATGGAAGAAATGTAGAAGAAGTCTATAATGCACTGCTTTCTAACAATTTGCAGCCGGTGATGAGTGATTATATTTATGTGTAGGGAATGATCGGCTGATTCGAGATGGTGTTTTAGATATGCACTTAAAAATAAACCTGCATTATTCACGAAAAAGCCGTGTGATAATGCAGGTTTATTATATTATCATCAAGAAACGTGCAATTCATATTTACTTCGCAGTTATTCCCGAAATAAATATTGTTACCATAATCAACATAAAATGGAGCAGTAATCTATAAGTTCTTACCTTTTCCGCCGAGAAGCTCATTTAAAATACGTTCTTTTTCATCAGAATCTGCAGAATCTGTCTGGTTATAATCTCTTGTCAGATCTTTTGGTTTGTGCCGCTGTGTCAGGAGTTCAGGATCTCCGTAATCATACAGTTCTCCTGCTAACATTTTCTCTCTTTCTGTCACAGACACCTCCATCGAATACATTGTTATAGAGTTATATATAAGAATTGGAGTAACTATTCAGTAACCACTATCCCGCGAGGCGTTTTGGCATGAATATTCCAAAATCCCGGGACATACAAGCAGAAATGCCATCACCGATGATATAAAATCCCTTATGACGGGTCGACAGGTTGTGATCCGGTTCTGCTTCCATATCGCAGAATTTTACCGCTATCTGAACTTCATACGAATCCATTTCAGCAATTGAATAATCAGAAGACTGGCAAATGCATACAGATATACACATCCAAGCTGCATCAGATTCAGAGTTTCCACTTTAAACACTCGGTGGAGTCCGGGAACTGTCAGTACAGTGGTAATAAGCACTGCACCAAGTACAAATGCTCCCTGCAGCCACTTGTTGTTAAAGAATCGTTTTGTAAAAATAACCGGGTGATCCGATTTACAGTTAAATCCATGAAATAAACGTGCCAGACAAAGTGTACCAAAAGCAAATGTGCTGCCGAGAAGTGCACCATTCATGTGATAACCTGTCAAAAACGAGAGCATTGTCATCGTGCCGATCACAAAGCCTTCCAGGCCGATTTTTCCAAGAAAGTCTTTTGTCAGTATGGATTCAGCAGCAGAACGTGGCTTCTCGTTCATCACTTCACTGCTATGTGGCTCCACACCAAGTGCGATTGCCGGAAGGCTGTCTGTCAGAAGATTAATGAACAACAAATGTACCGGTGCAAACGGAACAGGAAGTCCGGCGATCGATGCACATAAAACAGCCAGAATAGCTCCAAAGTTTCCGGACAAAAGAAACCGGATTGCATATTTGATGTTTTGATACAGATTTCGCCCATTTTCTACTGCTTTTACAATTGTAGCAAAATTATCGTCTGTAAGGACCATAGCAGCCGCATCTTTTGCTACTTCCGTTCCGGTTATTCCCATTGCAACACCGATGTCTGCCTGTTTCAATGCCGGAGCATCATTGACACCGTCCCCGGTCATCGCAACAATCATGCCCTTTTCCTGCCAGGCGCGGACAATACGGATCTTGTGTTCAGGTGAAACTCTTGCATATACAGAAATTTTCGGAACAAAATCCCTTAGTTCAGCATCGCTCATATTCTCAATATCAGCACCCTCACAGGCTTCCGATAAGTCCTGTAAAATCCCAATTCTTTTAGCGATAGCGGCTGCTGTGATCTTATGATCTCCGGTGATCATAACCGGTCGAATCCCTGCTTTGATACATTCTGTAACTGCGGCTTTTGATTCTTCTCTCGGCGGATCCATCATGGCAATAAGTCCAAGGAATATCAGATGATTTTCATCATCCATTGACAACGTATGCTTTTCCGGGACTTCCCGATAGGTAAATGCCAGAACACGCAATCCTTCCATGGAAAAACTTTGATTCTGCTGCTGGATCTTTATCTTATCTGCCTCTGTTATTTCGCGAATGCCATCATGTGTCCAAATCTGTTCTGTAAGTTCCAGAAGCCGGTCAACAGCGCCTTTTACAATCATTCGATTTTTACCGTCGATTCGGTGGAGCGTTGACATCATCTTACGATCGCTGTCAAATGGAAGCTCCCCTTCTCTTGGATAGAGATTTCTTATGCTTGCGGCAGCAAGTCCATGTTGGCTTGCCAGATTAATCAATGCTGTCTCTGTCGGATCTCCGATTTCTACACCATTTTCATTGGTCGAATCGTTGCATAAGATACTGTAATCCATAAGAAATCTCTGCGCCGGATCATCCAGATCGAGTTCCGATACGGGGATTCTTTTCCCTGCCACATAGTAATCTTCAACCGTCATTTTATTCTGTGTAAGTGTTCCTGTTTTATCAGAGCAGATGATGGAAACGCTTCCCAGACCTTCCACAGCCTGAAGCTTGCGAATGATAGCATGTTCTCTTGCCATCTTCTGTGTGCCAAAAGAAAGAACAATTGTCACGATAGAACTTAAGGCTTCCGGGATAGCTGCAACTGCAAGTGCAACTGCGAACATAAATGCGCTACCGATCTTTTCCCCGCGAAATACACTGATTGCAAACAGGATTCCGCAGAATATCAGAATCAAAATGGAAAGCTTCTTGCCAAATTCCTCCAGATTTACCTGCAACGGGGTCTGTTTTTCGGAGGTCGATTTCAAAAGCCCCGCAATTTTCCCGACTTCCGTCTGCATTCCGGTGTCTGTTATAACCGCTTTGCCTCGTCCGTATGTCACAAAACTGCCGGAAAATACCATGTTGGTTCGATCGCCCAGGGAAACTTCTGCAGACAGAGTCTCCAGGTCCTTTTCAACTGCAAGACTTTCTCCGGTGAGAGCACTTTCATCGACCTTAAGACTTGCATTCTCGATCAGTCTTCCATCCGCCGGAATCATGTCACCGGCCTCTAACAGAATGATATCTCCAACCACCAGTTCTCTTGCCGGAAGCTGAACAGTTGTGCCATCACGCAATACCTTTGCTTCCGGACCGGAAAGCTTCTTTAAGCTTTGCAGGGATTGTTCCGCTTTTACTGTTTGGATCGTTCCTAAAATTGCATTGATCGTAATCACGATCACGATAACGGCAGCACTCTCCACATCACCAAGAATCCCCGAGATAAGTGCCGATGCAATCAGAATAAGTACCAGAAAATCTTTGTACTGTTCAAAGAAAATCTGAGGGATACTTTTTTTCTTTCCTTCGGTAAGCTCATTCCAGCCACATTTTTCCCGGGAATGGCCTGCCTGTTCGCTTGTAAGTCCTGCTTCGCTGCTTTCTACACGATCCAGAACTTCTTTTACAGTTTGCCGGTAAAATTCCTTCATAACGTTTTCCTCCTCTTTCTACCTGTTCAAGGACTATATTGTATGCAATGAAGGACTTTTCGGAAAAAAAAGAAACCTTTATTGCATAACAAAAAATGCAATAAAAGTCTCACCATTTTCTTGTGACACCGGATGTTTCCATCGTACTGACGACATCACAAACGCTAATTCTTACGTAGGTTACTCCCTTATATTGGACTTAATCATATACCGAAAAGGGGAGATGTGTCAAGACGATTTTCGTATATTCATTTGATGCAGGAGGTGAACAGGTTACTGTTCACTCCGTGCCCAGCAACACGCTGCGCGATGCCCAGAATTTATGCTAATCGCATAAATTCGCGCGATATGTCTCGGGTTTTCTGTGACCTTCGCTCACAAAAAACACCTCGCGGGATATTA
>JABLTL010173932.1_pt1 | contig 10870 bp, 10 predicted proteins | sample 7160151 | NCBI WGS metagenome assembly JABLTL01 (sample SAMN14651223, study PRJNA627086) | human gut metagenome | isolation source: feces | host: Homo sapiens
AAAATATCCTTATGCGCCAAGGTGCATAAGGATATTTTTTTGTAATTTTGCATGGGTTAATCGCTAATATAACAACACAATATAAATCTAATCAAGATGAGTTTATTAGAAGAAATCGTGGCGCGCGCCAAAGCTGACAAGCAGCGCATCGTTCTTCCTGAGGCTGAGGAAGAGCGCACATTGAAAGCAGCCGACCATGTGCTTGCCGACGATATCGCCGACATCATCCTCATTGGCAACCCCGACCATATCAAGCAGGAAGCCGAGGAATGGGGCTTGGAAAACATCGACAAGGCCACCATCATCGACCCTCTCCACTTCGACAAGACGGAGGAGTACGCCGAGAAGCTCGCCGAGCTACGCAAGAAGAAGGGCATGACCGTTGACCAGGCCCGCGAGCTCGTCACCCACAACAACCTCTACCTTGGTTGCATGATCATCAAGAGCGGAGACGCCGACGGACAGATCAGCGGCGCTCTCAGCACCACCGGCGACACCCTTCGCCCGGCGTTGCAAATCATCAAGTGCGCTCCTGGCATCACCTGCGTGAGCGGTGCCATGCTGCTCGTCACCAAGTCGCAATACGGCAAGGACGGCATCGTCGTCATGGGCGACGTGGCAGTGACGCCTAACCCGACAGCAGACCAAATGGCGCAGATCGCCTACACCACGGCACAGACGGCCAAGACCATAGCCGGAATCAACGAGCCTCACGTGGCCATGCTGAGCTATTCCACAAAGGGCTCGGCAAAGGACGCCATCGACAAGGCCACGGGCAAGAGCGTTTACGTCATCGACAAGGTGGTCGACGCCGTGAAGATAGCACGCGAGAAGTTCCCTGAGTTGCAGGTCGACGGCGAGCTGCAGGCCGACGCAGCCCTCGTGCCGGCAGTGGGAAGGAAGAAAGCCCCGCAAAGCAACATCGCCGGACGCGCCAACGTGCTCGTGGTGCCTAACCTCGAAGTGGGCAACATCGGCTACAAGCTCGTGGAACGCCTCGGCGGAGCCACAGCCATCGGCCCAATCCTCCAGGGCATAGCACGTCCTGTCAACGACCTCAGCCGCGGCTGCTCTGTCGACGACATCTACTACATGGTGGCCATCACGAGTTGCCAGGCACAAGACGCCAAGAAATAATCATCAATCAGTAACTGTAAGCTTAACATGAATATTCTTGTATTGAACTGCGGCAGCAGCAGCATTAAGTATAAACTCTACGACATGACCAACGAGGCCGTGCTCGCCCAAGGTGGCGTGGAGCGCATCGGCATCAACGACGCCTTCATCAAGGTGAAGCTCCCCAACGGCGAGAAGAAGAAGATCATGGCCGACCTGCCAACCCACAAGGAGGGCGTGCAGCTCGTGTTCAAGTGCCTTCTCGACCCTGAGTTCGGAGCCATCAAGAGCCTCGACGAGATTGGGGCCGTTGGCCACCGCGTCGTGCAGGGCGGCGACCTCTTCGAGAAGAGCTGCCTCGTCACGCCAAAGGTGGAGGAAGGCATCGAGAGCCTCATCGACCTCGCCCCTGTACACAACAAGGGCCACTTGGCTGGCATCAAGGCCGTGGACGAGCTCATGCCAAACGTGCCACAGGTGACGGTGTTCGACAACGCCTTCCACTCCACCATGCCTGACTACGCTTACCTCTACGCCATTCCTTACGAGTGGTATTCCAAATACCACGTGCGTCGCTACGGCTTCCACGGCACGTCACACCGGTACGTGTCACGTCGCGTCTGCGAGTTCCTCGGCGTGGACATCCACAAGCAGAAGATCATCACTTGCCACATCGGCAACGGCGCGTCGGTAGCAGCCGTCAAGTATGGCAAGGTCATCGACACCTCCATGGGCCTCACGCCTCTGGCAGGCCTGATGATGGGCTCTCGCTGCGGCGACATCGACCCGTCGGCAGTGTGCTACATGATGGAGAAGAGCGGCATGACGCCTCAAGAGATGTCTGAGTATCTCAACAAGAAGAGCGGAGTGCTCGGCGTGGCTGGCATATCAAGCGACATGCGCGACAACGAGAACGCCGACAACGAGGGCAACAAGATGGCTCACCTCGCATTGGCAATGTACAACTACCGCATCAAGAAGTATATCGGCGCTTATGCAGCCGCCATGAACGGCGTGGACATCATCGTGTGGACCGCCGGCGTGGGCGAGAACCAGGAAGGCGTGCGCTGGGACAGCTGCCAAGGTCTTGAGTACCTCGGCGTGAAGATGGACAAGGAGCGCAACCACGTGCGCTCTAAGGAGCAGATTCTTTCCGCCGACGACTCTAAGGTCAAGGTCGTAATGATTCCTACCGACGAGGAGATTGTCATCGCGCGCGACACGCTCGCCATCGTGGAGGGTCGCGAGCCGGAGATTTAAGCCTTCGGCCATAAGACTAACAAACAGAAACGTGCTGGATTCCAAGCAATGGAGTCCGGCACGTTTTGTTTTGCCAAAAGATGTCTTGGCCTATCGTAACCATTAAGGGCGACCCTGAACGGTGTCGCCCTTAATGGTTTTTCCTACAACTTGCTCTCGCCTTCCACATACTCTTCAAGGAAGAGGTGCTCGCCGTCGAAGACGGCATAAGAGAACTGGCTTATCCAGTCGCCAAGGATGAGCATGCGCGGCGTATGACCTTCCACGCGGGGCAGGTTCAAGTCGAGCTCTATGTGGCGATGGCCGTAGATGTAATAGTCGATGTTGGGATGATGCTTCTCATATTCTTTCGTCCACAACACGAGGTTTTCTTTCTCCTCGCCCATGAAAGGAGGCTCCTTGCCATCCACGCGTTTCAGCCTGCTGTGCTTAGCCCACTCAAGGCCGAGCTGCATGCCCCAACGCGGATGCACGGCAGAGAACAACGTTTGGCAAACGCGGTTGTGGAATATCCAGCGCAGCAACTTGAACGAGCCGCTGTTGTCGCCCAGGCCGTCGCCGTGGGCAAGATGGAACACCTTGCCGTAAATCTCGGTGGTAAGGGGTTGGTAGTGCATCGTCACGCCGCACTCCTGCTCCAGGTAGTGGTAAGCCCAAATGTCGTGGTTGCCCGTGAAGAAGTGCACCTCGACGCCCATATCGGTCAGCTCCGACAGCTTGCCGAGGAAGCGGGTGAAACCCTTTGGCACCACATATTTATATTCATACCAGAAGTCGAACATGTCGCCAAGGAGGTAAACGGCAGATGCCTTGTCCTTGATGGAGTCGAGAAATCGCACCAACCTGCGCTCCTGCATCCTGCGATGAGGCACCGCGAGCGAACCGAGATGCGCGTCTGAAAGGAAATAAACCGTCTTTCGCATAAGCATCCTCTTAAACTAAACCTTATACCTGTTTCTCTTACTCAAATCCCAGTTCCACGCGTGCCTCCTCCGACATCATGCTCTGGTCCCACGCCGGCTCAAACACGAGGTTCACGTTGGCCGTCTTGACCCCGTCCACGCTGTCGAGCTTGGAGCGCACGTCCTCAAGAATGTAGTCGGCCGCGGGGCATGAGGGAGCCGTGAACGTCATGTCCACGTTCAGCATGCCGTCGTCGTTGAGGTCTATCTTGTATATCATGCCCAGGTCGTAGATGTTGACCGGTATCTCCGGGTCGTAAACTGTCTTGAGCACGTCCACTATGCGTTCTTCTATCTTTGTCTTTTCTTCTTGTGTCATGTTTCTCATCTATGTGAATTTGTGATTATTTGCAAACTTACGAATAAAAAACGAGAACAGCAAGCCTAATGTCTTTTATTTCCTTCGTTCTTCACTCATCACTCTCAACTCATCACTCATCACTTCCTACACCCTTCCCTCCTCGCGGTAGCTGTAATAGGCGCCGTCGGTGATGATCACATGGTCGAGGAAATACACCCTCAAGAGTTCGCACGCCTTCTTCATGCGCTCGGTCAGCCTGTCGTCCTCCTTCGAGGGCCTGTTGTTGCCGCTCGGGTGATTGTGGCACGCCACCATTACCGTGGCATTGTTGAGGATGGCCTCCTTCATTATCACGCGCACGTCGACCGCCGTCTCCGTTATGCCTCCGTGGCTCACCCGTATGGCCTTTATCAGCTTGAACCGCTGGTTCATCAGCAGCACGTGAAACTCCTCCACGTCCAGGTCTTGCATAAGGGGGTGCATATAGTTGTATATCGCCGTGGCAGAGCCCAAGTCGGCCCGTTCCTCCGCCTTCTCCCTCGCGCGCCGCTTGCCCAGCTCGCACGCCGCGAGTATGGCTATCGCCTTCGCCGGCCCTATGCCCTTGAAGCGTTCCAAGTCGGTTATCGACATCTTGCCAAGGGTGTTGAGGTTGTTGTTGCACGCCGCCATCACCGTCTTCATCAGTTCCACGGCACTCACCTTCGGCGTGCCCGAGCCAATGAGTATGGCCAGCAGCTCGGCGTTTGACAGGGCTTCGGGGCCAAGCCTCTCAAGCCTCTCGCGCGGGCGGTCTTCCTCCGCCCAGTTGGCTATTGTCAGGTTTTGCATAGGTCAAAGACAGGTTGTTTGGTCAGCGAGGCTCTCACTTCACGAGGGCCTTGCCTTTTATCTCTTCAAAGGCTTCCTCGCCATCGTTGGCGGCAGGCTTAATGCCCAGCAGGTGGCAAACGAGGGGATATACCGCCGTGTTGCTCATCTTGCCAAGGCTCACGCCCTGCCTCAGGTCGGGTCCCCACGCCCTGAACACGGCCTGCATGTCGCCGCAATACGGGTCATAGCCATGTACGCCGCCATCGTAGGTGTCGCCATCGCAGAACAGGTAGCCTTCATCGGGCAGCACGAGCACGTCGCCGATGTTGGCGTCGGCTTGGTAATGAAGGTATCGCGGGATGTCAGCCTTGCGCCACGCCCTGAGGTGCGGCACGCCGGCAAGGGCTTTCACTATGCTGTCTTGTTGCCACCGCTCCGGCGCGTACACGTTGCAGGGCAGGTTGCCCTCCAACGCGTCGTACCACTCCTTGCGCAGATAGTCGGAAGGCTTTATCTTCCTCGACGGCGTGAACCACGTCATGCCATGGTCTGACACCACCACGAGGTTTACCTTTCCACCCATGCCCGCTCGCTCTATGCGCGCCCAAATCGAGGCGAGCAGCGAGTCCGCGGCCCCCACGGCGCGACGCGTCTCTTTAGCCTGAGGGCCGAAGGAGTGGCCACTGGCGTCGGGCTCCTCGAAATAAGCCATTATCAAGTCGGGCGCGGCTTTCTTGCCCAGGTAGGCCACTATACTGTCGGCACGCTGGGCGAAGGTCATGTGCGGCTTCTCGCCGTAGTCGTGCCACACGTCGGGACGCTTGCCGCTGATGGCCACGTCGGAGCCAGGCCAGTAAAACACGGCGGTGCGCAGGCCTTGCCGCTGGGCCGTGAGCCAAAGGGGCTCGCCGTGGTAGAAGCGCGGGTCCGACTTCGTCTTTGGGTTGCCCAGCGAGAACTTGGCGCCCGTGGCGCGGTCGAGAAAGCTGTTGGCTATTATGCCGTGATGCTCTGGCCGCAATCCCGTGGCAAGGGTGTAGTGGTTGGGGAACGTCTTTGAGGGAAACGAGGGAATGAGCGAGCCCTCGACGCCGTGGGAGGCCATGCGGTCGAGAAAAGGCGTGTCGTAATATGAGGGATAGTCCCAGCGGAAGCCGTCGAAGGACACGAGAACCGTGGTCTTGCGCCCGTAGGAAGGCGTGGAGGCAAGCAAGGCCACTAATGCCACAAGGCACAAAAGCGTTCTTTTCAACATAAATGGATATAATTGTTAATATTAAGGACAAAATTAAATAAAATAGCCGTAACTTTGCAGTGCATTTTCAATAAAATAATCTCAACACGATGAAATTATTCCCACTGGGCATTGTCGCGAAACCGTTTCGCTTGTGCCTTGCCGTTCTTTTCCCCCTGATTGCCGTCTCGTGCAACGGCTTGTTCTCATCGGTCTACGATGATGCCGACGACAACAAGACTGAGACAACGGAATCGCAGATAATCATGGACGCCTCAAGCTGGCAAAACTGGTATTACATTTCTTTCGACTCCCTGGAGGCCCTGCGCGAGCAGGGTGACATGGCGAAGCTGAAATACGCGCAGACCCATTTCACGCCTTACCCCATACCCATGACTCCCACCGGCGACAAGACCGCCTCGCACCCCGCGCAGGGCACCACGGGGCTATACACTTATTGGTACGACATCTTCGGCCAAGGCCTGTCGAAAAACGAGTTCCGGGCGTTCGCGCCAACGGCTACGCAAGCCGAGCCCGACCACTGGGACCTCGCCATACACTATGCCGACGCGCGCACCAACGGCGGGGCGGTGCTAAAGACAAGCTACACGAGCATTGACGACCTGCCGGCATCGTCGGCCGACTTCTCGGGCACGGAGTTCACGCCCGACGAGTGGTCGGAGAGCGACGTGTGGGCCGACCAGACCGAGCAGCTGAACAAGATTCTCGGATGCCAGGGAATAAACATCAACAAGGTGCTGTCGTCGTGGCTGCAGGTGGAGATGAAGAGCCTGCCGCCTCTCTTCACGCTCGACTCCCACGTCTTCCTCATCAGGCTGAAAAGCGGGCGATATGCCGCCGTGCAACTGAAAAACTACATGGACGCCAACGGCGACAAGGGCATCCTCACCATAAACTATAAATACCCCTACTAACCCACCGGAAAGGAAATGATGAAAACACGCTTATCGACACTCCTCATATCGGCAATGGCGCCGCTCGCCCTTGCCGCACAAACCGACTCGCTGCTCATAGCCAACGACCTCAACCTGGTGGTCGTCACGGGAACGCGCACGCCGAAGACGCTGCTCAAGACGCCCGTGATGACAAGCGTGATAACGCGCGCGGAGATAGAGAAGGCCGACGCCACCACGCTGCAAGACATCTTGAGACAGAACGTGCCAGGGGTGGAGTTCTCCTACTCCATGAACCAGCAACGACACATGAACTTCTCGGGGTTCGGCGGACAGAGCATGCTCATCCTCGTGGACGGGGAGAGGCTCGCCGGCGAGACGATGGATGATGTGGACTTCGACCGCCTAACGCTCAGCAACGTGGACCACATAGAGATAGTGAAAGGCCCCGTGTCGGCTCTCTATGGCAGCAACGCCAACGGGGGAGTGATAAACATCATCACCAAAAACAGCGACAAGCCGCTAAAGCTCAACGTCAACGCGCGCGTGGGCAAGCACGACAGCCAGAGATACGGACTGTCGTGGACGCAGGGCTTCGGGAAATGGGACAACAGCCTCGACGTGAGCCGGAACAGCAGCGCCAACTACGACGTGCACAGCGCCAGCGACCCCGTCACGAGGGTCTTCTCCACCATTTACGGCAACAACACCTACAACTTCAAGGAGCAGCTCGCCTTCCACCCCACGAAGGACATAAACCTGAAGGCGCACGCCGGCTACTTCTTCAGGCAGACCAAACGGTCGGTGGACACGCCGGAGAGATACCGCGACTACAACGGGGGCGTGAAAGCCGACTGGCGCATAACAGCCGACGACCACCTCTACGGCAGCTACGCCTTCGACCAATACGACAAGTCGAACTACCAAAGCCTGAGCAAGCTCGACATACGCTACTACTCAGACGTGCAAAACGCCTTCAGGATGCTCTACAACCACTCGTTCGGCAAGGGCAACATCCTCACCGTGGGCTCCGACTACATGCACGACTTCCTGAGAAACAACCGACTGGCCGACGGCACGCACCACCAAGACTGCCTCGACGCCTTCGCGCAATACGACGGCGAGCTGAACGACATCTGGGAGGTCGTGGCGGCCCTGCGCTACGACTATTTCTCTGACGGCTCGTCGCTGCAACGCCTCACGCCGAAGCTCAGCATACGCCACACGCCGATGAAGGGCCTGAACGTGCGCTTCGGATACGGTATGGGATTCAGGGCACCGTCGCTGAAGGAGAAATACTATCAGTACGACGCCGCGGGGATATGGATAATACAGGGCAACCCGGAGCTGAAGCCGGAATACAGCGACAACTTCAACCTGTCGCTCGAATACCACTGGCGAAACTATGAGTTCCTGCTCGACGGATACCACAACCACGTGAAAGACAAGATTGCCTCCGGCGTGCCATACTATGCCAGCAAGACCGACCGCACGCCGACCCTGCCCTACGTGAACCTCGACACCTACTCGGTAAGCGGACTGGAGGCTTCGGCAAAGGGACACTGGAGCAACGGCCTCTCGGCAAGCGTGGCTTACGCGCTAACCCTGGAGAAGATGCCTAAGGACAAGGACGGCAACACGGCAAACAACCAGTACATACCGGCGCGAAAGCACGCCCTCAACGTGCACGCCGACTGGGAGCACAGCTTCTGCAAGGGCTACGGCGTGGACATCATCGTGGACGGAAAGGTGATGTCGGGGGTTGACAACGTGGAATATGTCAACTATTACGACATCTCGCAGGGCGTGGCAAACGTCAGATACCCGGCTTACACCATGTGGAAGCTGATGATAAGCAACCGCATAGGCAAGGCGGTAAAGCTGAACGTCACCGTGGACAACCTGCTGAACTACAAGCCAAAATACTATTATCTCAACGCGCCTCTCACCGATGGCGTGAACCTCATGGCTGGCTTGTCGATAGACATCGACAAGCTCGTGAAACTCTGAAACAAGACCGCCCTTCAACATAAACAAGATGGCACGTCATGCTGAAAAAGCTGACGTGCCATCTTGTTTTTCGCGTCCTGAAGACAGTACCACGGCGTGGTACTGCGAATACCAAAGCGTGGTACTGTGAATACCACGCCGTGGTACCGTGAATACCAAAGCGTGGTACTGTGAATACCACGCCGTGGTACTCCTCGTACCAAAACGGTTGATAACCGTGGTACTAAAAAGCGTCACCATTCCCAACGGTTTGGATTGCCGTGATAAATAGTTCTAAAAGAATGTAGCTATTTATCTCTTTCGGGAAAGTTTTTATTTCTCTACATACTTGCGTCCATTCTTGATGTAGACGCCACGACTTCCCATGGCGACTATTTAGCTTGGTTGTGACTTCACAGGCATTATCGTCGAGAAAAATAAATCCACTCTATTTATAAAAATTCTTCTTATAGGCCTCAAACTCGCCCTTGCCCTGCACGCACCGTTGCCACCATGCCTTGATGAAGCCACAGCCATAGCCCATGAGCTGGGTGAACGCGGCACGGATGGACAACAGGCCGATGCGTAGGCTGTGGTTGTGGAGACTGGAGTCGACGAAGATGAGGAGGGAATAGAGCACGAGCGGCGACAAGGCGACAAGGCTGAGCGCGACGCCCAGCGATTGGCGGCAAGCTTGGGCAATGACCGCGCCGGCCACGAAAAGGGCGAGGAGGAAAAACACGCCAACGGTGAACACCATGGGCAGGAGATGCACCAGCTTCAGGCTCTCGGGGTATTTCTTGTACAGGTTGATGCGCGCTATGCCACTGTTGAACACCTGCCGCCAGAACTTGCGGAAGTCGGTGCGGCGCTTGTGGTAGACCCAAGCGCCGGGGAACAGGCGGCAACGACACCCGGCCTTGAAGATGCGGATGGAGAAGTCGATGTCCTCGCCGAAGCGCATCTTCGAGAATCCGCCCAGCTCGTTGTAGACATCGCGACGCACGCCCATGTTGAACGAGCGCGGGTAAAACTTGTCGAGCTTCTTCTTGCCGCCACGTATGCCGCCCGTGGTGAAGAAACTCGTCATGGAATAGGATATGGCCTTCTGCGTCGGCGTGAACGAGTCGGCGGCACGGTCTGGCCCTCCAAAGGCCTGGCACGGCTCGCGCCGCAGCTCATCGTCGACGGCCTGGAGATAGCCCTCGGGCACCACCACGTCGGAATCGAGAATGAGCACATAGTCGCCCGAGGCGCGCTCCACGCCATAGTTGCGGCTCTGGCCGGGGCCGCTGTTGGGCTTCATGAAATACTTTATCGCCAAGCGGTCGGCATACTTGTCGCAGACCTGCTTGCAAGGGTTGGCCGAGCCATCCTCTACGATTATCACCTCAAAGTCGTTGCAGACCTGTCGGGTCAGACTGTCCAAGAGTTCGTCCACCTCGTCGGGACGATTGTAAACGGGAACGATAATGCTGTATTTCATTTGCCTTTGTCGTAATGTAAAAAGAAAACGTCCGCAATCACATGGCTTCTGTGGCTGCGGACGTTTCCAATATATATAAGATGTGACCTGTTTTTACTTCTTCTCGGTCACGCGACCAACATAGCTGCCATCCTCGGTGTTGACCGTGATGAGGTCACCCTCGTTGATGAAGAGAGGCACGCGAATCTCGGCGCCGGTCTCCAGTGTGGCGGGCTTTGTGGCGTTGGTAGCGGTGTTGCCCTTCACGCCCGGCTCAGAGTGAGCCACCACGAGGTTGGTCTTAGGAGGCATCTCGGCAGAGAGAATGGCGCCATCGTCGGCAGAAAGCTGCACGTCTACGACATCGCCCTCCTTCATGAACTCACCGCCAGTGATGAGGTCGCGGCTGATAGGGAACTGCTCGTAAGTCTCCTGGTTCATGAAGATGCAGCCTGTGGGATCCTCGTAAAGATACTGGTATGGACGATGCTCCACGCGAACGTCATCGAGCTTGAAACCTACCTGGAACGTGCGGTCCAGCACACGGCCGTCGGCAACATTCTTCAGCTTGGTGTTCATAACGGTATTGCCCTTTCCGGGTTTACGATGCTCAAACCAGATGCACTTCCAAATGCCACCGTCCATACGGATGCAAGTGCCTTTCTTGATTTCCTGTGAATTAATCATGGTAATTGTATGTTTACTATATTATTATGCGTTGTAAGCGAGTGCAAAGTTACTAAGAAATCAGAAAAAAACATCGAAAAATGATATAATTCTTTGTCAATTCGATTTTTATGAGTAATTTTGCATCCC
>JABLTL010199361.1_pt1 | contig 10870 bp, 5 predicted proteins | sample 7160151 | NCBI WGS metagenome assembly JABLTL01 (sample SAMN14651223, study PRJNA627086) | human gut metagenome | isolation source: feces | host: Homo sapiens
AGTCAAATGGTATGATAATACTGAAAGTCAATGGCAAGAACCTGAACGAAAGTCTGAAGGTCGTGGTAAAATAACAAGTAAGAAAATGTAAATGTCTCTATAAATATCCTGTTCATTGTTTTTTTTACAATGAATGGGATGTTTTTTTAGCTTTATTTGTAAATATCCAATAAATGAGTTAACTTTGCCATAATAAACAAACTAATCTATATCAAAGCATGAACAATTTTCTAAGGACATTGACGTTTTGCGTCATAGCCTTGTTGTCTGCCGTATCGGTTAAGGCACAGGGTGACGTGATTGCAAAATGGGACTTCAAGAACGACCTGCCGGCAGGCATCCAGGAAACTACGAACTATCAGAAGACCACAGTTGACATTCCTTCCACAGTTGAAGGCGTGTCGATGCATGTAGATGCCACCAACGGCAAACTCTATTGTATCGGCAGAAACAACGCACAGTTCAATAGTGGCACGATTCTGCAGGTGCCGGTAAAGTCAACCCGCGACATCGTAGTAGTGGAGAACTATCCCAATTATCGCGGTTACACCGTTGGCGGTGTGGCAGCAACAGCCGATGTGAACGAGCATCGCGCCACAACCGATGAAGTGGCTAAAGGATATGTAGAGATAAAGGCTACTGATAGTGGTTATCTTTATGGAGTGCAGGTGACTTTCGTTTCTGCTATCGCCACAAAAGAACTCTACAGCACCGATTTCTCTGATTGGGGGGCTTACGAGACAAAGGCTGACGACAAGCAGGTGACAACAGCGGTATGGAATACCAAATACAGTCATGAGTCTCTTACCTTCTCTGTTTTCAATACCCAGATTGGTTCCACAAACTTCAATACCAGTAAATTCCCTGATTGGAACGGCGGTATGCTGATGGCTGCCAAGAGCGAGACTCCATATATAGAGACTTCGGCTTTGGCATCTGTCACTAAGGTTCATTTCCGTCATGGTGCTACAGGTGGCAACCGCGGATGGAAACTCCTGGCCAAAGGTGACGGTGATGCAGACTGGGTGGTAGTGTCAAGCACTGTTGCCAACCCGGCATCGGGATGCGATGTTGATGTTGACGTGAACAAGACAAACTGTAAACTGCGTTTTGAGAATATCACAACAAACCAGAATGCATATCTTCTCGAACTTGCCATCTACGGACTCGTTGACCTCTCGAAGACTCCGGCTTTGGGCAAGGTGACAATCAACGGAGTTGATTACCAGACTGCTGATATCTGTGAGGAAAACGCAGACGGCGACATGTGTGCTACCGTCGAGATTTCAAAGAAGGAGCAGATGGTAGACGAGACTGCCAACCCTGTAGTGTTCGGAACTCCAGACAATGGAGAAATCAAGAGCATTGAATATAATAAGGTGGATGACAACAGTACTGTCGTTACCGTGGTGGTGGCTGCCGGCGACAAGACTGTGACATATAAACTGACAGTGGCGTTTAAGCCAGACTATACCCTCACATATTATAATACAGACGGTACTGTGCTTGAGGATGTTCAGCAGGTGGAGAAGGATTCTCCTATCGCAACATTGAGAAGCGGCGATGGTGTTATCGTAGCCGACGGAAAGGCGTTCCGCGGATGGTTCGTAAAGAACGATGGCGGCCGCAAATATACTACTGCCGACATCGTGACTGGTCCTACCAGCCTTTACGCTGTGGCAACCGACATTGAAGTGCCAAGCGACGTAAACCGCTATACTTATAATCTCGCAGATCAATATTTCTATGCAGAAGACCATGAAGGCTTCCGTCCTACAGGTGGAGCTTGGCACGACAAGCAGCATGGCTGGTCGTTCAGCGACGGCGATAAGATTGATATCCTCTCTGGCCGTCACTCTCTCATCTTCGTTACAGGCTGCAAATATAGCGGTGCTGCTAACCTGAAACTCATGAACGGTGAAACAGAGGTCGCTTCGATAGCTCTCGACAAGAGCAATGACGGTGTGATGCAGAGCATTGAATATACCGGTGAGCCAGGAACTCTTACTCTCGTTGCCGATGGTGGCATGTATATGCACAAGCTCGTTGTTGCCAACCTTGGCGACGCTTCAACTGAGAAGAACGAACTCGGATATTATGTCTGCCAGCCAGGCAACGGCGGCAACTTCCTCACTATGCTCGATCTTGCCAATGCAAACAGCAGCGCTACTGAGCGCACATGTATCTTCCTGCCAGACGGAACATACGACCTCGGTAAGGTTGCGCTGACCGCTGTTTCTGGAAACAATATCTCTATCATCGGTCAGAGCATGGACAAGACCATCATCAAGAATGCTCCGGATGTGAAGAACGAGGGAATCGGAACAACAGCGACTCTCTATGTTACAGGAAAGAATCTATATATTCAGGACCTGACTCTTCAGAACGCACTTGACTACTACAGTTCTGGTTCTGCCGGTCGTGCGGTTTGTCTGCAGGACAAGGGTGACGGAACCATCTGCAAGAATGTGAAGATGCTTTCTTATCAGGATACATACTATAGCAACAACAATGGAGGTAAGTATTATTGGGAAGACTCAGAAATCCATGGTACTGTTGACTTCCTCTGCGGTGGTGGCGATGTATATTATAATAGGTGTAAGTTCGTTGTTGAGAAACGTAGTGCCGATGGTAAGGGTGGTTGTACTATAGCAGCTCCTTATACAGACGGTTCAAAATGGGGCTACGTGATGAACGAATGTGTTGTAGATAACTATGCAGAGACCTTCAACTATGGTCGTGCCTGGGGAGGAACACCTCGTTTGGCATACTTGAACACAACTCTTCTTCAGCCAGACATGATTATCAAGGACCGTTTCACTGTTGGTGGAATGAACGTTCCTGCCGACAAGTTCGTAGAGTTTAACACAATGGATGCCCAGGGCAATGTGGTTTCTCCTGCTTCTAACGTGCTGAAGTTCACAAAGGACAATAAAGTAAACGAGATGGAGACAATTCTCACTACTGACCAGGCAGCTGAGTATGCTCTTGACAAAGTGTTCCCTACATGGACTCCTGATGCAGACTGTGCACAGGTGGGACTCGGCCTCTTGGCATCCGAAGGCAACACCATTACATGGGCTGCATCCGAAGGAGCTAAGGCATATGCAGTGTTCTGCGATGAGCAGTTCGTTGGCATGACATCGTCTACATCATGGACGGTTGCCGATGGCAAGAAAGCTGCCGATTATCTCGTGCGTGCAGCAAATGCAATGGGAGGTTTCGGTGGAGGTTCAACAACTACCACAGGCATCAACAGCATGAAAGTGGATGGCGAGAATGTTGTATCTACAATGTTCTATGACCTCCAGGGTGTGCGTGTCGACGGCAGTCAGCGTGGTGTGCTCATCATGGTTCAGAAAATGAATGACGGCAGCATGAAAACGACTAAAATCGTGAAGTAATTTATAGAAGTTTTTCATTGGTATAAATATTTAAGGGTGCGCGCATCTTCTTTTGGTGTGCGCTCCTTTTGCCTTATGTTTTCATTGCAAAACAAGTTGTTTGCCATTGAAATATATATGGTTTGTGGAGTTTTTAACGCATTAAGTGCAGTTTGACACCTCTTTATGTTGTTTATATTTTGAAAAATTGTAACTTTGCAATATCTTTTTAATTATTTTATTTTTATTAGTAAAAACTATGTTTGGTAATTTAAAAACTTTTCGACTAGGACTTATTGCGCTTATGCTGTTCTTCGTAGGCAGTCTGTCAGCGCAGTCGCTAAAAGGAAATGTGAAGGATAGCACTGGTGAGCCGATCATCGGAGCTACCATCCAGGAGAAAGGAGCCAAGAACATGGCTGTTACCGATCTTGACGGTAACTTCTCCATCAAACTTTCCGGTGGCAAACAGATTACAGTTTCATACATCGGTATGAAGACTGCAACTGTCAATGTTAGCGGCAAGAGCAGTGTTAACATCGTAATGGAGGACGAAGCGACAACCTTGAATGATGTCGTTGTAATCGGTTACGGTACGGTCAAGAAAAAGGACCTTACCGGTTCTGTCACTTCTGTCAGCGCCAAGGATTTGGCAAACATCCCTGTATCTACAGCCTCTGAGGCTATCCAGGGTAAGATGGCTGGTGTGACCGTTACTACAACAGAAGGTTCACCAGATGCCGATGTGAAGATTCGTGTGCGTGGTGGTGGTTCTCTTTCTCAGGACAACTCTCCTCTCTACATCGTTGACGGATTCCCTGTCAGCTCAATCAGCGACATTGCACCTAACGATATCGAGAGCATCGACGTGTTGAAGGATGCTTCTTCAACGGCTATCTATGGTGCACGCGGTGCCAACGGTGTTGTAATCGTTACAACCAAGAGCGGTAAGGAAGGCAAAGTACAGGTGAACTTCGGTGCTTCTCTCGGTGTGCGCAAGGTGATGAAGGAACTCGACGTCCTCTCTCCATACGACTATGCCAAGTATCAGTATGAGACTCAGTATGGCAAGGAGCAGGAGTATGGTGACTGGAGAGATATGGATATCTGGAAGTCTGTTACCGGTCGCAACTGGCAGGATGAGCTCTTCGGCAGAACCGGTCTGCAGCAGATTTACAACATATCTGTAAGCGGTGGCTCCAAGGAGACAAAGTTCAACGTCAGCTATTCTCGTACCGACGACAAGAGCATCATGATGGGTTCAAACTTCAGCAAGAACAACGTCAATGCCAAGTTGAACAGCAAGTTGAACAAATGGTTGACACTCGACTTCAATGCCCGTTTGGCATATTCTGTAGTCGACGGTCTTAACTCAGGTGGCGATACCAACGACGCAAGCGCCTCAAACTCAATCATCAACAAGGCAATCACATACCGTCCTGTTGAACCACTTAACGCATCAAGTGATGATGATGCTGACGAGTCGTCAAATACCGATATCAATCCATACGACCGTATGAACGGTACTTACAAGCAGCAGCGTCGTTTCCGTCAGGACTACAACGCAGGTTTGAACTGGAAGCCGTTCAAGCATTTCACTTTCCGCTCTGAATTAGGTTTCACATGGAGATTTGAAAATACTGACCAGGCTTGGGACAAGCTCGCTACACGTAACGACAATACTGGTGCCGGTGCTCCAAAGTCTAAGTTCTCCCGCACTGACGTGCGCAACTGGCGTAACGCCAACACCCTGACATACGATACCAAGGATGCCTTCGCAAAGGGCGACCGTTTGAATGTGTTGGTTGGTCAGGAGTGGTCAAGCTCATTGCAGAAGGATTATTATTCTTCTACAATCAATTTCCCTACAGATTTCTCTATCGGTGAGGTTCTCGCCCACCAGGGTGCTGGCGAGGCTCAGCCTAACGCCAACAGAATCGGTGCCAAGGACAATATGGCGTCTTTCTTCGGACGTGTGAACTATACCTATGCCGACAAATATCTTTTGACAGCTACATTCCGTGCCGACGGTTCAAGCAAGTTCGCTTCTGGCAACCGTTGGGGCTTCTTCCCTGCTGTAGCTCTCGGATGGCGTATCAGCGAGGAGAACTTCATGAAGTCTGTTGACTGGCTTTCTAACTTGAAGCTCCGTCTGAGCTATGGTGAGGCCGGTAATAACCGTATCCCTTCTGGCAGCATCTATCAGCCATTCTCTTTCCCTAACGACTACAGCAAACTGAAAGAGCCATATTTCGGTGGCGAGATGGGAACTGTGATGGAACTCGGAAACTCAAAGTCAAACAATGACCTGAAGTGGGAGACTACTATCACCCGTAACCTCGGTTTCGACTTCGGATTCTTCAACAGCCGTATCAACGGTAACTTGGATTTATATTGGAACACTACTAAAGACCTTCTGATGCTGAGCAAGATTTCTTCAAGCTCTGGTTATAACTTCATGTACAAGAACTTCGGTCAGACATCTAACAAGGGTGTTGAGTTCGCTGTGAATGCTTCAATCATCGAGAAGAAGAACTTCACTCTCAGCATGACTGCAAACATCTCTTACAACAAGAACAAGATCGACGAGTTGAACACTGGTTCTGAGTGGGATACAAACTATACTATTCCTGACGTGAACACAGGTCAGAACTTCCGTGTCGTTGAGGGAGGTTCCCTTGGTGAAGTATGGGGCTACAGACTCCGTGGCTACTATACAGCATACGATGCAGAGAAGAATCCTAACGGTGAACTCACATGGGATGGCAAGAAATGGCAGCTCCGCGAGGGTCTGCTCGACAAGAGCTCTACAGTAATCGGTACTCTGCAGCCTGGTTCTCCAAAGCTGAAGGTTGACGAGGAAGGCAATGTGGTTAAGGAGAAGCTCGGCAACACCATCGCTCCATGGGCTGGTGGTTTCGGCTTCAACGCTACATTCTACGGCTTCGACGCTTCTGTATTCTTCAACTATCAGTTCGGCAACAAGATCGTGAACGGAACAAAGCTCGGTTCTTCATTCTTCCACGATACACGCAAGGGATACAACCTCAACCGTGATTTCCTGAACAGATATACAAACATCGACCCTGCAAACGGTCTGTCATTGGCTAATCCGACAAACGTAGCACAGTATTATGGTGGTGACGAGGCTAACGTTATCGCTCGCTTGAACGAGATCAACGCTAACGCAAGCATCTACAACCCTGTATCTGTAAGCAAGATGTATCTCCTCGACTACTTCGTGGAGAGCGCTTCTTTCCTGCGTCTTCAGAATCTCACAATCGGTTACACGCTTCCTAAGTCATTGCTCAAGAACTTGTTCCTCAATAACGTGCGTTTCTATTTCACAGGCTACAACCTTCTTACTATCACAGGTTACTCAGGCAACGACCCAGAGGTTGACTCAAGTAGCAAGAAGTCTCCAATGTCTCCGGGTGTAGACTATGCTTCTTATCCTAAGAGCCGTCTGTATGTTTTCGGAGTTAACGTATCATTCTAATATATAATAAGGAGTAAAACAAAATGAAAAATATATTAAAGACGATATTGTTGGGAGGTGTCGCCATTGCTACGTTCTCTTCGTGCAGCGACTTCCTTGACCAGAAATCACCGTCAGACACCGACGCAAGCAACGTTTGGCAGTCAACATATTATACCAAGAATGTGCTCAACAAGGCATATGGTCTTCTATGTGAGGACTACACATATTCTCAGGTGCTTTGCTATACCTTTATGACTAACTCCGACGTTGAGTTTGCTAATGCCTATGGCGAGTCGAATGCCAAGGCTGAGGGTAAGGGCCGTGATCTGAACAACTATTATGCCGACAACGACGCTTCTTTCGCAAAGTCTCGTGATGCATGGGATCACCTCTATGAGAGTATCGAGTATTGCAACAACATCATTGAGGGTCTTAAGGGAATTTCTCCAGAGACAACTGATAAGTCAGAAAAGCAGCTCCTTCAGTATAAGGGCGAGGCGCTCACTCTCAGAGCTATGCTTTATCATGAGTTGATACGTAACTGGGGTGATGTTCCATTCAAGACAGAGCCTACAAAGAACGACCTCTCTAACATCAATACCGGCAAGACAGACCGTGATGTGATCATGGACTATCTTATCAATGACCTTGAAGAGGCAATCAACTATCTGCCTTGGGCTGGTCAGAGCAGCTATACCACAGAGCATGCCACAAAGGGTTATGCTCACGCTCTTCTCGCTCAGATCGCACTTCAGCGTTCTGGTTGGGCTATCCGTGAGGCTGCAAAGGAGGGATATGTAACAGCTACAGAGAATAGTGATCCTACATATCCTACACAGCGTTGCAGCGATGAAGACCGCGTGAAGTATTACAACCTTGCGCTGACACATCTCAATGCTGTCATCAGTTCTGGCAAGCACCAACTGAACCCAAGCTTCGAGGATGAGTGGACACTCATCAACAAGCAGACTCTCGACACCCAGTATCAGGAGAACCTTTTCGAGGTTCCTATGGGATTGGGCAACTCCAGCGAGTTGGGCTATGGTATCGGTGTGCGTTTTGCTGACAACTGTGCTTATGCTCTGAAGGGAAACTCTTCAGCTAACGTTCAGTTGCCTTCTACTCTCTTCTGGAAGTACGACCACAGCGGCAAGGATACTCGTCGCGACGTTACATGTGCCAACTTCGAAATCAAGGTTGACAATGGCGTTACCACAGAGACTATGCTCGGCAACAAACCATTCAACATCTATTGCGGAAAGTGGGACGTTCGCAAGTTCAGCGACGACTGGTCTGCTATCGCAAAGATCAAGAATGCCAAGTTCGGTACTGGTATCAACTATGTGAAGCTTCGTTACTCTCAGGTCCTTCTTTGGTATGCTGAGGTGATGAACGAACTCAACGGTAATCCTGATGTCGCTACCGGTGGTTGCGGTCTGACTGCCCGTCAGGCTCTTGCTCTCGTTCACGAGCGTGCCTATGCTGACGCTGACAAGGCTGAGGCAAAGGCTTATATCGATGGTATCTCTTCAGACAAGGACGCTTTCTTCAACGCCATCGTTGACGAGAACGCTCTGGAGTTCGCTGGTGAGGGTGTTCGTAAGTACGAGCTTGAGCGTTGGAACTTGCTTAGCGCCAAGATCGCCCAGATGAAGAATGACTATATGACTCAGATTTATGAGTATCCTACAAAGCTCTACTATAAGACTTATACAGAGAACGGACTCGTGAAGATCGATATGAAGTCTGTACGCTGGTATGACACCGAGGCTCCTGAGAATGCTGCTGACTATAAGTATGTTACATTCTGGGGCGACGAGGCTAAGGAGTCTAACACCAAAAAGACTAATGTAGCAAACCTCGAGTTCATCAGCGGTGGCTTGAATGAGAAGGTGAAGAACCGCTATCTCCTGCCAATCTACAGCAGTACCATCAACGAGTCTGAGGGTTCATTGCAGAATTCTTATGGATTCCTCCATAAATAATTTTAAATTTTAGAAATCAAGATGAAACTGAATAAATCAATTATAAGCAAGGCTCTCTTCGGAGCTATGATGCTCCTCGGAGGTGCGTCGTTCACCGCTTGTACGGAGACGAACGACTGGGACGTTGATCCTGCTTACGACCGTCTGTTCCATTCCTCCAAGGTTTCCGTAAGCCCAGGTGAGGACCAGGCTGAGGTTACATTCAAGAAGATGCCAGATGCTGAGTTCTACGTTATAGAAATCAGCACCGACACTCTTTTCGATGAGGTTGAAACAACTGAGCATAGCATCTATTTCGGTGACAAGGAGGATGCGAGAATCACTACTTCTCCTTACACTATGACAGGACTTGAGGGTTCTACAAAGTATTACTTCCGTATCAAGAGCTGCGCTACAAACGGCAAGGGCTCTACATGGAAGTATCTTGATGATACAGAATCAAACTATAGCTTCACAACCAAGTCAGAGCAGATTATCCTCGATGTTGTGCCTGGTTCAAAGACCGTGAAGGTCAGCTTCAAGGCTGGCAAACAGATTACTGAAGCACAGATTGTAAAAGACGATGAGGTGCTCGTTTCACAGCCTGTTACTGCAGACGAGGTTGCTGCCGGTGAACTCACAATCAGTGGTCTCAATGCAAAGACTTCTTACACTGTGCAGCTGCTCAACGGCGCGAACGTTCGTGGTAAGATGAAGTTCACTACCACTGAACCTTTCCCTGACGGATACGAGGTTATCAACGTAGCTGCTGGCGATGACGTGAAAGACCTTCTTGCTAATGCCACTTCAGACAAGGTTGTTGTTGTATTCCCACAGGGAATGGAATATACCGCTCTGAATGAGGAGGCACAGACCTCTACAATCAAGGTTCCGGAGAATATCAAGTCTGTATATTTCTGGGGAGCAGCCGGCGAGTCTAAGGCAACTGTCAAGTTCAAGGGCGTTTCCTTCGAGTCATCAAGCATGGATGTTGTCCGTTTCTATAACCTCAACCTCCAGTATGGTGCCAACTCAGACGGTTACGTATTGAACCAGTCTGGTACTTTCACTCTCAACTCTCTCGAGATGGAGAAGTGTGACGTTAAGGATATCCGTGGTATCTTCCGTTTCCAGAGTATCGTGAATTCAACTGTCAATGCTATCAAGATAAATGACTGTGTATTGACAAACATTGGTACTTATGGTATCGTGAATACCAAGGACCAGAAATCATTGACTTTGGGAACAGTCAGCATTACCAACAGTACTCTCAACACAATCAACTCTGTGTTGACGAATACAAGCCAGGCTAACTTCTCTATCACTCTCGACCACTGCACAATCTGGAACTGTGTTCCTGCTACCAAGCCATACTTCGACTTGCAGAAACAGACGGGAGTCACAGTAGCATGTACAAACTCTCTCATCGGAGCATACTACGACTTCAAAGATGCAGCGCAGACAGTGAAGGGTAGCAGTCTGAAGGATATCGACGCTTCAGGTACAGTATATACAAGCGACTTCACCTGGAACTCTGGTTATGAGATCGGTTCTCAGATTTCTGAGACATCTGCCCAGCTCTGGGCTAATCCTGCCAAGACTGGTGCTGACTTTACAGTGCAGAACTCTTCTTACAAGAATCTCGGTGACCCACGCTGGATTCCGGCAGAGTAATGATATAGATTTTAATTCTAATAAATAATAAAAGATGGAAAGTTCAATGTGTAGCTTTCCATCTTTTATTTTGTATACGAGGTGACCTGTCTCTTGTTCCTTCTATTAGGCAAGTTTCCAACTATGTTTCCTGACCTTGATTTTTCCCCCACAGCGTGGGGAACAGTTCCCCCTATTGTGGGGTTTCATTCCCCACGTCCTGGGGAGAATTCTATATGATAAAAAGCCGAATGACACTTTTCTGTGGAACGTCCCTAAAAAAAAGTGATGTAAGTGTCCGTAATTCACATAAAATGTGTAAGTTTGCAAATATAATAACCTGTAAACGCCATCGCATATGATATTACATGTAGCCAATCCGATTTACG
>JABLTL010145516.1_pt1 | contig 10866 bp, 14 predicted proteins | sample 7160151 | NCBI WGS metagenome assembly JABLTL01 (sample SAMN14651223, study PRJNA627086) | human gut metagenome | isolation source: feces | host: Homo sapiens
CATGATAACCTGATCCGTCGACAGTTCTGGTGTACTTACTGTTGCAGATTTAATAGACGGTTCTGTTTTCTCTGGTTTTGGAATCCATCGTGAGGGAAATTCATCATGAGTGCCGTTTACCATTTTGACCCACTCTCTCTGGATTTTTTCATTTCCACTGGTCATATATGCGAATGTACATTTATATTTTTCTCCGGTTTTGGTATCTTTATAAATATCACCGACCGATGCTTCTACGTTGATTCCTGGTTTTCCTGTGCCTTCTAAATGCATTTTATTATGTCCTCCTGATTAGTCTTCTTCCGGGCATTCTTCCGCTGCAAATCGTGCTGCAAATCTGTCAATTTCCTGTGTAATGCAGATTGACTGTAAATATGCAGTTCTATACGGTTTACCATTGATTTCATTGTCGTAAGGACGAATATCAAGATCAACACTACGAATCTCGATGTCGTCTAACATTCCTACAGTTTCTTCAGTAAGCTGTGAACGATACTCTCCGGATACCAAATATACCCTAGGTCCTTTTTCATTAAAACGAACCTTTACCGGAAGATGAATAAATGGAGCTTCTCCCTCTTCTCTTGGTTCTTTGATTTTTACGTTCCAGCTAGCTCCATATCTGTTTGTGTCATTGATCAGTGCATCTGCTGTTTCCTGATCTGGAATAACCAGTGCGAAACTTCTATCGCCCTCCGCGTTAAATCTTCCTGCAGCTCCTTTGAAGTTTCTGAAGCAAATTCTAGCGTCGTTAATCTGTAATACCCCTTTTGGTGCAAATGTTAATTCCATTGTTCTTATTCTCCTTTAAATATGTTTTTTTTTTACTATAATCAGTTCTGTGTAATGAATTTTTTAAGTCATGTTGTTACTCCTTTCTCAAAATATCTAAAAGAAAAGAGCCCTGACTAAATATAGCCAAGACTCTGTCTCTCATTATAAGGCATGTAACTTACGCGAATGGTAAGTCCTCATCAAATGGAATCTCTTCCGGAGCATCTACCGGAATATTCATAAAATCATCCATCTTCTGTTCTTTTGGTGCTGGAATATACGGATCGTCTGATACAAACCATTCGAAATCACCGAGTTTATTCATTTCATCTACCATTTTATCTACAAGATTTCTGTAGAATGATAAATCAATACTATCCCGATTAGATTCACTCGCCACGACTTCTGATTCTACCCAGCGATAACCTGTCGAATTTGCCGCTGCGTAATAGTTCTCACCCTGTTTTCGCATAAGCAGACCGCCACCTTTGCCTGGTTTTACTGGTGTGAACTGACCGACCTTTCCAATAAAATGATAATCATGACCTTCCGCAACTTTATCAGCAAGCGGTGTTGCCTCTGCTTCGAAAGTTATATCCGATAATAAGCCTTTCTTATACTTGCTTTCCAGCTTATCCAGCTCTTTTTCATATGCAGTTACGTCTGGTAAGGTTTCGTTCATATCCAAATATAACGCTGTTTTAACCTGGAATGTCTCGCATAAATCGATGAATTCAATAGGTTCTTTACTAAACAGTGTTTTGAATACATACGGAATAGCAAACTGTTTCCCAGTAGTCGTCCACTGTCCAGGGTGTTTCTTATTATCTTTCGGTATAAATTCAAAGTTATCTGTACAGAAATCTGCATCTTTATAACGTGCCACATAATCAGCATCATTGATCTGGCAGATTCTATCATAGAAAGCTTCGAATTCGAATGTATACCCATAACTTCGAGCGAATTCCATACAGAAGTCAACAATTTCTTTTGTTGCATCTGCAATCTTGATTGAATCGGTTTTAATCGCGACAATCTTAAATCCTCTCTTTTCAACTTCATCCTGAAGAGTTCGCATAAATAAAGCCCCACGCAAAGCAACGATATTATTTTTATTCCGCGGATCCCTGAATGGATTATCGAATTTGGCTGAGGTAAGGCCGTAAACTGAATTTATTGCAATTTTCAGAGCCTGCGCCAAATCATCAGCCTGACTTTCATCCTCAAGAAATGGTGCTAATTTCCCATTCAACATCTTTCTTGCAACATCATAGTCGCCATGCTTTATCGCAATACGCGCATCCAATAATTCCTTGAAACGCGGAGTATACTCGCCGAAATAATTCATGGCAATTGCCGAATTCGGATGCAGAGACGCGATGTCTAACAGCGCAACATTTCCATACATTCCAGGATTGGAGATAATATACCCGCCAAATCCCATATCAGTCCCTCGATACATGTTATGTGGCTTGTTATCTTCTCCAAATTCTATAAATTCATATCCAGGGAAAGTTTCTGAAAGATCGGTATAGACCAGCTGAGGATGACGCTCTTTGCCAAATATAATTTTAGTTGTAAGAGAGTTCGTGGTATCGTTTACAGTCCCACCTGCTAACGATGCTAGAATCTTACGAGCTGTAAAATCACCTTGTAAATGATTAAACACCTTTTCGGTTGCAATGACGTCCCACTGACAGTATTTAATTACCTCTTCCCATAAGTCTTCTGGAACAGGTTGATCCCATGGTAACCCTAACTCTTTATGGCCAATGTCCAGTTCGATCTCCCATTTTTTAAGAGATTGTTTCTTCGCTGCAAAATCATATACGTCCGTATAACCGAGGTTATATGCCTCTGAGAAGAATATGCCGGAACTCCCTTTCGCAGAATTAATAAGTTTTTGAGATAATCCATACAATTCTTCTACTGTATATCCCATCATACAAGCATATAGCATATGCCTATCATACTTTCTTCCATTGAAGTCAACCAACTTAAATCTGAGCAGTTTTTCAATATCTGACGGTTTAGGATTTATTAGTGATATAACAGGTCTACCTTCGCCAGCCATTTTGTAGCAGATAAGAAACAGATTTGGGAATATCTCACAATCATAAAATACAATATCATCTGACTCCTCATCCCCAGCAACTGTCTCGTTAACTTCCTCGCTTTTAAATTTCATATCGCCAACAATTTTCAGACATGTATTCGCCTGATTATTACTGGTCATCGCAAACGCTACGATGGCGTTTTTCATATCACTCACATCATAGCCAAGACCGCTTTCATAAGCCTCATCCAGACATTTTTTTATCATATCAATACTTGGTTTAGTATTCCCCATGATTTCTTTATTCAGGTGTTTCTTAATGACCGATCGAAGATATTTTTCATTTTTGATACCCTCGAAATTTATCATCTTTTTCGCCTCCTTCAACGGTAATCCGGAACTAATTTTCGCTATCGGAAGATTATTACATTTACTTAATCGTCTTCTAAGCGAACTCTTTCCGGTGAATACTTTGACCTCAATATTTTCATCAAATATCCTGCTAAGTTCATTCGGATCTCCTGTGTAAATATATTGAAGATGTAATCCTTGTCCACCTTTACTGAGTTCAGCATATGTTGGTGGAAATTTCCTAGCAGCTTCCATATTTAAGTCAAGAGATTTATTTCCATCTGCATCTTTGATATCAAAATCAATAGCAATATGATGAATATCCGGAAGTTGAACATAGTGAAGTTTTGACGTGTCGAGATCTGATAGTTTAGAAGTGACTTCATCCCACGCTTTTCTTGGCGTTTCCGCAGAACTCGCATACTGAGCGAAACAATTGGAATAAAAGCTATCAAATATAGATTCCTGTTCTTTCAGTTCAAGCCAGTTTTCGTTAGGCTTTGATTCTTCTTTCCGTTCTTTACCGCCATTCATATCATCTTCGAAAATATCCAGACGGAAATTACTGTAATAACTCAGCAATTTACTTCCATCCTCTTTTTCTATTCTTTCGTCATAATCCCAAAAATAGTTTTTAAGTTCTTCTTTGAAGTTTCTCTTAGAAAATGGAAAAGGCACTTTCGCTTCATCGCAGTAGGTTTTATACATTTCCCATGCTGCTTTGAGCGTAGTGCCATTTTCTCTCTTAAAAACACTGAATGAGTCGCATACGAAATTATAGAAATCATTCGACGCACCCAGCATAGTTTTTGGAATATATGTATCGTAGTACTCTGGGTCTTCCTTGTAAATTTGAAGACAATGCCATGCAATACCTCCGAGTTCGAAAGGAATCTGATCAATAAGTTTTTTATACTCACCTCCAGGAATCTTATTACCGGTTGGATGTACATCTATAAGTCGTCTCAATAAACCCGATTTACCATCCGTAATCTTAACTGGTCTGTTTGTACCCATAAATAAGAAACATTTGAATCTCGTATTATAGATGCCTTTAAATTTCTCATTTACGCTCATCTCTTCATGCGAAACAAGTGAATTTAATCGAGTGTTGTCTTCAATTCTTGATAAATCGCCATCGTGCTGGATTGCTACAAGTGGATTTGATTTAAATGATTCCAACGCAAACTGATTATTACTTGACCCCAACGATTTAGCATCAAATGTTGAGTAATACCCATCGAATAGCATCTGTACCACATTCAGGATTGTCGATTTACCCGTACCTGCAGCACCATACAAAACCATGAATTTCTGCAGTTTCTTCGAGTCTCCCGATACAATAGAACCGATACACCATTCGATCTTATGTCTTTCCTCTTCAGAATATAGCGTGCCGATAATTTTATCCCATGCTGAATAATCACCCTCAGCTAACGGATAACTCAATCGCTTACTCGCATAATTCTCACGACATAATTCCGTATTTGAAAATATCAGTTCCTCGTCCAACATTGTGAAGCTATCTCTCATCTGCTTCTGACAATATTTGTGAAATTTATCGATAGACCCGCTATCACCATCCCACATAAATTTAATTACAGGAGAACCTTCCAAATGATCAGCGTTTTCGTTCACATATTTTCTTAACTCGTTATCCACAAGTCTAACAACGTCATCCTCATCAGTACTCCAGATTTTTCTATCTTCGTCCCAGATCGCATAAAAATCCTTACCACGAACCATCAGATCTTTAGATTTTTTCATGATGAATTTAGGAAATACTTCTACGGTGGATGATTTATTAGACCTACTTGTAGATACTGTCATAAAATCTAGCATCTCATCTTTTAGCCTCCTTTCATTCGATTTACGATGTAGGACTCTTTAGTTTCCAAGCGCCACATTTCTTCACTTTCGTAGGTAAATATAAGAGCTATCTCCCACGTAAGTAGTAATTCGATCGCATATATCCCAACCTTCTTCCACTTAAAAACATTTCTCTCAAGGTATGGAAAATATACTTTAAATTTTTCATATACCTGTTCTTCTGTCATATTTACTCCTATGTAATTGAATCCATATACCACAACATCTGAGTCCATATATCAATTCTACGGAGATCAGCGTTGCATCTATGTATTTTAAATAAGCCGCCACGTCCATCTGGCTCATATTTCCTGGATAAGAATTCTTCAACTGCAGCTTCTACTGCCTCGTCATTATATCTTGCGTCGGACATCGATCCCAGACCCATCGTTACAATCATCTGCCAAAACCACTGGGCAGTCCGATCACCGATAGCGGGATCATCCATAACGTCTTCGCATCGTACACATAAAGCCACCATCATTTCTAATACACTGCATGGATTCCTTCTGAGTGTATAAACCACTGATTCTTCATCCAAATCGTTGTAGTATGCAAACCTCCTTCGTAAACTCAACCCATCTTCTAATCGATCAGCATCCCTCGCCATCACGTATCGAAACGGTATTGAATGCAAATATCCTAAAAGTTTATGATAGGTATGTCTACCAACACAACGATTTTCACATAAGAGCATATAAATCCAGTCATAATATTCTGATTCAAGCTCTTTTTTCAGCATATTACTCCTCTCTCATATAATCTGAGTAGCTGCCATAATCGCGGAGAATTTCATAATACACTCCAATCTTATCATTTCTGATAAACACGGAATCATCCTCGTATTCTCCAAAATGACTTGCGAAATCTTCACCAACCAGTTCAGCTACGTTCGTAATAATCTTATCCTGATCGTCCGTTAAAGTCTGATCCCCCTCATAATATGTTAGAGTGATTGTTGGATAATCTTTTTCCCATGTTTCTTCTGGGGCTACCACTTCCGATTTATACATTTCTTCTATGTCCTCCTCTTCTTCATCGTCGTATCCTTTATATGGAGTATTTGACAGTTCTTCTTCATCCTCTTCCTCGGATTTCACAACGCCACGTGTTTTTATTGTTTCTTCTTCTTTCTTTTTCCAGTACTCACGCATCTGAGCAATCTCTTCATTTGCGATTTTCTCGTATTTATCCTTTGTATATTTTAATGTTGCCGCACCACCTGCTACAGCACCTACTGCGAATATCAATACTTTGACCATTATATCTTTACACATTCTTATTTCTCCTTATCCTAAACTGATTTTGAAGTCCTTTCCTGATCCACTATTGCCATTAAAATGACTAGCAATAGAACTGTAAATTTTTGAAATATTATCCAGATCGCCGTTGAATTTATCTAAAATATCATCGAACTGATCGTCTAATTTGCTCGCTGCTTTATCCTTCGCCAGTTCTCGAACTTCCGCTTTTAATTCTGCCACGTTGATTTTAGAAACTTCTTCCACGACTTTCGCAGTTGCCATACTTTTGATACTTGGATACATTTCGGAAATCTTTGTTTTGACCTCATTCTTGATTTCGGTATTCATCGTCGAAACAATCGATGACACTGCACGATTAACTGCCCTGTTTACTTCCCGATCCACTGCTTTTTCTACTGCCTCGTCGATAACAGTCTCTGAAATATCGACTTTTACATTTCTGGATACTTCGTCGACAGATTTATTCACTTTTTCGCAAATATCATCCATCTGATGCTTAGTTCTAACAGCATAACCGATGCCGAAGCAGCCAGCGGCAATACCAACGGTTCCTACCAGTAAATCAAACCAATGTATTTTCATGATTTATTCCTCCTCGTCTACGTTTAAAATAAGATATGTTTCTCCGATTTTCATACCTTTCAAAATATTTTGATTAATCATAGCCTTTATTGTAGCGATTCCCGTTCCGTATTTCACTGCAGCCTCTTCCACAGTTAAAAACATATGATTACTGTCTGTGAGAATTTCCGTATCTTCAAGATGATTCTGCAGAATATAAATAATAAGATCTCTCCCTGTCATTTATAAATTTTCCTCCATTTCAATCAATGCATCCATTGATTTTGCAACTCTAATAATGATTACATCAGTGATTACTACATTTTCGTAATGACTTTCTTTACAGAATATGATGAATAATTCTGCAAGTTGTTTTGCACGCCAAAGATAGATATGGAATTCCACCTTATCATCTTTCCGCTTATCGTGTGAGAATATAATCCTTACCGTCATTGCTGTATAAGGTTTTGACAAATCGCATCTTGGTAGCCAATTCATATTTTTAAATGCGTCGTAATGCATATATTATTCCCTTTCACACCTCTTCGTTTACTCGCTCGATCACACCAATCTGATTATACGGGACAATAGCCAAGATTTGAAATCTTTGTGGTATAGAATCATTGACAGTGTTCATAAATATACATACTTTGTCATCGGAATATGATACTTTATTGCACTCCTTATTAAAGTTCATAACCTTGCCATCCCTAAGTCTTAACTGAAAATAACTTAATTTCATACATACCTCCTACATAAAAGCAAAACCCTCAGCCTCTAAATATGAAGCCAAGGGTTATTATACATATCTGTGAAAATATTACCGGTTGCTCTATTGGATAATCCTGTCATTCAAATCATGTTTAAGATATCTCCATCTACGTTGAAGTCCAAGAGAATAGTTCTTTCATAGCCATTTACAAAATTACGTTTGGCTTCGTCATGGAGATCGTAAATACCGAAATCAACATAATTATCACCGATTGGGTTACTTTCGTCGTAAATCCAACCGACAACCTGACCCGCACTGGTACGCTGGATTCCAAGCAAATCATACACTTCATTCAGAAACAGATGACCTTTTATTTTAAGAAGACGATTCGCATAATCCTGTACATCTCTTACCATCATCAGGTTATATTCTGGGTCTTTTGTCCATCCACGACAGCTCTCATCGAAGAATTTTGCATAAGGTGATCCCGTATTTGGTCCAACAGTTTCAACGGTTTTCTTTACTTTCTTCTCTTTGCCGTTTTCATCGATAACAGTCTCTTCTACTTCTTTGACTTTGATACCGTACTTCAGCTCTTTATCCAGTTCTTCGCCGAATTTATCAATGACTCTACCACGATATTCTTTAAATCCTTTATCGATAGCAGTGTATGCTGCAGCTAATGCAATATTACGTTTTCTCAAAATCTGATGACCGCTAACAATCGCTACGATAGATACTCCTCCCAGAACAATCGCCGGAGCATATAATTTTGCCACTTTTAATCCAGCTTTTGCATACACGATTGTCAGATCTTTTTTCATATCATCTTCTGTGTATTCTTTACCCTCTGCGATCATATCCGGATTCTCGGAAACTTCATGAATTTTATCTACGGTTTCTTTTGATTCAGCTAGCACATCATCCAGTTTCAGGGTAGCTTTACAAGCCATAACTGCACTTGTTACCGCACCGACAATACCGGCTCCCATCAGAATTTCAGGGCTATGTTTCTGTACTTTGAAACCAATTCTGTACATTTTTCTGGTTACTTTATTTAATAACTCATTGTTCTTCATGATTTATTCTCCTTATTTTGTTTTGTTTTTAGCCTCTTCCAGTTCTCTGTGACGAATCAATCGCTGCAGATACCGCTCTGCTTTCTTGAGATCCTCGATACCGTTCTTCTTATTCCAACGACAAATATATTTAATCACATTTGCCGTACATACTGCATCGATGCCTTTTAACTCAGCAGTAAATGCCTCAATTACATCAATAACTTCCAGGCCGTTTTCGGACTGATAATGCTGCGGATTATTCACCATATCTGGTTTGTCATCAGGAATCCACCAAGACGGTTTATCAGTTGGATTATTGGTTGTTACACACTCCTTACATTTAGAACGAACAACATCCATTTCTAATCGTCCGCAGTTATCACAACTATATATCATTTTAAAATCCTCCTTAATCAATTGGCATTGCTTTCGGCAACTTAATCATATAATCGCCGCCTCTTGTCCGAACAATTTCCGAAGTACGGAGACTCGTCCATCCGTATTTATTACTTGTGAATGGAGCCACTAATCCAGCAGCATCATACATATCGGCGACAGTTACCATGCCGTAACGATCAATCATATTGAACATTTCATCTCGTACCTGTTCGGCCTGACTCCTTGATTCAAATACCAGATCGTCATAATCGAATCTTTCCCGTAGATCGCGATATCGATCCCTTGAATCACCTTTACGATCGTCATAATAGTTACGATATGATACCCGTGTAGTTCCGCCACCGGCTCTATTACCTTTACCGGATTTTTCTCCGTATAAAATCATATCAACACCATCTGTAACAATATCGGAAATTGCTTTTTTTATCGCAGGCACCAGAACATCCATGATCACATATGATTTAACCTGTCCTGCATCTTCGGAAATAAAAATATTGGCAAGCTTACGACCCTCATTTCTTTTGGTTTTTACTTTACCGTCTACTACTTTTTGAACTCTGTGTTCTTCTTTCTTTGCCTGTTCTTCTTTTTCTTTATCCGAGTTACCAGGATATGCTTTAAATTCTGCCATTTCTTCACCTCTAACTTATTTTTCTTAATTCACCTGGGAGTGTTATTCTTGAATCCGCTGAGCGTTTTGTCTGTCTTTTATACTGATAAATCAGATTTGATCTCGCTTTTTTCTCTGTTGAAGCCGTCGTTTCGCCACTCCATTTTGAATTCACACAGCTTCCAAACATATGTACAGGACCTTCGTACGCATAAATGTGTCTATCTTCCATAGGCATTTCCTCCAAAAAGAAAAGAGAATACCTTGCTACAGGTACTCCCTTTACAAATACTTATTCTTCAGTTTCATCAGATTTTTCATCATCAGTTACTTCTGTAGCTTCTACATCAGCAACGATATCTGGCTCTTCTTCGACCCACATTACTTTCAGATGTTTTTTCTTTCTTGGTTTTGCGTCGGCTTTAGCTTTCAGTTTCTTGAATGCTGCAACTCCTAATGCTGCTGCACCAGCTACTCCAGCTACTGCCAAAGCGATAACCTTTCCTGAGTTATCATCCTCATAATATGCAAAGTCGTCGTTTTCAGTTTCCATTACCTCGTTGTTTTCTGCTGTTTCAACTACTTCTTTCATTTCGCTCATAATCTTATCTCCTTTATAATAAGTTTATTTGTTTTCATAATATAATGTGTTTTTCACGCGAATAGATTTTAGTAATATCTATCGTATCCGTACTCTGGTGCTTTAAGGAAATCCATAACCAGACATGGACGTCCATCGTCAGCGACCTGTGCACTTACAGCCAATTCAATATTACCATCTTCGACTTTCCATCCGATTTTATCACTCACGCCGGTGTGACTTAGACCCAACTCGTCATATAACTGAGTTAATGAAATGTAAGGCTCATTCCCGTTGTTCATGGACCAGTTGAGATTATTCACGGCTTTCTCAACTTTATTCATATCACTTTCGAAATATCTTCCGGATAATACATCATAAAACAGCGAAGTACCATTACCAGTTACGAATACTTCTGTCTTACTTACCGGGTCTTTTTCAACTTTATCCTTTGCGATATTCTGCCGAACGATCTTCTCCTTCTTCTCTCCGATTGTTTCTACGACTTTTTCTTTATACTCATTAAATGCTGTCGTAGATAACTGATATGCAGTTGCCAGTGCTGCATTTCTTCTCAGATGAACCGAATTTGCCCCTATAATGCAAGCCACTGAGCATACACCGGTTA
>JABLTL010101387.1_pt1 | contig 10851 bp, 9 predicted proteins | sample 7160151 | NCBI WGS metagenome assembly JABLTL01 (sample SAMN14651223, study PRJNA627086) | human gut metagenome | isolation source: feces | host: Homo sapiens
AGTTACATTACCATCGTTGTCAACTGTAGCTATGGTTGTATTGCTGCTTGTATATGATATTTCAGCATCAGACATAATTGTGTTGTCTGCATAAATGTTGGCTTTAGGAGATACGAAATCAGTGGTTCCGTAGGTTATATTGTACGTGTCCTTGGCTTCTTCTCCAAATGAAATTCTTGTCTTTGTCTTTATTTTTGAATATAATTTATATATGTATACTTTATACGACTCCTCGGAAGAGGATGACTCGTTCATTGCAAACATTTGGGGAACTCTAAGGTAACATAAGTATTTAGAGGAAGGCTTTGCATATAAAATATTAGCCTTGTCGTTATCAAAAGATATTTCTGCTTCGGTTGTTTCGGATATTTCGTCGCTGAGGTTCACGGCTTTGTCGTCTTTTTTATCCGCTACGTTAGTTACGTATTTGCCGCTATTGCTACGGATGTTGAACTTGCCGTTAGTTTTCTCTAAAGTAAAATCAGCTGATTCTACGTTTGTATAAGCAATAGTTTGATCATTGCTTAGAGTGATATATGTGGATTTAAGACGTTGATTCTTTATGGAACTAATGTTTACGGTATCGGTCATTGCCTTTGACTGGAATTTTGACACAATAATGATATGGTCGCCATCCGAAAGATCGTCAACGTTATTAACGATAGTGTATTCTTTTGATTCCGTTGTCTGCGCCTGTACGCATAATGGCAACAGCGATAATAATAACAGGATAACAGAGAATTGTCTGATATTGTTTAACTGTTTCATTTTAGATTTTTTATTGTTGTTTATGTATGTTAGGTTTAAGAGCCAAGCAAAAGTACAAATAATAATCGATACATCTATGTTATAGATGGTATATTTTGTGTATATTTGTATTTTATAATTCCACAATGGAATATATACAGCATACATGAATGCTATACATTAATATAATATAGAATAGAAATGATAGATTATGATTTGAAAAAGGTGAGAGCCGTAGTCTTTGACGTTGACGGTGTGCTCTCGGCTGAAACCATAACGCTCTCTTCCGAGGGAGAGCCTCTTCGTACGATGAATATCAAGGACGGCTATGCCATACAGCTGGCGGTACGTCAGGGATTGCATATAGCGATTATAACCGGTGGTATTACCAACGCTGTAAGATTGCGTTACAGCGGTCTTGGCGTGCGCGATATTTATATGAAAGCAAGTGATAAGATGGTGGCTTATGTCGACTTGGTGGAGCGATACGGACTGAAGGACGAGGAAGTAATCTATGTCGGTGATGACATTCCTGACTCTCAGCTTATGCGTAGAGTGGGTTGTGCCTGTTGTCCGAAGGATGCATGCACAGACATAAAGAGCATAAGCCGTTATGTGAGCGACCGCTGTGGAGGCTATGGCGTAGGACGCGACATCATAGAACAGGTGTTGAGAGCTAAAGGTCTGTGGATGGACGAAGCTGTGTCATTCGGATGGTAATGCCTGAATATGAGAAAATAGGAACATATAAGAATTAAAAGAAATATACGATGAAAATAGTATTGGCAAGTCATTCGCCACGTCGTCAGGAACTTCTGAAAGGGTTGGGCGTAGACTTTAGTGTGAACGTAATAAACGGTATTGACGAGAGTTATCCTGCTACGATGCCAAAGGAGGAAGTGGCAGAGCATCTTGCTGTGAAGAAGCATGAGGCATATACGGTTGGAGAAGACGAACTTCTCATTACTGCAGACACCATTGTAGTGGTGGACGATGAAATTCTTGGCAAACCAAAGGATGCTGCAGATGCGAGGCGCATGCTGCGTACTATTAGTGGCAGAACACACAAGGTCGTTACTGGTGTATGTCTTGCTACGGCAACGGAATGTCGCAGCTTCTCTGTAGCTACTGAGGTGACGTTCAGACAGCTTCGCGACAGCGAGATTGACTATTATGTTGAGCGCTACAAACCTTTCGATAAGGCAGGTGCTTATGGCATTCAGGAATGGATTGGATATGTGGGTGTGGAAGGCATCCGCGGTAGCTATTACAACGTAATGGGATTCCCCGTACAACGTGTGTATGAAGAGATGACTCGTCATTTTGGCCTTAAAATAGCAGAATAAGCTTTGTGATAGGTAAAAACATGTGACATTTTAATATATTTTAGATGCAAGATTTATGCTCTACGCTAATAATTCAGTAATTTTGTGCTTCGAAACGAGGCGGAAGATTGCCTCTTAGTATCGAAATATAAACATATAATAAACAGAATAAGAAATGTCAGAATCTATTGATATTCGACAGCTGAATGCTCGCATAGAGCAGCAGAGCAGTTTCGTAACCAATCTTGTGACAGGCATGAACCAGGTGATTGTCGGTCAGAAACATCTTGTAGAGTCATTGCTGATATCTTTGCTTAGTGACGGTCACATCCTTTTGGAAGGTGTGCCGGGATTGGCAAAGACCCTTGCCATAAAGACCCTTGCTCTACTTATTGACGCCGATTACAGCCGCATACAGTTTACTCCAGACCTTTTGCCGGCTGACGTTATAGGTACGCTTGTATACTCACAGAAGGACGAGAACTTCCACGTGAAGAAGGGACCGGTATTTGCTAACTTCGTACTTGCAGATGAGATCAACCGTGCCCCTGCTAAGGTGCAGAGTGCTTTGCTCGAGGCTATGCAGGAGCATCAGGTGACTATTGGTGACGAGACATTCAGTCTGCCCAACCCGTTCCTCGTTATGGCTACGCAGAACCCGATAGAGCAGGAGGGAACTTACCAGTTGCCTGAGGCTCAGGTAGACCGCTTCATGCTTAAGGTGGTTATCAGCTATCCTTCTTTGGAGGAGGAGAAGCTTATCATCCGCGAGAATCTGCGTGGTGAGAAGAAGAACATTCTGCCTGTGACAACAGCGGAGGAGATTCTTAAGGCTCGTGCCGTTGTAGAGGAAGTGTATATCGACGAGAAGATAGAGCAGTATATTGCTGACATCGTCTTCGCATCACGTTATCCTGAGAAGTACGGTCTTGGAGAACTTAAGGACCTTATTACTTTCGGAGGTTCGCCTCGTGCCAGCATCAGCCTTGCTAAGGCAGCCCGCGCTTATGCCTTCATTAAGCGTCGCGGATATGTGGTGCCTGAGGACGTTCGCGCTGTGGCCCATGATGTTATGCGTCACCGTATAGGATTGTCATACGAGGCAGAGGCAAGCAATGTCACCAGCGAGGAGATTGTTTCGAAGATTATCAACAAGGTAGAGGTGCCCTAACAACTCCCCGAATAGCTGTTGTATAAGCTATTACATTCAGAAATCGTTATAGAATTCAGAAATCGTTATAGAATTGGAAACGTCTGAGATATTAAAAAAGGTCCGCAAGATAGAGATAAAGACAAGGGGCCTGAGCCAGAACATCTTCGCCGGTCAGTATCATTCCGCTTTCAAGGGAAGAGGAATGGCGTTCGCTGAAGTGCGTGAGTACCAGTTCGGCGACGATGTGCGTGACATTGACTGGAATGTTACGGCGCGATTCCGCAAACCTTATGTGAAGGTTTTTGAGGAGGAACGCGAGCTTACTGTGATGCTCCTTGTGGATGTATCGGGATCGTTGGATTTCGGTACGCGTAGCCGTATGAAGTCAGAAATGGCTACAGAGATTGCTGCTACTATCGCTTATAGCGCCATACAGAATAATGACAAGATTGGAGTGGTGTTCTTCTCGGACCGTATTGAGAAGTATATCCCGCCAAAGAAGGGACGCAAGCACATTCTTTATATCATCCGCGAAATGTTAGACTTCAAACCCGAGAGTCGCAAGACAGACATCGGAGGAGCTATGGAGTTCTTTACCAGAGTGATGAAGCGCCGCACGACGGCGTTCGTGCTGAGCGACTTCTATGACAGACATGACTTCTTCAAGCAGATGCAGATAGCCAATAACAAGCACGACGTTATGGCCATACAAGTGTATGACAAGTGGGCGAAAGCTCTTCCGGATGTCGGATTGGTTAAGGTGGTTGACGCTGAGTCGGGGCATGAGATGTATGTCGATACGAGCAGTAAGAAAGTGAGAGCAGCGCATGCCCGTTATTGGATAGAGCGACAGCAGATGCTGAAAGACACATTGTCGCGAGCCAATGTCGATTGGGTGTCTGTGGCAACTGAAGATGATTATGTTAAGGCGATGATGCATCTCTTCGCCTCAAGAAACTGACAAAACGCATGATGTAATGAGACGCTTACTATTATTATCATACATATTGGTATTCTCCTTTGTTGCTGCCGTTGCACAACAGGCAAGCGTGGTGTCGAAGATTGACTCTGTGTCAATCCTTATAGGACAGCAGGCTCACCTGACGGTAGAGGTTACGGCACGCAAGGGAGCCAATGTTACCTTCCCGCGTTTTAAGCGTGCCCAGCAGATGGTGCCTGGAGTGGAAGTAGTGGAGACAAGTCCTGAGAATCGATCTGAGTCAGACGACCAGCTTACTGTCAGCAAGACATTCACTCTTACAAGCTTCGACGGAAAACTGTATGCCATTCCGGGTATGAAGGTAAAGGTGGACGGCAAGGTGTATGCTTCCAATCAGCTGGCGCTTAAGGTGCTGGAATGTGAGGTGGACACGCTTCATCCCGAAAAGTTCTTTCCTCCTAAGGATGTACAGGACAACCCTTTCATGTGGTCAGAATGGAGTCCGCTCTACTGGCTTGGAGTATTGGTGATGCTTGTGTCAGCCTTCCTCGCTTATCTTATTCTGCGTCTTAAGCAGAACAAGCCCATCGTGGTGAGAGTACGTGTGGTGAAGAAGATACCTGCACATCAGAAAGCCCTTAATGAGATGACACGCCTCAAGAGTGAGAGCTTCAATACGGCAGAGGAGCAGAAGCTGTATTATACACACTTGACCGAAACGTTGAGAAAGTATATCAGAGAACGCTTCGGATTCAATGCCATGGAGATGACCAGCTCGGAGATAATCGAACAGTTGAAGACGGCTGGTGACAATACGATGATAGACGAATTGCGTGAGCTTTTTGCTACCGCAGACCTCGTGAAGTTTGCCAAGTATTCATCGCTCTTGGGTGAGAAGGATATGAACCTTGTGAATGCCATACAATACATCGACCAGACCAAGCATGACGAACAACCGCAGGAGGAGCGCATCGTGCCGAAGATGAGCGACGATGACATCAAGACACGAAAGAACCGCATAACCATCAAGACATTAATATGGTGTTGTGCGATTTTGGCAACAGTTCTCGTGATATATATTGCTTATCATGTATACCTGCTTACACTTTAGCAGGATGATGCATAAGAATATGGATATGTAAGAAAAAGGAAATAATGGAATTTGCTAATAAAGAATATTTCGCACTTCTCTTGCTGCTTGTGCCCTACGTTGTCTGGTTTCTGCTTTTCCGTAAGAAGAGCGAACCAACCATGCGTGTTTCGAGCACAGAGGCTTACCGCTTTGCACCGAAGAGCTGGCGTCAAAGGATTGTGCATTTGCCGATAGTGTTGAGATGCCTTTGCTTTGTGGCATTGGTATGCGTGTTGGCACGTCCGCAAACCCATAACGCTTGGGACAACAAGTCGGTGGAGGGCATAGACATAATGATGGCTATGGACGTATCGACTTCAATGTTGGCTGAGGACCTAAAGCCCAACCGTCTGGAGGCAGCGAAGAGTGTAGCTGCTGAGTTTATTGCCGGACGTCCCAATGACAACATAGGTCTGACTATATTTGCCGGAGAGTCGTTCACGCAATGTCCTATGACTACCGACCATGCCTCGCTCTTGAGCTTGTTGGGATCAGTGCGTACGGATATTGCTGCGCGTGGCATCATTTCCGACGGTACTGCCATAGGTATGGGACTTGCCAATGCAGTTTCGCGACTGAAGAGTTCGAAGGCTAAGAGTAAGGTGATAATCCTTCTTACTGATGGTAGCAATAACATGGGCGACATCTCGCCGATGACAAGTGCGGAGATAGCCAAGAGCATGGGTATAAGAGTGTATACGATTGCTGTCGGTACCAACAAGGTGGCACCTTATCCAGTACCAGTTGCGGGTGGCGTACAGTATGTCAATATGCCCGTGGAAATCGATACCAAGACTTTGGCTGATATTGCTGCGACTACAGACGGTAGCGCTTACCGCGCCACCAACAACCGTGAGCTTTCGCAGATTTATAAAGACATCGACCAGTTAGAGAAAACAAAGATGGACGTAAAGCGTTTTTCAAAGCGTTATGAGGCATATATGCCGTTCGCATTAGCGGCTTTCGTTCTTCTTCTCTCTGAAATCTTACTCAGAGTGACTGTGTTACGTAGAATACCTTAAAGGAATAGTTTAAACATGTTTAAGTTTGAAGACCCTTCTTATCTTTGGCTATTGTGCCTCGTACCATGTCTCGTGGTATTGAGGTATTATGGCCTGTGGCGCCGACATCGCAAGCTGCGTAAGATAGGAGACAAGGAATCGTTGAAGAGCCTCATGCCAGACGCCTCATCGGCTCGACTGGCATGTAAGTTCTGGATTTTAATGGCAGTGGTGGCGCTTATCATAGTTGTCCTTGCTCGTCCGCAGATGGGAGCAAAGGTGGCTGATGACAAGCGACAGGGCATCGAGACCATTATAGCCATAGATATCAGTAACTCAATGTTGGCGCAAGACGTTGTGCCTTCGCGATTGGATAAGAGCAAGATGCTTGTTGAGAATCTGGTTGACCATTTCACGGATGACAAGATAGGCATTGTGGTATTTGCCGGTGATGCCTTTGTACAGCTTCCGATAACAAATGATTATGTGTCAGCCAAGATGTTCTTACAAAATCTTGACCCTTCACTTATCGCCACTCAAGGTACCGACATCGCTCGTGCCATCAATCTTTCGGCAAGCAGTTTCACGCAACAGCAGAAAGTTGGAAGAGCCATAATCCTCATAACCGATGGCGAAGATCATGAAGGTGGTGCGGAAGAGGCAGCAAAAGCCGCAGCCAAGAAAGGCATAAATGTCTTTATCCTTGGTGTCGGTGATCCTAAGGGTGCTCCCATACCTGTGGGTGGAGGAGAATATCTGAAGGACAACAACGGGCAGGTGGTAATGTCTGCCCTCAACGAGGAAATGTGTCGTGCAGTGGCAAAAGCAGGAAGCGGAACATACATACATGTTGACAATTCAAACGACGCTCAGGAAAAGCTCAACTCAGAATTATCAAAGCTTCAGAAGGGGGAAACAGGTGGCGCTACATACAGCAATTACGCCGAGCAATTCCAGATTTTCGCCCTCTTGGCTTTATTGTTCTTGGTTTTGGATGCATGCATCCTTGAGGTGAAGAATCCACGATGGAGAAATGTGCGTCTCTTTAGAAAGAGGAGAATTTAAAATAAGAATACAACCGAAGATGAACAGATTATTATTCCTGGTGTTGTTTGCCATGACATCGCTAATGTCCTTGGCGCAGGCAGACCGCCAATATATACGCTATGGAAACAGACACTTCCACCAGCAGAACTTTGTGAAGGCTGAGGCGGAGTACAGAAAGTCGCTCTCTGTAAATCCTGAGAATCCTCAAGCCCTCTACAACCTTGGCTGTGCGCTTATGATGCAGAAGAAAGACTCGGCTGCCGTTCAGCAGTTTGAGAAGGCTGCAAGAGTGGAGAAGGCAAGGATGAGAAAGGCAAAGATATATCATAATATCGGATATGTATGTCAGAGCAACAAGCTGTATGGCGATGCCATAAAGGCGTATAAGGAAAGTCTGCGAAACAATCCTTCGGATGACGAAACGCGATATAACCTTGCTTTGTGTAAGAGGTTGGAGAAGAAAAATCAAAACAAGAATAAGAATCAGAATAAGAAGAATCAACAAAACAAAGATAAGGAAAAGAAGAAAGAGGACAACAAGAAGGATCAGAACCAGAATAAGAATGAACAGCAGAAGCAGAATGGCCAGGAGCGTATGAGTAAGGACAATGCCGAACAACTGCTTAATGCTGCCATGCAGAACGAGCAACAGACGCAGCGTCGCATAAAGGAAGCCATGAGGCGTCAGAAGAGCAAGAAGCTGGACAAGAACTGGTAAACGAAAGAAATCAATAACATATTAGGCATTTGTGCTGTAAACGTGAATAAAGAATATAATGAAAAAGGCATATATATTGCTTCTCTTTGTAATGGTGTGCGTATTGACCGTCAATGCGCAGGTTATCTCTGTGTCGGCACCTTCCAAGGTGTCTGCGGGAGAAAACTTCAGACTGTCGTTTACCATCAATACGGACGACGTGGATGACTTCAGGGCCGGATCCATTCCTTCCGGTCTTGAGGTTATAGCAGGTCCGTACACATCGCAGCAGTCGAGCTATCAGATTGTGAACGGCCATACCAGCCGTTCGTCTTCCATAACGTTCACATACACATTATATGCCGATAAGCCAGGAACATATACTGTCTCAGGAGCTAAGGCACGTGTCGGAGGAAAGACAATAGCTTCGCATCATGTAACCATCAAAGTCGGAGCGGGCTCTCGTCATGGCAATGGTGCTCCGCAGATGCACGAAGATGCCGAGCCAAGGATGAGTTCTTCAGGCAAGATTAGTGCTAATGATCTCTTTGTGAAGGTTAGCGCCAGCAAACGTCGTGTTTGTGAGCAGGAACCAGTACTCCTTACGTATAAGGTTTATACTCTTGTAGACCTTACTTCTTTGGACGGCAAGATGCCTGACTTGAAGGGATTCCATACGCAGGAAGTGCCGCTTCCTCAGCAGAAGAGTTTCCATCTTGAGAAAGTCAACGGCAAGAATTATCGTTGCGTAACATGGAGCCAGTATGTAATGTTCCCGCAGATGACCGGCAAGCTGTCCATACCAAGCATCACATTCAAGGGAATCGTGGTGCAGCGAAACAATTCTGTGGACCCGTTTGAAGCATTCTTTAATGGTGGTTCGGGTTATGTAGAGGTGAAGCGCAATATTGTGGCTCCTGGAATAGACATCCAAGTGGATCCGCTTCCAAAACGCCCTGTCGACTTCTCAGGTGGAGTGGGACACTTCACAATCTCTGCCCAGCTCAATCATAAGTCGGTCAAGGAAGGTGAGCCTCTTACTCTCCGTGTGGTAGTAGGCGGAATCGGCAATCTTAAGCTTATCAAGCAGCCGGTGGTTGATTTCCCGAAAGACTTCGATCGTTATGACCCGAAGGTGTCTGACAAGACCAAGCTTACAGCCAACGGTATAGAGGGTAATATGATTTACGACTATCTTGTCGTGCCCCGCAACCGAGGCGACTATACCATTCCAGCTGTATCGCTTACTTACTACGATACATCTACTAATAGCTACAAGACAATAAAGACCCAGCCCTTGCAGGTGAAGATTGAGAAGGGTGACGGTAATAAGACCACCGTGGACGATTTCTCTGATCAGCCGAAGGATATTAAGCCGATAAAGACGAGTGACGAAGACGTGGTCGGCGTTTACACCTCGTTTGTGGGAAGCGGTAGTTACTGGCTTTGGCTGGTTCTCCCGTTCGTCGTGTTCGTTGCCGTTCTTGTTGTGTTCCGCAAGCGTGCTCTTGACAGTGCCAATATCGTGGCGTCTAAGCAGAAGCGTGCCACAAAGGTGGCAACCAAGCGCCTTAAGACAGCTTACCGTCTTATGAAGGCAGGCCGTTCAGGCGAGTTCTATGACGAAGTGCTCCGTGCTTTGTGGGGCTACGTGGGTGACCGTATGAATATGCCAGTGGAGAGTCTTTCTCGCGAAAATGTGGTTGAGGCTTTCGAAGCACGAAACGTACAGAAGGAGACAACAGAGAAATTCGTGCATGCTTTGGATGAATGCGAGTTTGAGCGTTATTCGCCAGGCGACCCTGCCGGTAACATGAACAAGACATACGAATCTGCTATGATTGCAATAATGGACATTGAGAATACTATAAAGACAGCTAAGAAGAAGGTGGCAGCGCCTGTGCTCCTTGCTCTCATCACGCTTCTCTTTGCTGCGACTACAGCAACAGCTGCTCCTGCTAAGGTTGCAATTACCAAGGTTGATGCAGATAAGGAATATGCCAAGGGCAATTATCTGCAGGCTTCGAAGGATTATTCTGACTTGCTGAAAGTGGGCGAGAGCGTAGAGTTGTATTATAACTTGGGCAACTGCTATTATCGTCTTGGAAACATCACCAAGTCGATTATCGCTTACGAGAAGGCACATCGTCTTTCGCCGTCTGACCGCGACGTAACCTTCAATCTGGAGTTTGTTCGTGAGAAGACTATTGACAAGATAGAGCGTCAGGAGAAGAACTTCTTCTATGCAGGATATACGATGCTTCAGAATCTTATGGACATGGACGCTTGGGCACGCTTGTCAATCGTAGCTTTCTTCGCATGTCTCGGTATGGCTATGCTTTTCTTGCTTGGCCGTGACGAGTGGATGCGCAAGCTTGGCTTTTACGTAGCCTTGCTGTCAGTCTTTGTCTTTGTCTTCTCCACATTGTTCGCATGGCAGCAGAAGCATAACTTCGATGCTCGTGATAGAGCAGTGGTAGTGGCTCCGTCGGCAAGTGTGAAGCTGACCCCGTCAGAAAGTAGCGCCGATGCTGTCGTAGTGCATGAAGGAACTGCAGTCCAGATTGTAGACCGCACTATGTCCGACTGGTACTCTGTAAAGCTTGACGACGGTAAAGAGGGTTGGCTGAAGCGCAACTCTTTGGAGATCATTTAGTTATTTATAAAGGAATAGAATACTTAATAATATATAAGTAAATTGATAGACTCTCAGACCATAATTGATTTAGACCGCGAATTGCTGTTGTTCCTCAATGGTAGCGATTCGGTGTTCCTTGATGGGTGGATGGCATGGCTTACCCATGGCTTG
>JABLTL010025698.1_pt1 | contig 10842 bp, 13 predicted proteins | sample 7160151 | NCBI WGS metagenome assembly JABLTL01 (sample SAMN14651223, study PRJNA627086) | human gut metagenome | isolation source: feces | host: Homo sapiens
AAATCGTCCATAACAAAACTCCTTTCAGTTTTGCGTTATGCTATCCCACCGCCGTATGCGATGGGCGAAGCCAAACAAAAGCGGTTTTTTTCAAGTCCGCAAAACTGAGAAGCGTTTCGCTTAGAGGGATGCTTTATCGGGGCAGCGTCAGATTCAGGACGCTTGCCAGCTGATTCAGGTCGATGCCGCGCTCTTTAGCGAGGTTCTGCGCCATCGTTCGGAGCTGTTCTTCGTTCTTGCCCTGAATCAGGTTCAAGCCCTGCATGATGGGTGCGCTCTGCCCGCCCAACTGCTGGATAAGCCCCATCGGGTTTTGTCCGGCACGAGCCAGATTTGCAAGCTGCATGATAGGGCTGTGAGTAATCATATCAAACGGAGAGGGCATCGCTTATTCTCCTTTCTTCGCTGCGGCAGTGGGCTTAGAAAAGCTCTTCTGCCACTTTTCCAGTTCATCCAGCCGATGCACAAGGGCGTTGTACTGCTCAATAGGCACATACTGCTGTGTCGGTGTAGCGGTCTGCTGTGCCTGTTGTGCTTGCATCTGCCGCCATGCTTCCGGGCTGTAAAACTCTAACACGTCAGATTCACAAGTGTTTGGGTTCAGACGTTTGCAGTAGATGACCCCACTACGCAAATCCGGGCAATACGTCCATCTTCCGTATAGATCAGACGGTATCGCCAGAAATTCCTCCCTGCTGGAAACAGGTCTGCCAAGCAGCCAGCCGCCATCTTGTGCCGACTGCTGAACAGGCTGCTGCCCATTCATCGGCTGTGGACGCTGCGGTTGCGCCTGCTGCATCTGTGCGTTTGGCAGGGGAGTGGAAAGCCCAACCGCGCCCATGCCACCGTAAGGATTGACGGGCTGCTGCGGAACGTAAGGCGTTCCAGGTGTTGGATAATAGCTCATAATACATCCCTCCTGATGTGACCAGTGTACCGCATCGACAAAAAGTGAAGGACAACGAGCGTCAAACGAAGGACAAAAAAGAAAAGCGCCCACACGGAAAAATCCGTATGAGCGCTTGAAAAATTGTATATAAACAAAGAATCCCCTGCTTTGCCGAAGCCCTGCGTGCCACGCGGGGTGCGTTGTAGGCAAAGCAGGGGATTCTTTGCATCTCCCGCATGGTACGCATTGCGAGTAGGCGGGCGGGAGACTGGTCGGCGCCTATCTGGCAACCGCTTTTTTCATTCCCAGATAAAGCACTGGGCTAGCTGGCAAATATCCACCCTGTTGTGCTTCTTCGAGAGGCCGGGTGGATTTGTTGAGATAATTATACCACAATTCGTGCCAAAAGAAAAGCCAGCGGGTAAACGTTCTTCCGCTGGCTCTCTGTACACATTTCTCCGAAGTGTGTGTACTCTACTTCGGACGGTATAAATATTATATCACACATCCAGCATTTTTTCAATGCCTTTCAGCCGATAGCCTACCGCCGTCCGGCTGTAATGTGTCTGTGCTGCAATGTCCGGCAGCGGAAGCCGCTCAACGTACCGCAAAAGAGCTATCTTACGGTCTACCCTCCCAAGCGGTGCGTTTTTGATGGCGGCGATCGTCCTCTGTCGGTCAAGTCCTTGCAGCGCAGCGGGCAGCACTACACGAGCCGCCGCCACAGGCAGCACCGAGCCAGAAGGGCTGCGGCAGCTGCCCGGCGTTGCGAACCATATTGCCAAGCACGGCAAACTGGTATGTTTTCGTGAAGCCACGAAGACGTGCGCAGACCATTTTCGTGGCGTGCCGAAATTGCTCTTGTGTGGCGTACATTTTGTTGGCGTCAACAAAATGCTCGTATGTAGTGCTTGCCATGATATACTCCTTTCAGCGAGAAATAAGCGGGATGGCCCAGAGTGGGAAGAAAATGCACCAGTATAAAAACCGGGTTTTGAGGGGAACTGCAAGATTTTCTTTTCCAATGGATTTGCAATCGCGTCTCCAGATAAAGAAGAAAGGCGTAAAAAGCAAAAGCTGTGCAAAAACAGCAACAATTTCTGCAACAAAAAATGTTTTTAGATTCACGGCGTGCTCCTTACTGCGTAATTTCCTCAGCGTTCGCCGCATCCTCAGCGTCCAGCGCGTCGTAGTACGCCTGCGCAAGGGCTTCCACCTCTGCGATGTCGTCCTCCGTCAGCAGGCCGTTGTCCAGATGGGTGTACGCCTTGTCCAGCCAGTATGCTACGTCGCGCCCTGCGGCGATTTCCCGCTTGATGGAGCGCAGGGTCAGGTCGTGCCGGGCTTTACTTTTGATAGCCATAGTCAGTCCTCCTTTAGGTCGTTGTCATGGACGCTACTGCGTCCTCAAGGTCAGTAATGCGTTTGATGGGGTCAGCCCTGCCGGTGACGGTCACGCTGTCTGCATCGGTCAAGACTGTGTTCACTCTGCTCAGAGCAGAGATGAGCTGTGCACCGGTTGCGGTGAAAGAGATGGGTTCAGTCAATTTATAGGCTAACTGTGCACCTGTTGTCGGAGCTGTGCCGCTGGCATATACATCCCGGTCACTTATCCACTTGCCGGGTAAGTCTTCCCCGGCATAACTGTCAATCAGCTTCCACGTCTCCTGCCCCTCTCCCGTAACTGCGTCCACCGTGCCGCCGTAGATGGTGTGGGGCAGAGTAAGGGTGGCGGTTTGGCCGGTGTAAGGAGCATAGGTGGTTGCGTCGTCCCCTAATTCCAGTTGGATATTTTTGTATGTTGCATTGACATTAAACGACGGAGATGAACCAGCATAAAACCGAAAAGCAGAAATTCCAACACTTGCGCTAATAAAAATTATAATTTGTTGGTTTTTCCGTGCTTGCGAGTAGACCCATTTACCGTCAACATACCGGCCAACTTGGATAGTGTCGCTTGTTGCTTCGGTTTCTACCTCGAAAGAAAGCACATATTTACCAGCAGGATAGTTTATTGATATCTCTTTGTATTGCTTGAAACCAACATTCCCCAAACTCCATAGGTTTTTCCCGCATCGTTCGACCCTCGCGCTATCCCTGCCCTTGATGGGGCGAACATTGTCAGGTGATGGGTCACCACTGCCTTCCTGCGTCGGCTCCCAACTCACCTTACAGCCAAGCGGATAACCTGACACAGGGTAGCACTGCACCGGGTTCCCGGTCTCCTCCAGTGGCGGACAGAGCATATCCACGATGTGCTTGCTGCTCCATGGGGCACTCTCCGTTATGGCGGTATCGTCGATTTGTGTGCCATCTTTGCCGTCTGCACCTGCCGGGCCGGTCTCGCCTTTAGGGCCTTGCGGGCCGGTATCACCCTTTTCGCCCTGCGGCCCCTGTGCACCCTGCGGGCCACGCTCGCCCTGAATGCCCTGCGGCCCCTGCTCACCACGAGGGCCAGTTTCACCCTGCGGGCCAGTAGCTCCGGTAGCGCCTGTGGGGCCTTGAGGGCCTTGCTCACCCTGCGGGCCGACCGGGCCGATGGGGCCAGTGTCGCCCTTGTCACCTTTCTCGCCTTTGAAGTTTCCGCTTGCAATGCCGTCCTTCAGCTCTTGCAGACTGTCAGCGGCTTCCTTAGCGCTCTGGTCTGCGTTGCCCGCACTGGCGGCAGCTTCACCAGCAGACGCACCAGCCTGATTTGCAGCGGCCTGTGCATCGGTCTTGGCCTGCTCTGCGGCGGTGGCATCGGTGTGCACGGCATCCACCAGCTGCTGCCATGCAGGGGTGCCAGGCTCCGGCTCTGTGCCGTCCTCCGTGCCGCTGTTGGCACTGACACGATACCGCAGGTCTGCACTGGTGACGGTCTTTGTGCCGTCGCTGCCCTCAAAGGTGACGCACCCGCTCCCGGGCTGTGCGGTCACGCTGGCGGGCACGTCCACATAGCCGTCCACCACCAGCGAGGATGCCGGGTCTTTGCCGTCCGGGACGTGCCAGAAGCAGCGAATAGCCAGCCCTTCCCACTCGCCAGTGGCGGTGACAGAAAGGCGGTACACGCCCCGGTTTTTGGTGTAGCCAAAGCGCACCAGCTGCTCATAGCCCGGCACTTTGACGACGCCATTGGATGCGAGAGATACGCTTTGCTCAATCATGCTTTACTCCTTGTTGATGGTAGGCTTCTTTTCTGCCAGTGCCTTTTTCATCATGCTGACAGCCTTTTCGATCACTCTGTCCAGCACTTCATCGGTGATGAAAGGCTTCAGCCAGTCCGGCAGTGCGCCGCGCAGTGTGGCAAAGACCTGTGCCTTTTTCTTTGCGCCCTGACCGCTGCCCATGATGCTGTCCTCAGCGATGGTCACGAGCTCCAGTGCCCATTTCTTGACGTACTGCTTATAGCCAAGCCGGATGGCTCCTACAGCCAGAGAGATAAAGCCCAGTACCATAAGCACCAGGGCGACGGGGGTGGGGATAAAGTTAAGCATTGCTTCCATGATTTGTTACTCCTTTCAGTAAGTAGTTGTTAATGTCGGTCTTGCTTTTTTGCATACCTTCCCGGTTGTTACCGGACAGCTGTGAATCCAAAAGATTCTGCACGCCAACGAGAACAAGGCGTATTTCCTCGTCAATTCCGTCAAAGCGGCGCAGGTCTCTTGCAAGGGCTTGTGTATGCTGAAGTTGGCCCTGCTCTAAAGTGCTTATGCGCTTGTCCAGCTCATCCAGCCGCTTATTCTGCACATTGTCCGGCTCCTGCGCCTTTTTGATGTACTTGTGGATGATGTCCAGCACCTTGTCGATCGTGATAGCAGCGGCGCACAGACTGCCGAGAATGCCCAGCACCCACAGCAAAGCTTCTTTTTCGGTCATTTGCCCTCCCGGAGACGGGTCAGACCCTTCTTTGCGATGATTTTAGCGTATTCCTTGTAGGGCACCGACAAGTCCACATCACCGGACACCCCAGGAATCTTGCCCTTGCTGGTGTACTGCCACAAGCCGAACGGCCAGCCCGGTTCAGGCTTCTTGCTGCGGTAGGCTGCAAGCCACACGTCATAAGGCTTGAGCGCAGCACCGGTCATGTACAAGCTATCGCGGGCAAAGTACAGCCCGGTGTACAGCATGGCGTAAAAGCCCCAGCGCTCTACAGTGCCCAGCGCATGGGCGGCAATGTCAGTCAGAGTCTGCTTGTCGAGCGGCGCTTGCATATAGTTGTCCTCAATGTCAACCGCCACCGGCAGCTGCACCGTCTTGCCGGTAAGCACTTTGCGCAGCAGGGCAAGCTCTGCGTCAGCTTCTGCCGTGTTGACCGCCTTGCAGTAGTAGTACACGCCGCAGGGGATGCCCAGCCGCTGGCACTCGGCGTAGTTGCGCTCAAAGGTGGGGTCGATGTACGGCTTGCTGGGCGCGTCTTTCGCGCTGTTGCCCAGCGCCCGCAGCATCACGCCGGAGACAAGGCCGCTTGCCTTGACCTTGTCCCAGTCGATTCGCCCTTGCCAGCGGGAAACGTCCATAATAAGGGGCATGATATCAGTCCTTTCTTTTTATGTGGGTGAATAGTCAAATAAAGCCCTCTTTAACTGACTTAGTATCGTAGATCATACAGTGCCCTCCTCAATGAACGCTTTCACCTTGGCATCGCTCAGCAAGCCTTTATACACTTTGCACTGGTACAGCGTGCCTTTCAGACAGTTGACGAAACTGGCGCTGGTCGCGTCCCGTGCACCGCCAATTATCATACTTCCGGGCACATCGGTAAGCGCGTTTATGGTGGTATTCCAGTCGCTCAGTGCGAGGTGCGTGCTTCCGCCCCGGAAATTCTTGCCGTCGATCTGGATCGCGTACCGTGTGCGCATCTTAAAGTGTTCAATGGTATCGCACAGGCTAAGCCCTGCCTGACTGTAATAGATAAACGGAAGTGTTCCATTATTGGGGTCGATGCCCAGATTGATGCCCGCCGGTTTCAACGCGGTTTCATTCATGCAGTACAGCACTTGTGTCGATGTCGTGGCTTCAAAGTTGTCTCTGGGCTTCAGGTCCAGCAGAATGGTGTACTGCGGTGTCTCAGTAGCAGCGTGCTCCAGCAGCTTCAGCTTGGTGTTATAACCGACGATCAGCTCTATCTTGTCGGGCAGGTCGTAGATTAGCTCTGCCGTTTTTACCGTCACCGCACAGCTCGCGCTCTTGCCGCCCGCCGTAGCCGTAACGGTGCAACTGCCCGCCTTGTCGCCTGTCACCTTACCGTTTACCACCGTAGCAAAGCCGGCGGGAGAAACGCTCCACACCACCACACGGTCGGTGGCGTCTTCGGGCAGCACGGTAGCCGTCAGGAACTTGACCTCGCTTTCGTACAGGGTCATGGTGCTGCTGCTCAGGCTCACGCTCTGCACCGGGACTTCCTGCGCACCGACGCCCCACTCCGCCCGCAGGGCGTTCAGGGTGTCCTGTGCATCGTCGGTCTTGTAGGTTGCGTTTTCAAACAGGGAAAGCATCAGCTCCTTCGCTGTTTCGCTGATTCCCGCACCGGCAGCGTTGGCGATGCCGTCCTCCATGTGGTTCAGCTGTGAAGCGGAAAGCACTTCACCGTCTACAAAGTTCTGCTTTTGATAGTTCATTGATAAGTCACCTCCTCTTCATTTTCGTTGGTTTGCGTAAAAGCCGTTTCTGTTTTGGTGCTAACAGGCTCATCAACTGTTGGTACGGGGCTGTATATCAAGTTGGCTCCATCCCACAAATAGTCTGTATAAAACCCTTCTGTCATTCCTGACAGGTCATCGAACAGAATCTCATCAGGCGGTAGCGGGTTTGGAATAACGCTTTCGTGGCACCACCCGCCACCGTACAATCGGCCATCCAATCCGACTTTGCACTTGAACTTGAAATGTTTCATGATATCTACCTCACATAAAACCGTATAGTTCCAACGGGCGGCAAACCTTATCGTTTTTATTAACACCATCAGAAATAGGAACTTCCAAATGTATCACGCCAGTTATAACGTTATTTTTATAGTCGGACGTTCTCTCGTTTCCGCTTCCAAAAGTGATACCATTATATGATACTGTTACCTCTCGCCAGTGTACCGTATTCCACGGATAAGCATAAGAGTACGTTTGCCCATTAACAGGAAGAACGACCGTAAGTCTACCAGCATCGCCGCCAACTGAAAACCATGTTCCATCTTTATGCGTGTCATAGACCAGCATTACAGACGAGTAGGATGAAAGATCGATTTTTGTAGTTTGCGCAGTAAATTCTCCTATTGGGTTGCCATAAGAATCCTTTTCATAAGGCCATTCAAAAATCTTACTGTTGCGAATGCCATGAAAAAATATGCCACCACTGTATATAGAAACACTTCCATAGCCATCCGTTATATCTATGCCATTGTCGTTTATAATAACTTTATTGTTTCCGCGAATGACTTGTACGTTTTGACCGGTGATTTGAACTTTACCTTCCCAGTTGCTACGAGTGATGACCAATCCGTTTTCAGGAGTAAACGTCATCATACTATAAAGCTCTTCTTTTGCGTTTTGCTCTGCTTGGTTTATTTTTACTAGGTTTGCCCTGTCCGTTGCTGCCTGCTGGTTTGTAACACCGCTTGTGGACTGCGCGTAGGAGGAGCTTGTGACCGTTTCGCCAGCGCCGGAAATCACTGTGTTGCAGTTCAAAGCAAGCGTAACGTTGGTGACAATGGTATCATGCACAACGCCGTCTTTGTCCTTGTAGCGTATCATGTCCAGCGGGAACAAATATGGAGCAGACTTGATAGTGGCGCTATATGGACGGTAGGCAAACCCGCCGCGCGCAGCTTGCAGTTCCTTCAAAACACCCTCGTAGGCGTTGGTCAGGAAACCACAGTCGCTTAGGTCAAGCGTGTAATCCGCTGTGCCAGACAAGTATGTGTTTCCCTTGTTATCGTCACAAGTGAAGCCGGTGATGGTAATGTCGTTCTCCAACATATCACTGGAATAGCGCTCACTTGCAGTAATGGTCACGTCGGTCTGCTCATACCATTTCAGCACAAGCCTTCCGCTACCATCCATGAACGCGCAAGTTCCGGTAAGCTGCGCACACCATTGCAAGAGCTGTCTGTAGGTCAGCTTCTGGTTAGTATCCGGCAGACCGCCAATGCTGAAATAGTGGTTTGGCAACACCGAAACGTCCGTTGCAAGCGTGACATTGCAGATGGAGCAGATTTTCTGAATAAGCGCGTCAACATGGATAGGAAAGGAGAGCGCAGAAGCGTTCACCTCACGGTCAAACAAGACCATGTAGTCCAACGCAGAGATGCTTATAGTGCTTAGCTTTCTGGGCGGTGTGTCTACAATGAACAAACCACAGGGAACATACGCAACGCCTTGATCGGAAGATATAGAACCAAGAATCATACGGCCAAGAATGTCCTTACCAAGCGTTGCGCCCTCAAGGGCGCTAGGCAGTTTAATACCTATTTTAACGTTCAAAACAGCTCTCTCAAAAGAAATATCGTTGAACTTACCATCATAGTTCCGCAGTTTCAAGGACAGTTCAGAAGCAACCGCAGAGCCAACTTCAATTTTGCTGTTGGTCACACAGTACCGGTCAATCTTCAAACCGCCCTGAATGATATCTGCATCGGTGATGGTTAACGTCTTGCTGCCAGCAGTAACCTCAATAAGGGCAGTTTGTTTGTTGCCCTCGTTGAAGGATTTTATGATATCTTGCGATACATTGACCATCAGTGTGCAGCCCTTTCGATGATGTTAAAAGATATCCCTTCCCAGCGATTCATCCGCGAATTATACATCGGAACAGCGCGGTCACCAACGTAGAACTCGCTGGCTTTCCAATCGCCAGCCATTGCGTCAAGATAGGTAACGTTGATGTATTCCGGGTTGAACGCTTTCAGGATAGCAGCGGCTTCTTTTATCGTGGTGTACTTCCATTCCAGTTCTAGCTTGACGCACTGCCCAAGGCGTTTCTTGTCCATCTTGTTATCCTCTGTACGTCCGGCATCGGATGCCGAGATGTCCTGTAACCGCCACTGATAAGAAGAGGGGCATTTAAGATACTGCCCATCCACGCTCCGAATCGGATTGTACTGGTCAAGTTCCATAAATGCCCCTCCTTTAAGTACCTACCGGGATAATTGTTTTGCCGTTGCGCTGGTTCGTTCTGTTCACTGCCTGATAGAAGCTGGAAACGTTGATCTCTGCGCTCCCTTCCTTCTCAAGCAAAGCCTGCAACAGCTCGTTCTGACGGCGTAGCAGCTGGTTCTGCCGCTCCATTGCAGCTTCAACACCTTCTCGGATGCCCTCAACGATTTGGTCATTGTTGGCAACTGCTGTGTGACCGCCCAGAGAGCCGACCATCTCTGCACCGGCTTCGCGGGCGATGAACAGCTGCCCGGCATCGGGGAAACCGCCGCTTGCAAAGCCGAAAATGCCTTTGAAGAAGTCAACCACGCCACCTACGGCATCTCCAACCCAATCAACGACACCACCGACAGCATCTCCGACCCATCCGAAAATATCACCAACAACGTTGCCAACGGCACCAAGAGCAGAAAGAATCGCACCCGGGATGTCACCGGTGAACGCTTTGAATATTGCTATTCCTCCGTTGAGCAAGGTCTTGCCCCACTTCAAAGCATCACCACCCGAGCTAGAACCACTACCAGAACCAGAACTGCCGCCAGAGCCATTCCCAGAGCCGATGCCTAAGTTAGAGCCAAACTGTTTCAGAAAATTCAAGCCAGATTTAAGGATGTCTCCCCAGTTAGTGTCGAAAGCTTTAAAGATAAAGTCCGTAAGGGTCTTTACGCCTTTTTTGATGCCGAGAGATTCCCAAGCATCGGAAAAGTCAATTCCAAGCTGGTTCAAGAACCGCTTTGTGCTTTTCAGAATAGAATCCCAACTGTCAGAGAAGAATTTTCCAATGCCACTATCCTTGTTGAACAGGTCATTAAAGAACGATTTCAGCCCACCATACGCCTGTTTCAAAGCGGGAACTTGGTCGATGACCTCGCCAACTTTGGTTTTCAGGTTGTTGAAGGTGGTGATAACGTTCTTTACGCTGTCAATGGTGTCGGACACGTTCTTGATAGCAGTGGAAACCTTGTCAAAAACAAGGTACACGCCCTCAAACGCTTTTTGAATGGCAAGACCGGCAGCGCCAAAGAAGCCGTTGTACTGATACTCGTTCTCTATCTCTGCAACGCTCTTTTTCACAAAAGACCGGATATCAGAGACCGCGCTCACAAAACCATCGTGCGTGTTCAGGATAGACTTCGATGCAGCGGTAAGCGCGTCAACGGAAGATTTGAAGCCGTTGGAGATATCTTTGCCCGCCTTAGTAATAGCGTTGATGCCCTCCGTGAAGTCGCCCAAGTCGGTTTTCATCTTCTTGAACCAACCGCCAAAACTGTCGTTGGTGGTGCGCATCGTGCGTTTCAGCGCGTTTGCGGTTTCCATCATGGACTTGCCGCTTGCGTCAACGGAAAGGCTGATAGAGCCACCGCGCAGACCGTAGTTCTCATCTGCCAGTTGAGCGCCGATAGTCTTTACTGCGTCAGACACGGACTGGATGGCGTTCACCGCAAGGTCTTTGGCAGCGGAGATGCCATTGGCAAGGCCTTCTACAATGTAACCGCCATAGCCCTTGAAAACTTTGGAAGGGGAGTGGATGCCAAGTTCAGTCTGTGCTTCTTCTTGGATTCCGTCCGTTACAACCTTGACAGCATCATCCGCAACGCTCTTTTTGCCAACGATGCCTTTTGTGATGCCATCTATGATGTTTTTGCCAACGTTAACAGGATTGAACTTGGAGATTTTCTCGATTAACTTCCCAAACCACTTCACGGCTTCTTTAATTCCGTTGATAACGTCAGCAATCAGAAGGATGAACTTTTCTGCAAAATTTCCGTTCGCTGCAATTGCCAACCGGCCTGTACGCTGCCGGCGACGTCTGCGGCTCCATCGAGG
>JABLTL010004859.1_pt1 | contig 10841 bp, 7 predicted proteins | sample 7160151 | NCBI WGS metagenome assembly JABLTL01 (sample SAMN14651223, study PRJNA627086) | human gut metagenome | isolation source: feces | host: Homo sapiens
CTCCCTTCCAGGTGTCGGGCCATGTGGCGTCGCTGAAATTGATGTCGATTACTTTTGGATAGGTTGATGAGTTGCTCCATTGCGCCACTACCGACGTGGGGTCGAGACTGCCCTCGATGGTAGCATAGGCTGGCTGCAACGCCAATAGCGCCAAAGCGACGATACCGGCATTTCTGATTTCCTTTAGCATATTGTTTTGTTTATAGTAGTTTTGTTGAGATTTGGGCCTCCGGAGGGGAGAGGTAATCAATTTTGCAAATATAGCATTTTCCCTGACAAGTTCAAAGGAAGGACGAAAAAAACTCCCGCCTGACGAAATGCCTGACGGGAGTTGTTTTTTCATCGATACGCTAATCGGTGTGGACGTTGTCCATATTGAGAGATTGTTACTTAACGATCTTTGCTGATGTGCCGTCGCTATACTTCACGATGTTCACTCCGTCCTGCAAGCTGCTCACCTGTGCGCCAGCCAGTGTGTAGATAGCTGCGATGTTCTTTACGGTTGTAGTCTCTGCCGAGCTGATGCCGTCAACGCTACCACCCTGGGCAACGAACTTGATCTGATGCAAGCAGAGGTTCTTGTTGCCACCGGCCATCAAAGCATACTGACGACCTGCCTCAACCTGAGCCTCAACGAAAGCAGGAGCGTTCTCTACGGTTCCGTTCTCACCATCGTTGCGGAAGTTGTTCGTTGCGATCATTGCTCCGAACTCGTCTTCTGCCTTCTCGTCATCAGTAGCGAGCTTGTAGATACCGATCTCACGGCTGTTGTTGCCGGCATAAACACCGAAGCTCAACACACCTGCCTTCTTAGGTGTAACGGCAACGATACCATGGTAGTCAACCTTGACCTCTGCAATGTCCTGGATGGTAATGCCTTCTTCCCAGTTGTTCTGAGCCAATGAAGAACCGGCATTCACATAACCAGTATAACCAGGATTCTCCTTCTTGATCTGAGAGAGCTTTCCTTTTGCGGTATATACTGGAGTCTTGTCAACGGCAGCGGTGATGACGAGGTCGTCGTTCTCAAACATCACTGTTCCTGCCGGAAGAGCGGCACCCATATTCCAAGCGTCTGCAACCCACTGTGCATCGAAAGCGGCAGTGATCTCATCGTTTGTCATCGTAACGGCATAAGTGTTTGCCTCAACCTGAGAAAGGATGTAAGGAGTTGTAGCCTCCTGTGCGCTGGCTGAAACCATACCCATAAGGGCGATTGCTGAAAGTAGAATTTTCTTCATAATCTTTAATTTTTAAATAGTCCTTTGCTTATATTTTAAAAAAAAGACGGAGTGCCGATGGTATTGTAACCATGACACTCCGCTTTTTTTTACAAGTCAACGAGAAATTCCTCGTCGGTCATTATTTCGTATATGGATTGTATCCCGGGTTCTGTCCGAACTCTGACGCATTCTCGAGCTTGTCGAGGAATGTGTTTGGAATTGGACGTAGGGCATGATACTCCTGCATGCAGTCGTCTTTCGTCATACTCGGGTTGCGGCCGATGATGGTGGAAGCGAACTTGCCCTGTGGAGAGTAAACACGCTTGATGTCGAACCAGCGCAGCCACTCGCCGCAAAGCTCACGGGCACGCTCATCCATAATCCAGTCGATTGTCATCTGTGACGCATTCACCTGTGCCTCGCTCAGGCTGTGGCCAGCCTTCACAACACGTGCCGTACGGATTTCGTTATTGATCATGTCGGCAGCGGCACCAGGATTGCCAAGGGCGATATAGCACTCGGCAGCGATGAGAGGCATCTCGGCATAGCGCATTACCGGCACGTCGGCATAGCTTGCCTTCTGATTGGCTTTCTGGCCCATAAGGAGAATAGTTCCGTTCTCGTCACCATCCCAGATACGGTATTTTCTGAAGCGTGGGAATGAAGCGGCGATATACTGCGAAGTCTTGGAGTCGTAGTTGGCAGCATCGGTCTTGTAGTTGCGCAGAGGTGCACCGCCATAAGCGTTCACGTTGCCTGTGTCGTACAGCTCGTCGATGTCTACAGTGGCATAGTTGCGGCTTGTCTCGTCGTCGATGTGCTTGCGGGTGAAATAGAGCAGAGTGTCGTTCACTGCAGATTTCTTGTCAGTGAGCTCTGGCTGGTTATACTTGTTGGCCTCAGCCTTTTTCCACTTGTATGGATACTTCTCCTTGTTCATGAAAGCTTCCTGGAAGTCGGCATCGTAGCGAGCGTCCCAATCCTCCCAGAGGTTCATGAAATAATATGTAGGCATGAGGAGTGTTGACTCTGCCGGATAGTCGAACGAGGCCTCTTTGTTCTGGATACCGGCGTTGCCCACGAGCTTCGGCGAGAAGTATGAGTGCAGACGGTTTGGCTTGGAGTCGGCATTCAGTGAAGATACTGATGAGAACGTAGACACCCACAGATACTCGGTGTTCGTCTTGTTGTTCTTTGCCTGCCAGATCTCGTCGTAAGTGTCATAGATTCTGATTCCGAGAGCTGCCTTGTTGTTTATCACATCGAGGGCTGCATCGAGGGCCTGCTGATAGAAAGCCTTCTGAGCGTCGCTTCCTGCCTCCTCATACTGTGCACGGGTCAGAAGAACACGTGCGAGGAGTGCCTTGGCTGCCTTCTTGGTAGAACGGCCTACGTTGCCCTCATAAGGAGTGACAGGCAGGTTCTCGGCAGCGAACTTGGCGTCGGGGATGATCACTTCGTCGTAGATTGTCTTGCGGTCGGTGCGCTTGGCTGTAAACTCCGGGTCCTTGGTTTCCTTGGTTTTGAGCTCTATGTCGCCGAAGAACTCAGTGAGCCACCAGTAGCAGTAGGAGCGCATGAACTTTGCCTCGCCCTCGAAGTCGCTTCTCTTGTCTGCCGACAGTTCCTTGCAGTCGTCGAGTCTGCCGATAATGGTGTTGCAGACGTTGATGTTGTCGTAGACACGGTTCCACACGTTGGCAAACTGTCCGCGGTCGCCCTGCAGGTCTACGCAGCGTGTGAGCTGCTTACCGTAGTCGTAGTTTGATCCGATATTCTGCCAGATGTCGGCCGATCCCTCCATATAGAGGCAAGGGTCCTCACGTCCGTAGAATTTCCAACGGAAGTTGTAATACATCTGGTTCACGAGGTTCTCCATACCTTTCTCGGTAACGAAGACCGCGTCGGCACCCTCATTGCTTGGATTATATTCGTCGAGCGAGCATGAGGTGAATCCCATCGTCGTTCCGCCGAGCAGTGCCGCGATAATATATTTATTGAAATTCTTCATTTTGTTTCCTTTATTGACGGTGATTAGAAGTTTACGTTAAGACCAACGGTTACGCTGCGCTGGTTGCCCTCTGGATCGAAGTGCTTCTGCCAGTCATTCTTCACGAAGTAGAGAGGATCGTTGATTGTGGCATAGATGCGCACGTTGTTTACGCCCATTGCCTTCAATGCTGTGCGTGGCAATGTGTAGCCGAGCGAGATTCTCTTCAGCTTGATGAATGAGTTGTCGCAGTAAGAGAGGCTCTGGTAGCCAACGTAGTCGAAGAGCTTGCGGCCCTTGTAGAGTGCTGGCAGAGAGCCGCCCTCGTTTGTGCCTGCCACCCAGTAGTCGAAGTTAGAGTAGATACCACCGGTAGAAGGGTCGTAGTTTGCCACCTTGCTCTCGCCCCACTGTCCCCAGCGAGCATAGAAATAGATTGAGAGGTCCCAGTTCTTGTAGCGGAAGTCGTTGTTGAATCCAGCAAACCAGTCTGGTGATGTGGAACCTACATAAGCGATATCCTTGTTCTGGTCGATCACGTGGTCGCCGTCGAGGTCGGCAACCTTGATGTCACCAGCCTGGAAGCGCTGTGTCTTGGCTGCGTCTTTGTAGTATGCAGTCTCGTCGGTCCAGGCGTTCACCTCGTCGGTGGTCCAGATGCCGAGATACTTGAATGTCTTGTATGAGTGGATAGGATGACCTACCATATAGGTCTGTGTCTCCTTCTCTGTACCTGTCTGCAGTTCCTTCAGATTGTCGTAGAGCTCGTCGATCTTCTCGCGGTTGGCTGAGAATGTGAGTGTAGAACCCCATGTGAAGTCCTTTGTCACGATGTTGCGGCTGTTGATAGAGAATTCCACACCGTGGTTCTTCACTGAACCGATGTTCACCATAGTGGCATACTTACCGTCCTGTCCTGCTGATGTAGGCAGTGAGCGCTGCAGAAGGAGGTCGGTGGTCTTCTGTGAATACCAGTCGAAGGTGATGTTCAAGCGGCTGTTGAGGAGCACTGCGTCGAAACCGAGGTCGAAGGATGCTGAACGCTCCCACTTCGTGGTCTTGTTGGCAATCTTGTAGTAACCGTTGTCAAGCACACCGAGCAAGTAGCGGTTTGCCTGTGTGTCCTGGAATCCAAAGCTCCAGTCGGCGAAGGTAACACCACTCCATGTAGCGTATGCGTTTACACTCTGGCTACCTGACACACCGTATGTGGCACGGAGCTTCAGGTCGTCGAGCCATGACTTGGTCTGCTTCATCCAAGGCTCGTCGGAGATACGCCATGCAAAGGCTGCTGATGGGAACCACTCCCACTGATGACCTGGGGCAAGCTTTGAAGAACCGTCACGACGGAGGGATGCCTGGAAAAGGTAACGGCCTTTCCAGTCGTACATCACACGGCCGGCATAAGAGAAGTTCTGTGCCTGCTGATAATAGCTTGAGTGTGAGAGTGCGCCCTCACCGCCGTCGTTGCTGCCCATGTTCCACCACAGGTTGCTTGCCAGTGTCTGGCCATTGGATGTAGCACTCAGATTGTCGGCTACCTTCTTTCCCCATGTGGTGAGGAATGTCAGTGAGAGGTGATGGTCTTCCGGAAGGAGCTTCTTGAAGTTGTATGTCAACACGTTGTTCCACTCCACGTATGTAGAAGAACCCTTCGACATGTTAGACTGGCTTCTTGTCTTGCCGCTCTCGATAAGCGTAGAGTGGTTCTCGGCAATGAAGTCGCCTGAAGAGGAGTTGGTGATGTGGGTGTTGAGTGTCGAGCGCAATGAGAGTCCCTCGATCGGATGAATATCCAAGTATCCGTTTGCCACTACGTTTGTAGCGTAGGTCTCTTTCTTGTATCTGTCGCCGTCAATACGGTCGATCAGCGGGTTAACATAGTCATCGGCTGCCAGTGGATATGTCACGAGTTCGTTACCGATGCTATACTCGCCGGTTTCATTGTTGTATACGCCATAAGGTGAACCCAGCTCAAGACCGGTGTTCTTTGCCTTCATGTATGGTGAATACTCTGAACGGGTATGGGCAAGCTGGAATGTCACTCCTGCACTGATCCACTTGTGGAAGTTGTGGTCGATATTGGCACGCAGAGTGTAACGGTCGGTACCGCCGCTCTTCTTCCACTTGTTGCCGTCGTTGGCATAGCCCACAGAGAAACGGGCTGCTGTCTTCTCTGTTCCTCCAGAAAGGGTCACGGTGTGCTTGGTGCTCCATGTGGTCTTCTTCTGCATGAGGTCTTCATAGTTTGTCCATGCGCCTGCCTTATAGGCTGCGTATGCCTCGTTGCTTGAGAAGAGCGACTGGTCGTCGGCTTCGCTGCTCCAGAGTCCGGCGTTCTGCGCTGCCAGACGACGGGTGTTGTAGTAGTCGCTTGGCGAACGGTAGTCGGCGCGGTCGGGACGGAAGGCTGCCGTAACGTAACCGTCGTAAGACACTGACATCTTGCCGGCTTCCGGCTTCTTGGTGGTGATGATGATTACACCGTTGGCTCCCTGCGAACCGTAGATGGCTGTTGAGGAGGCGTCTTTCAACACGTCGATAGACTCGATGTCGTTAGGGTTGAGGTCACTCATGCTGCCGCCCTGCACACCGTCGATGATCACGAGCGGAGAGTTGCCGCCGCTGATGGAACGGTTACCACGGATGCGGAGGTCGCTACCGTTGATGTCGAGACCTGAGATACGGCCCTGCATGGCTGAAGCAACACTGGTGGTAGGGGTCTGAAGGATAACGTCTGACTTCACTGAAGCTACCGAACCGGTGAGGTCGCGCTTCTTCACGGTACCGAAACCGATAACGACAACGTCGTCGAGCTGGTTTGACTCGGGAACCATCTTGAGCGACAATGGGGTGCCGACGGTGGCCTGCACCTTCTGGGTCTTGTATCCAACGTATGAAATTTCAAGAGTCACCTTTCCCGAAACGTTGTTCAAGGTGAAATTACCGTCGAGGTCTGTAACAGTACCGTTCTTTGTCTGTCCCATAGGGATAACGGTAACACCAATCATTGGCAGTCCTGTCTCGTCAACGATATTACCTTTCACTACCCCACTTTGCTGAACAGCTTGTGGAGAAGGGGCAACGTTTCCGTTGCCTGCGGCATTGGCTGCCACAGGACAAAGCATTGCAGAGGACAGAGCAAGCGTGATGGACATCTTTTTCAAGTTGGCACTTGAATTATACATCTTTCTTGTCTTCATAAAAATAGATTTTAAAATAATTGTATTCTTCCTTATAGTTGAGAAACGGACAGACCAGGTGTTTGTAACCATTATTAATAAAAATTCTTTTGTTTTTAACATAAACCGGTCGTTATTTTCTACTTGCATCTTGCGTTTCCTACCCAAAATTCCAATATCAACACCACATTACACCCCTCCCTACACAATAAACCACTACCCATCTGCGTTTTCTCTTATGAACAAAACATAAAGACATGCCAAATATAATAAGGAGAATCATTTTCATGCTGACGCTCATCCTGTCGGCATCATTACAGACTAAAGCCCAATACGACTTCATACGCCCCGTGAAAGACGCCATACCCGGTGGCTACAACTTCTGGGTTTACACCCCAACGGAATATTACTACACTCTCAACGAGACTCCGGTGATAATATTCCTGCATGGACAGAGCCTCTGCGGAAGAGACCTGAACAGGGTAAGACGCTACGGACCACTCGACGCCATAGTGAAGGGCAGGCAGGTAGACGCTCTGGTGGTGGTGCCGCAAAACCCCGGCGGAGCGTGGAACCCGAAGAAGATAAACGACGTGCTGGAATGGACGAAACAGAACTATGCCTGCGACTCCACCCGCGTGTATGTCATCGGAATGAGTCTCGGCGGATATGGCACCCTCGACTTCGCCTGCACATATCCCGACAAAGTGGCGGCGGCTCTCGCTATGTGTGGCGGCTGTTCGAAGAAAGACCGCACACCGCTCGGCAAACTGCCTCTCTGGATAATCCACGGCACTGCCGACAGGGCGGTATCCATAAGCCAGTCTAAATCAGTGGTCAACGACCTCGAGAAGTCCGGCAACGACTCCCGTCTGCGCTACACCTGGCTGCAGGGCGCCAACCACGGTGCTCCGGCACGCTTCTTCTATATGCGCAAGACCTACAACTGGCTCTTCTCCCACTCCCTGCTCGACCCCGACCGCCCCGTAAACAAGGAGATAACCCTCGACATGTCCGACCTCCCCAAAGCCTACCGTGACATGGACTTCGGCAAGGCTGACCCCGAAACGGTGTATGAAACGACTATAAAGTGATTCTGTCAGAATCGACTGATGGCTGAGGTGGAGTTTAGCTCCGATAAATCTTGATGTCCATCTGAAGTTTAGCAAAACAAGACTTGATGACTTTCTGAAGTTTAGCCCGACAAGCTCTAATGACCGATTGAAACAAAAAAAACGGATTGTCCGAAGCCAACAACGCTCCAGACAATCCGTTTTTTTTCATACCAATGCAAATGGTTACCGCCCCATGCAGCCGCGAGGTGCCGAAGGACGGTTTGGCACCACCTCACCGGCATGTTTCCGACTGAATTCCAGATTGATATCGGCAAGTTCACGACGACCGAAGATATAGTCGTCATACATGTCATCCATATCCACTCCATCGCAATCACCGTCGCAGAAGTTAAGCGACTCCTTCACGATTGCCATTCGTTCATCCACCGTAGTGTCTTTGATAAGAAGGCTTTTCTTTGTCATATTTCTATTTTGATTTTATTGTTTTTATAATCCCAGTTTGTCCCGTTCGCTCCGAATCGTTCATCAGAGCCTGCTCGGATTTTAACTCTTTAGAACATAATCCTTATTCCTCCCGTTCGCCCCGAATCATTCATCAGAGCTTGACGGGATTGTTATTCAGAAGAGTGTTTTTTTGTCTTCATTTAGCTCATCAGCCGAAGAACAACCACATTTACAGGTCACAAATATACCTATTTTCTTTTAATCTGCAAATTTTGTAGAAATAAGCTCATAAAAACAAGCTTATTTTGCAAAATCAGCCCTTTTCAGCCCTTTTCCAATGCATAATAAGAAGCAAAGAGCCCCAAATCCGTGCCTCCCAGAATTAAATTACACCTCCAACTATCTGATTATCAACACTTAAACTCCCATTTGCAGAATAAGCCTGTTTAAAGAGGCTTATTTTACAGACGGGAAGAATTGAGGAGTAGTGAACTTATATACTCATAGGAATCATTATCACTTGTCTGCTACTGATAGCAAAAAAAAACGACCTGCAAAATTTGTATAAAGACACTTTCCTATGCCAGACTATGGGGATTGTCCAAGACAACAAAAGTAACTTAAAGGACTTCCAAGTGAGGAATCCTCCTACTTTATGCTCAAAAAAAGTATTAGCAGACAGCAATAATATGAATAATAAGAACAAACAAGTTCTTTTTACATAACTGCCATTATCATCACTCTTCCACAAACTTATCCTTATAAAATGGCATGATTTTTATATAATGCTCCAAGCTACCTCTAGGAATATGTATTTCCTTTAGGTTTAAACATTCGTCAAATATACCAGAACCAGCATAAGGCAAAATACCTTTAAAAGTAACGGTCTCAAGTTTTTTGCAATTTTTCTTAAAGAAGCAGGAAACACCATTTCCGTCAATTCATGGCAAGAATGGAATGAATATGATCCTATATACTTAAGGGATTCAGGAAAATCGAAATTCAGCAAATCAAAGCATCTGCTATAAGCATGGGGCCCGATATATATCAAATTCTTAGATAATATTATAGACCTCAAATAGCAAGAAGGAGAAAAAGAATTAGTCCCTATTGCCACAACAGAATCTGATATCAATAAAGAATGAAGAGAACTACTGATTCTCCCTCTCGTTGCAAAAGCATTAGCACTTACAACTTTTGTTCCATCCTCAACATTATAAGTCGTGATTGACAGACTGCCCAATAGTAAACGATTCTTATTCGAATAGACCACTCCACAATCATCCGTATAAGATTTCTCATCCTCATATTTATCACTACACATAAAAGCATAGTCTTCCTCTGTAGGTTCATTGACACTCTCACCAAGATTCTCCATAAAAGCCTTCAACGAATCTATCGACGTGATTTTCGTTATCTCGCCATTTACTTCCAAATATCCGCTTATATTCATACCAAGATATTATTTCTTTAGTTCTTCCTTTTTTAATACTTCCCAATTCAAGGCATTGATTTCCTCATCATTATGTCTTTTCAGATACCAATCATACCACAACATGATATCACACAGCTGAAGGGCATAACTCTTCAAGAGATTTGTGGTCCTGACGATTTTCAGATACTCTGGAATATTCTCACCATAAAACGTTTCTTTATCATCTTCATACGAATGGACATCTGTAGATACATTATTGACCATACCCTTTACTATTCCGGAAATGAGCGTTGGGAATACAGCGGCATTGCTCTTTACAATGTCAACCCCGTTTTTACGAGCAGGCTTGCCTGCCAACAAGCATGAAGACCATTGCAGATTACACCTTGCCCCGAAGTCGGGCAACAATCCCTTCTTAGTCATATTACGGAACAAATACTCGAGAACAATCCTTACTTTCTTGAATTTGTCATTATAGTCTTTATTGTCTATGCTATCAGGGAAGTGTATCGGTATCAGCAAATCCTCAAGAGCATTACATGCATCGTCAGAGATACCACAACGCTCCATGGCTTGAAATACATTCCTATACATATCCTGAACGTTCAATCTGTCAGACTTTCGGGCATTTGCCCGTATCCGTTTATATAATATACCAGTATCAGTATTCTTCGAATAATATTTCTTATGCGAAGCCTTTGTCCAGTCGGCATCCCATGCATCCCGATCATCATTAATAGAGTCAGAAATGAATGACTCATCACCACCAGTAAGGACATACCATGGAAGGATTCTACCTTTCTTTTCCGATAGTTTTGATATATCCTTCAACGCTTCGCCAAGGAATTTTATTGCATTGTCTGCGCTATCCTTATGCTGCTTGCATTTTGCATCAAGGATTATAGCAGACCAACGGTCGAAGTCTTCTTCCAATGCCTTTTTCGCATCATCCCAGCAAGAGTAAGGAACAAGTTCCAATCCTTCGCTTTCTGCCTTTAGAGGATAAGATTCTGTTACCATGGGGTCATCCTCAACCCACAACACTTGAACAAGATCGTATGTTTTCATAATTATAATGTATAAAGAGTGTTCGCAGACTTAAAAACCAACAGATACCTGACGGTATATTTATCTTGCGGCTTTGACACAATTTCAAAATCACCATTATATCGGTTCATGATACCCTTGATTTCATGGCATCCAATTCCGTTATGTCCTCTGCTATGCAAGTTCGACGATACGCCATACTCCAAAAGAGACCTTACGTCTCTGTCCTCTGGTATAGGAGTACCATTATTGGCAATCTCAATAACGAGATCAGTACCATTCATTCTCCAAGAGAAATGCAAATCATAGTCTTCTCTGCCTTCATCTGTGAAAGCATACTCCTTGGCATTTGAAACGATATTATCCAATATCCGATACAATGCATCCTTCGGAAAATTAAAACTACTGATAGGATCCCCTTTCTTCAATAAGACAACGCCATTC
>JABLTL010163043.1_pt1 | contig 10838 bp, 18 predicted proteins | sample 7160151 | NCBI WGS metagenome assembly JABLTL01 (sample SAMN14651223, study PRJNA627086) | human gut metagenome | isolation source: feces | host: Homo sapiens
ATCCGCTTTGCCGTCTCTGCTTTGCTATACTCTTTTCCTGCCTATAACTTTTTTTAATTAGGGCTTGACTTTTTAGCAGGTTTACAGCGACCACCACCTGCGGCAGATCTTCAACGCCATCGACGAAAAGCTCGCCAATGTCAAAATGCGCCTTCAGGAGCGCAGTCCCTATAGCCATATCCCGTTCCGACTGAAGGATACGGCTATGGATGGCATCTGTGCCAACACGCATCTCAGCTATATGGGCAAAGAGATCCCCAGGACCGAACTGTTCACAAAGGAGTATATCATCCATGTGCTGGAAACTGGCTCTGCCTGTTTCACCGATCTGGAGCAGATCCGCGCCACCTATATGGATAAGCTCGGTCTTGATCCGTGCTGGACATATCCCCTTGGCGTCGGTGCGCATCATGGGCTCGTTATCCTGCCGGTGTGGGAAGGCTTCCTCTGCCTGCCCTTTACCGACACGGATGAGGTGACTTATGAGCAGTTCGATCTGGAGGCAGCAGAACTTCTGGATACTGGGGCCGTAGAGACGCTGCTGCGTGAGGTGCGCGCCTATACGGATGGTCTGTGTGCCGCACTGGAAGACATGAGATCCGCGCTGCAGAAAGCAGCAGAATAAAAACTATCAGTAAAGGAGCTGAACCATTATGACAAGAGTAATCCCTCAGATCGTGAACACTAAAACCACCCTGCGCGCAGCAGTGCAGGCCCTTCCCGACACCGTGAAGGTGCAGGCCCTGCTGGGTCTGGATGGTGACTGTGACTTCTCCCTCCGCACGTCGGAGTCCTATCCCTTCCGCTGTACGAAGGAGGATCTGCTGTCCCTGATCGACCGGCAGGTGCATGAAGCTATCCAGCCCATGGCGCAGAGCAATGACTATCTGGTACTGGATCGGCGCTACGCCGTTTATCTTCCCGATATTCTGGACGAGCAGATGCAGCCCCTGGCCATGTAATCGAGATGGAAAAGGAAGTCGTTCTCTTCTCCAGCCTACTCCCTCCCCCTACGGGTACGCAGTTGGATGAGTTGTTCCTGAAACGGGGCTGGCAGCTTCAGCGATGGGTGTCAGAAGGAGGCACACCGGGATACCAAATCTATTTTGGACCCGGTGTGCAGGTGGATAACCACTATGAGTATGGGTTTCCCTATCTCTACGCAGAGGCTGAGCTGCTTTCATTTGCGCACAGCTTTTATATACGGCAGATGGCAAACAGCGTCGAGTGAAGCACCACTGTCTTCAATAAACCCATCGTTAGGGATTGCGTTTTAGGAAAAAGTCAGTTATAATGGCCATACAGTATCAGTGCATTGCTTAGGCAAGGCAAAGTATCCGTGTTTCAAAGTGCCCGAAGGTTTACCATGACCTTTGGGCACTTTTTATTTTATATAGGCCGATCACGGCCACAACGAAGAGGACGCAGCCATTATGGCACAGCGGCCTCTTTTTTCATGTCTGAAAGGAGGTGAACAATATGGAAAATCCTCAGCACTATGAGTGCGACACACCCGATTGCTGCTACTGGAGCGAGGACGGCTGTACCAAAGGCACGGCCATCACCATCCAGGAGCACCACTGCGTTGACTACGAAGAGCAGCCAAAACCTGGGTCTCTGACCGTTACCATTGAGGTACAGGGAGGACTTGTGGCCAATGTCTATGCCAGCCCGGATCTCCCCGAGATCCGCATTGAGCTACTGGACATGGACAACGCAGCCGCAGCGTCCCCCGCCAATCTCAGGTGGGCGGAACGGATGCTTGCAGCCACCGTAGCGGCACACAATCACATCTACTGATTGGAGGACAATTATATCATGTTGCAGCGAATGAAAACGCTCATCGCAAAACTCACTGAGGCGGATATCGCCTACTATAAGAACGACGCACCCATCATGACCGACTGGGACTATGACCTGCTCTATGACGAGCTTACTCAGCTGGAGTCCAGTACCGGCGTCATCCTCGCTGGGTCCCCTACCCAGAAGGTGTCGGGCGAGATCCTGGAGGAGCTGACGGAGGTACGGCATACCAGGCCCATGCTTTCGGCCGGAAAGGTCAAGACGGATGAAGAGATCCTTCAGTTCATGGATGGCCGCCCTGTGGTCATGAGCTGGAAGCTGGACGGACTCACCCTCGTGCTCCGCTATGAAAACGGCACACTGCAACAGGCCATCACCCGCGGCCGGGAAGGTATCGTCGGCGAAGATGTGACCCATACCGTGCGCGTCATGTCCAATGTGCCGCTGCAGATCCCCTGCCAGGAACCTTTGGAGGTGCGCGGCGAAGGCGTGGTCAGCTGGGCCAGCTTCAACCGGCTCAACGAAACACTGGACGAACCCTATGCACATCCCCGCGGCCTTGCGGCCGGCAGTGTACGGAAGCTGAATGCGGAGGAAAGCCGGGAGCGCGGTGTGGAGTTCTACGCCTTCGACCTGATCAGCAACGCTGAGATGGAAGCGAAGAAGAGCAGCCAACTGGCTTTTCTGGCCGAGCAGGGCTTTGATGTGGTTCCATACACTCTGTTGGATCCCACCCTTTCCGCAGAGCAAATCGTGGCACAGAAGAACGGGATGGATCCCAAGCAGTACGCCTATCCCGTGGACGGCCTGATTTTTGAGCAGGAGGACATAGAATACGGCGCTTCTTTGGGGGCCACCGGCCATCACGAGCACAGGCTGATCGCCTTCAAGTGGGAGAACGAACTCTTTGAAACCACCTTCCGTGGTCTGGAGCTTGCAGTCACACGCACGGGCATGGTGAGTCTGACCGGCGTCTTTGACGATGTTGTCATTGACGGTACCACGGTCAATCACGCCTACCTGCACAATGTAGACATCTTTCAGAAGCTGGCTCTCTGCCCCGGTGACCGGATCAAGGTCTACAAGGCAAATCAAATCATTCCGCAGATCGCAGAAAACTGTGTGCCGGGCGGCGTCAGCCGTCTGCCCAGCCTCTGCCCCTGCTGTGGCTCGCCGCTTGTCATCCGTGAAAGCAGCGGCGGTACCCGGCAGCTCTACTGCGACAACAAAGGCTGTCCTGCCAAGCTGGTGCGGAAGTTCAAGCACTTTTGCAGCAAGACCCGCATGGGGATCGAGGGCCTTTCCGAGCTGACGCTGGAGAAGTTCATCCGCCATGGCTGGATCCGCAACTACGGTGACCTGTTCCAACTGGAGCAGCATCGGGAAGCCATCATCGCCACGCCTGGCTTTGGTGAGAAGTCCTTTGCCCGGCTTCAGAAGGCCATTGATAAGCGCAGGACCTGTCATCTCAATGAGTTTGTCGCGGCGCTGGGCATTCCGGAGGTCGGTCGACACGCCGGTCGGATCCTGAACTCCCACTTCCACGGGTCCTGGGCACAGTTCGAGCAGGCCATTAAGGACAACTTCGACTTCACGCAGCTGACCGACTTCGGCCAGATCATGCACGACAACATCTACACCTGGTACGCAGACGTGGAGAACGCCAAGCTCTGGCGCCCTGCGCTCGACCACATCACATTCATGGAGGAAGAAACTATGTCTACTACGACTGAAACCCGCCACAACCCTTTCTACGGTAAGACCGTCGTTGCCACCGGCAAGCTCATCAACTATACCCGGGATGAGATCCAGAACAAGCTGCTGATCCTCGGCGCAAAGCCCACCGGCTCCGTCACCAAAAAGACGGATTACCTCATTGTGGGCGAGAATGCCGGCAGCAAGCTCTCCAAGGCCATCAGCCTCGGCGTCTGCACCATCAGCGAGGATGAGTTTGAGCGGATGCTGTGCGAATAATCTATTTCTGACCAATACGGTACAACTTTACGGGCGGCGTCTTCATGATAAGACGCCGCCCCACTTTACATTCAGGGAGGTATCCGCATGGATATTCACAAGTATTTACGGGAAGGTGGCAATCCGGATGAGCTGGAACAACACCTGATGGATCTGGACTCCACATTCCGCTTCAAATGTCGTCGCTGCGGTAAATGCTGTAAGAATCAGGACACCATCATCTTCACGCCGCGCGATATCTATAACATCGCCCATAAGTTCGGTAAGAGCATGGAACAGGTCATTGAGGAGACCTCGGAAGTCTATCCCGGGCGTGACAGTCGGATGCCCATTGTCCATATGGTCCCCAGCGGCCCGAAGAACGCCTGTCCCCTGCTGGTCGATGGGCGCTGCAGTGTGCATGACTGCAAGCCCACCGTCTGCGCCCTGTTCCCGCTGGGCCGCGTCGTCTGGTTCGACCGCACCCTGCCTTTGGAGCAGCAGCTGGACAACATTCAGGTACGCTATATCGTAAATGATATCGACTGTGGGTCCGCTAAGCGCGTCAATACGGTGCGCGAGTGGCTGGCCCGGTTCGGGATCGCTGAGGACGATGAGTTCTTCATCCGCTGGAACCGGCTCTTTATCCGCACCAGCTCTGTGATGCGGAAGCTAGAGGAGGCACACTGTCCCCCGGCCCTGCTGGTCGTTTTCTGGCGCACAGTCTACAAGGACTTCTACCTCAACTACGATACCAGCAAAGAGTTCATGCCCCAGTTCCTGTCCATGGCCGCTCAGGTGGAACCTCTGATCCGTGAGCTTGACGCCGCACCCATTCAGCGTGTGATCCAAACACTGGAGGAACGATATGCAAAAACAGGAACCGATCAGTAATCAGACACAGATCTTCCGCCATGACGCGCGGGGCTGTTTCGTAGAGGCGAAGTGTGACCGGTTCCATCTGGACCGCGTGCATCTGCAGTTTGTGGCATACGATAAGAACCGGCCGCAGGGCCAGCGCTATACCAACAACGTGAACATCTATATCCCCATACCGGAATTTCTGGTGCTCTATCAGGAGGCGGCCTCCGGCGTGCTCCATGGCCGGATGCAGCAGTATAAGACCACTGGGCAGCAGGAGTCACTTTACGAGCACATGGGCGGCACACCCGCCAGCACCCTCGCCAGACTGGGCAAGGCGCGGCCGGACGGCAAAAGTGTTTCACGTGTTACGAAGCTGGTGGCCGGCAGCCGCTCCGACTATCTGTTTGTGGCGGACAGTGGCCCGGGCGATCAGAACGAGCAGGGCCTTATCGTCCCGCGCTTTGGAAAGAACCCGGAACAGCATGTCGCCGTCAGCTTCAGTTGGAAAAAACTCAATGAGTTTCTGTTCACCATCCACGCTCACTACATGGCCTGGCTCTCTGCCAGGTACCATGCAGAATGGGCCCAGCTCATGCGTCTGAGCAAGGACAAAGAGCAAAACAGCCGTCCCGATGCGGCACAGGCCGGTACTGGCACAGCACAAAACCGAACATCGGGAGCCGCAGGTCCCAGGCAGCCTACAACTCCGCCGCAGCCTGCACCGCCACCCCAGCAACCTGTTGGGCTTGGCAGTATGTATGGCAGTATAAATGGCAGGAACAGTGCCGATGACATGCGTATCTTCTGATGTTATACTCATATTGTCCCAGAATGCGTACAGGGCACCGGCCATTAAGCCGGTATTCTGATACAAGGAGTGGAACGATATGAAATGCTGTCCCTATTGCGGCGCTTCCCTTCCGGGGAGCGCCGTTTCCTTTTGCCCGAACTGCGGGAAGCCGCAGCGGAAAAGGAAGAAGCCACCACAGTCGCAGCCAAAGAAAAAGCAGGCAAAGCGCCCGCCAACGAAGAAGCCGCCCGGACCCAAGCAGATCCCAACCACGTAGCAGTCAGTACCTGTGAGCAAGGCGCCGGACGATGGTTACGATGGGTATTATAACGATGTGCTGCCCATCGACAGCAGTGAGCTGCCAGAGCAGATGGATCCGGCGCTGATGAAACAGATTATTATACTGCTCGCCGGTGCCGCTGCCATCATCGTTCTTGCAATTATTTTGATGACGCTGTTGTAAATCAGGCAGTTCCCCTGTGTAATTGGGGCAAATAACAAATTGCAAGGAGGAACTGATTATGATGTATCTGTCCAAAGGCGTCCGTGTCCCTTCCAACGACGCTGGTCTTTTCTGTGTGTCCCACCGCGGCACCACCTTCCCCATGGGTATGCAAATGTCCGCTCTCTGGCGTAATGCTCGCCATCGCCCCCGCCCTGTTCCCGTAGGTAAGGAGGGGGCTGTGCTGCGGCTGGTGGAAAAGGGGCTGGCTGCCATCACTGATGAGGAGGGTGACATAGGACTTGGGTGCGTATCGCCTGCTGATTGATTGCATTCCCTGCCCGGCAGATGACGCCCACCCTGCTCTCTTCATGACCCGACACGACCATCGCATCTGGACATGGCTCACAAAAGCCGGTCTGCGGCTGACCACCAGCGAGTTGATCCGGCTGGAGGAGCAGCAGACACTGCCGGAACCGGAGCTGCTTGGCGAAGCGGGACGACAGGAACTGACCAACCTGATCTACAGCGCCGACACCATTTGTGACCGACTGCTGGATACTCTGATGGAAAGCTCTTCTGCAAGGGACAGCACGGTGGCCACGCTGCTGCACCTGCTGCAGAAGCACTGCCTGATTCTGGTGTGAGGTAGTTGGTCATGAAAAACAAAATCCGCACACTTCCGGTCCCCTTACAGAATCTGCTGATTTATCGTGTGGCGCTCGCTATACTGGCACCGGGCACCTCCCTCGCGCTGGCGATTTTTCTTCACGATGTTCATTTTGCGCTGCCGGGCTTGATCCTCTGCGTGACCATGCTGATCTCCGCTGTCCTGCTATACCGGCTCTTGATGCAAGGCCGATACTTGGCGCTGCGCGGAACCGTTCTGCATGTGGAGCAGACCATGATCCGAAAACATACAAAGGTCATTATTCTGGAAGCTGAGGGCAAAGCGCTGCGCATCCAGCTAAGAAACCGGCACATGAAGGTGGCCCAGGGAGATGCGTTGGCTCTATATCTGGCAGACACTACCAAACTGTACCCATGGCGTGGGATGTATCAGCTCAGCGGATATTTGGCCCTTTCTACACATGATATGAGCGTGTAAAAACAACGAAGCCTGCCTCATCCTTCGGGATACGGCAGGCTTCATCTATGAAACCGACAAAGATGAACTCCATCAGTTAAAGAAATCGCAGAGCGTGTTGGCAACCACATCTTCTTCAGAAACAATTACATGGTAACAGGTTACACTTCCATCTGGTTTGAGAATGTATGGATCACCAGTTCCGTCATCTGCAAAGACAACTCCTTCAATGCCATAATGAGACGTGTGAAAAGCTGTCCATTCAACTATCATTTCGTAACTGTAAACGATCCAGGAAATGGGTTCTTTTTCCATCGTCCCCGGAATTGTCACGGTTTCCATTATTCCATTTGCATGGCAAAGCATGGAGTGGAGCGTTTCAGGAATGTTCCCGTCATGTGCGCCCGCATATGGAGGACGAAGCATAATATTTCCACCATACTTATTATTTATCATGCTTATCAAGTCCATTTATTCCACCCTCATCCACTGTCCAGTCTCGGCATCCCGATATAGAATTTTATCAAATGTACCAAAGATAGGTGGCGGGGTTGGAGCAGTTTCCAAGTGCCTCCAGATCCTCCAGCACACGCTGCGTGCGCTTTTCTGCAATCTTGATGAATTGCTTGTACTTTGCTTGTCCCGTCATGGTATTGTCATCTCCCTCCTTACGACGCACTGCCCAGTTCTAGAGCCTGGAGCTTGCGGATGGCAGCATACAGGGGGTCAGTGGCCATCTTCAGCAGCTCATCACTGCGGTTTCGGGAAGAGCCGTAGGGGAGGGGGCAGCGCCAGATCCAGTTGCCCAGCACATAGGCGGGCGTGTACCAGCGACTGTACTCCTCCATGGTGAGGGTGTTCCCGTGTATGACCACGGCCGGGATCCCGTAGAGGGAGAGGTTGACATAGGCCATGTGTGCGCAGGTGCGGTTCAGATCAGCTGCCTGCATTACCAGATGCTGACACGGGTTATAACCGGCATCAGCAAGTTGTTCCGCAGCGGCCAGTAGTGTGATGCCACTGCCACAGGTAGGATCAGTTACAGTGAAGTAGCCCTCCGGTGGAAGGACGAACTGCGCACCTACAGCTATGCGTGCCATCAGACGGGTCAGATCCGGTGGGGTGAAATCAATGCCGTCCTTTCCACTCATGCCAAGCTTCTGAAAGGCATTGCCTAAACGGTCTTCCCACCGTTGCTGCTCGATATCCGTTTTGACTGCATCCGTCAGGTCACGAAACCCGGTAAAGAGTTGCGAGTGCTCTTTTGGCTGATAGCGGGCGAGGATTTCTGCAATGCCCTTTCTGCGCGCATCTGCATGGACACAGTCCACAGCGCAGCTGATGGCCATGGCGCACAGTGCCACAAAGTCTGCGAAGACAGTGCGGTCAGAGATTCTGCCATTGGTCAGCTTTGAAAGGTCAATCAGATCTTTTGTTGTCATGGAATAACCTCCTGAAAATGAAAAAAGACCCAAAACAGGGACAGTTCCTGCTTCGGATCATTCGTTGTGCCGTCATGGCGTCTGATAGAGTGATGTTAGGTCAGAATGTGCTCTGAGAAGACCAGAGCATGGCATTCCTTCCCGGTCTGCCCGCAGTTGGGGCAGGTCCAGTCATAGATATAGCTCTCGTCCTGCAGCTCAGAGTCTCCGTATATGAGGTCCTTGTGCCCGCATACGGGACAGGTGTCAGCGGCCTGCTCAGGCGTTTTGCTCGTCTTGTTCATCGCTACCTCCTTTCTCGCCGACATCCTCTGGCCAGCGGAATGGGGAGAACCGGCCACAGTACGGGCAGGGGATCGTCTGGCTGTACCGGTCATAATAGAGCCGATCCGCGGTGATTTGACCGGGCCGATTACAGCACAGGGGAATGACCCCCACCAGCTCAGCATCGGTCAGCAGTTCCGGATGGTAGTTCCGGTTATACTCCACGAAACTGACCCAGAGCGTGTCCTTATACAGCCCGGAGAAGACGGCGTTTATGGCACTGATGCGATTTTCGGCACTGGTATCGGATGCGAAGGAAACATAGGGGAGGATCTGTGCGACCTCCTGCTCCAGCCCATCACGTTTCACCACTGCTTCTGCGGCAGTTTTCCATACCGAGTCTTCAATGTCACCAATGGGTGTACTGGCGCCGTGGCGGTAGGAATACTTTTTGTCCCGGCCGGAGCCAGTAGAGTTGCAGCGAAACGTCCCGTGTTTCCGGCACAGCTGCTCCGGCTGCACGGCGGCGAGGTCGATGCCGCTGATGCTATCAATAAGCTTCTGCATATTGGCTTACCTCAGCTATCTGCAGTGGGCTGAATTTTGGACATAATCAGTTCCGGATCCGTAATACCCAAAAGCATCATGCGGAACGCAGTCTGAAAGCCGACCATGTAGGCGTAGTCCAATTCTGCAGTATAGCGGTTGTTGACGGCGTCAATGTACTCTTCCACCTTGCGGTGCGCTTCCTTTGGCAGCAGGCTCTCCAGATAGTTGACCAAATGCAGGACGTTTTGGTTCCGGGCCTTCAGATCCTCTGTCGCCGGCTCGCTGGCCTCCATGTAGGGATGCCAGTCACCATACATATAGTTGTAGAAGAACTGCGGCGCATCGACGAAGGCCGGGGCCATGCCGATAGAGCCGGCGATCCCCTGCAGTGCATGGGTGAGCACCTGAATGTGTTGTCCCAGATCCTGCGGTGAGCGCGTGGTGTTTGTGATTTCTGATCTCATTTTTGATTCCTCCTGTCTGTGTTATTTGGCGCATTGGCCATGTGGTATATATAGAATCACGCATGGACGGCGAATGAGCCAACCATGCGTGTTGTTGCCAAATAGGCCTATGTTTAATTTGGCTCGGGCAACAATTTGGCCCAAAGCAAAAAAGTGCCCAAAGGCCATAAGACCTTCGGGCACTTTGATACACGGATACTTTGATTGCCTGTGCAGGCAATTCACTGATACTGTAATCTTAATTATACAAAGGATGGGGAAGAAAAGCAAGAGGCAGGTTATCAGATCACCAAAAACTACTTCTTAGTCAACCTCGAATAAAGAATGACGGCTTATGCTTTGATATAACCGACGAAATTATAGTAGATGTGAATGTCCCGTTCCTCGTGATCGTCCACGGTATAGCGTTCGCTGATCTCAATTTTCTGAATCAGGCGCACCAGCGTAGGACGGTCTAATTCCTCAAGCTGGGCGTAATCCTGCATCATGTCCAGCCATGCGTCCACAGAGGATTCTGTTTCGAGGCGGGCGGCAAGCTGTTCTGTCAGTTCCTTGCGGCGCTCCTGCTTTTCCCGGCGCTCGGCCTCATACCGATTGAGGAGATTAACGCACACGCTTTCCGGGATGCGCCCCAAAACCTTATCTTCATAAGCGGACTGAATCAGCTTATCCAGCTCCGGAAGCCGTTTGCCGATGGCGTTCAGCTCTGCTTGCAGCGTTCGGGTGCGCTCCACGCTGGCGTTCTGTTCCCTCGCTAAAAGCTGCGTCCTCAGCGTCTCACGGCTGTTCTGCGCCCACATTGCCTTGCAACGAATGTCTGTCATGACGATCTGCGTCAGCACCTTCTGGTTGATGTAATGGGACGAACAGGCATTTTTGCCGCCCGATGCGTAGCGGTTGCAGACATACGCCTTGTATTCCGGCTCTTTCTCGGAAACCTTTTTGCGATAGTCCCGCATATACCGCATGGACGATCCACAGTCCATACACCGAAGTAGACCGCCAAAGAGGGCAACCGTGCCGCTCTTGCCGCTGCGCCCTCTCGCCGGGTGGTTGTCCATCCGCTGAACAGCGTCCCACGTTTCCTGTGAGATCAGCGGCTCATGGGTGTTTTCCACCTTGATCCATTCGGATTCCGGTTTGCTGACCTGTTTGTGGTTTTTGTAGGACACCGTGCCGG
>JABLTL010183739.1_pt1 | contig 10825 bp, 10 predicted proteins | sample 7160151 | NCBI WGS metagenome assembly JABLTL01 (sample SAMN14651223, study PRJNA627086) | human gut metagenome | isolation source: feces | host: Homo sapiens
ATAGCCTCCTATGTTTGTTCTGTAAGATCATCGCTTCATCGAAATCATAACTCTCAACTCTCCATTCTCAACTCTCAACTAAATTAACTGCAATTTATTCCTCCACCGCTTTCCCAATCGTTGTCCTCACACGTTCTGTCGACGTATACATCAATGTGGACTCGTCGGCGTCCTTGGCTCCCATGAAGACGTCGGGATTGGCGAACTGCATGCGGCTGCGGACGGGGGTGCGGGCAGAGAAATGGAATTCGCGCACGCCGGTCTCGTCACGTATCTGACGGATGTTGTGCTCGTTGACGCCACAACCGGCGAGGATTATGATGCGTCCTGCGGCGAGTGCGTTGAGGGTGCGCAGCAGACCAATGCCTTCAAGGGCGGTGGGCTGCTGACCGGAAGTCAGGACACGGTCAACGCCGAGCTGGATGAGCTGTTCGAGGGCGAGGTGCGGGTCGCGGCAGCGGTCGAAAGCACGATGGAACGTCACGGACATTCCTTCTGCAGCCTCAACGAGGCGACGGTTAGCTTCCATGTCCAGCGTACCGTCCGCATTCAGACAGCCTATCACCACGCCGTCAACGCCAAGCTCACGGCATACGCGGATGTCCTCCAGCATACGCTCCACCTCAAGCGGTGAATAGAGGAAGTCGCCGCCACGCGGACGGATGATGACGTGCAGACGGGTGGTGGTGAGCAGACGGCGTGCCACCTTTATCTCTCCGTACGACGGTGTCGTGCCGCCCTCGGGAATGCCCGCACAAAGTTCCACACGGTCAGCGCCGCCTTCCTGCGCTGCCAGACAACTCTCCACGCCATTGGCGCATATCTCAAACTTAAAGTCTTCTCTCATTATTATATAATATAAGGATTACTGATTTGTCTATCTGATCGGGTCAGCAAATTTACATTAATTTATGTAATACTCCAAGAAGAACCTATGGATTTATAGATTATGAAATAGCTAAGAAACAGCGGCTTTTATTGCACAAACCTAATTCTTTGTGCAATAGAAGCCGTTTGTTTTGTTAATAGACCTTAAATTGAAAGTCGCAAACAAGGAAAAAGAGAACAATTTGCTTACCTTTGCAACCAATTTAATAAAGGTTATTTAAGATGAACAAATTAAAAGTAGCTTGTTTGACAGCAGCGATTGCGTCAAGCAGCGTCTCGTTTGCAGGAGGATTCCTCACAAACACCAATCAGAATGTAGCGTTCAACCGAATGATGAGCCGTGAGGCTTCTATAGGAATAGACGGCGTTTACTATAACCCCGCCGGCGTAGTGTTCCTCGGTGACGGCCACCACCTCTCCATCAACTGGCAGCTCGCCTATCAGGACCGTACGATAAAGAACGACTACAGTCTGTTCACCAATAACGTCAACAACCCCATCACACCACGCGAATTCAAGGGTGAGGCGTTCGCGCCCGTCATCCCCTCATTCCAATATGCCTACAACAAGGGCCGCTGGTCGTTCCAGGGCAACTTCGCCTTGACCGGTGGCGGCGGCAAGTGTACGTTCGACAACGGTCTGGGATCGTTTGAGCGCATCGTGGCAGAGACAGCCATGGCAGCTTGCGGTCTTGCACGCACCGTTGACGGCGCCCTCGGAAGCGTTCTCGGCAGAGAGGTGAGCATGTTCGGCTCTGACCAGGCTTTCGGAGCTGGCGGCAAGTACAGCTATAACAGCTATATGCACGGCCGTCAGTACTACTTCGGTCTTTCGCTCGGCGCCGCTTACAAGGTGTCTGACAACTTCAGCGTCTTCGGAGGCGTTCGCGGCATTTACGCCACAACCAACTATTACGGATACGTGGAGGACATCAAGGTGGGCAACATGCCCCTCTATATGGTGCTCGACCCCACTAAGAAGGACGCTGCCAACATTGAGCTTAGCTGCGACCAGAACGGCATCGGTTTCACTCCGATTATCGGCGTTGACTTCAAGACCGGTAAGTGGAACTTCTCAGCCAAGTACGAATTCAAGACCCGTATGCGTCTGAAGAACAAGTCGGTGAATCTCGTGCCGAGTATCGGTAACCTTCCCGCCAACCTCTCTTCTCAGATGACTCAGATTCTGACCGCTCAGTTCACTCAGGCTGGTCTGCCAGCTGAGCAAGCAGCTGCCAAGGCAGAGGCTGCAGCAACTGCAGTACTTGCCAACCAGACTGTGCAGAAGACTATGCTGGGTCTGAAGAATCAGTTCGACACAGAGCTGGATGAGGCTATCGGCGAATATGCTGACGGCAAGAAGATTGCCGCTGACATCCCCGCATACCTCAGCGTAGGCGTAGGCTACAGCCCCATCGATCCGCTCCGCATCAACGTGGGCTTCCACTTCTTCGACGACAAGAACGCCAAGGCATACAACAACCGTCAGGAGAAGCTCGACCACGGCACACTGGAGTATAACGCTGGCGTGGAGTATGACATCAACAAGAAGTTCACGGTCAGCGCCGGATGGCAGAGCACCAACTACGGTCTGCCTGAAGAGGAGGCCACAACATCGAAGGACAAGCGCTTCATGGACGACAAGTCGTTCGTGACCAGCTCCAACTCAGTGGGCTTGGGTGGCGTATGGCACTTCAACAAGAAGATGAGCTTCACCGTGGCTTACTTCCACACTTTCTATCAGCACAAGAAGACAACGGAGTCAGTGGAGCTCATGCCGGGCAACGCCATCAACTACTCCGCCGACTACTCGCGTAACAACAACGTCTTCGCAGCTGGTATTGACATCAACTTCTAAAAGAAAATGTCATAAATATAAAAACTCAGTTCACTCAAAAAAATATGGACAGCCCCAATGGCTGCCCATATTTTTTTTGCTTGTCGTCCCCCATGCAAATATCGTACAAAGAGTAAAAAGATGTTACAAAATAAAAATCGGTTTTAGAGTTCTGATTTGCTGTTTTGGGCGTGTCAAGCTACGCAAACTGCACCCGTGCTTAACAATAAAGCCTCTTTTACAGTCCAATAGTGCCACTATCAGAGTGTAAAAGAGGCTTTATTGTATGACAACAGTGGCTGTATCAGAGTGTAAAAGAGGCTCTATAGCAGAGAAGAACGGCTCGTTTGCGAGTCTGATTTCATATCGCTTCGCTCGGAAAACAGTATAATACACTGTGTATAAGCATATTATCTCAAACCGCTCAAAACTCAAGAATTTCGCACCAAAGTTTTTGTTGTGCGCTCAACTCACAGTATTGAGCATCAGAAATGCAAATATTGTCATACTAATCCTGCGTCAGCGCGACCCTATTGACCTTCCTTCTTTATGCTTTGACGCTTTCTGAATTCCGTCGGCGAGACACCGAGGTGTCCCTTCGTGAACTTTCCGAAGAAGGAGAGGTTGGGGAATTCCAGCTTCTCCGATATCTCCTTTATCGACATGTTGGAGTATTTCAGATACCTCACGATGGCCTTCATCGTATAGTCGTGCACCCAATAAAGCGCCGTCTTCTGGCTCACCGACTTGGATATGAACGAGAGATATTTCGGCGTGATGCAGAGACATTCGGCGTAATACTTCACGCTGCGCATGCGTCCTTCGTTCTTGCTCAGCTCATCAATGAACTTCTTGAAGATGAGGTTGGCCTGCTTGATGTTGCCGCCGCCGAACTCATAATGGATGTGTGGCGAGATAAGGGCGCAAAGCTCGTAGAAGGCACACTCGAAGATGCCGTGCATGATTTCCTTGTGGAAGAGTCCGTGCGGATTGTTAATCTTGTGCGAAATCATCGAGTAATATTTCGACATGAGCACCTGACGCTCGGCGTCGAGATGTACGATGGGATTCTGTGCCACGTAGCTGAAGATGTCGATCGCGTCGCTTGTGAGGCTTATCTTTCGCTGCGATGCGCTGTAAGACAAGCCGATGATGTGCGACTCGAAGTCGGGGGATATGAGGTAGTTGCTCAGATACGAGTTGGGAAGGCAGATGATGACATCTCCGGCATTAGCCATATAGGTCTTTTCGTTGATGTCGCACTGCATGCGTCCCTTCGTACAGAACACCATAAGGATCATATCCAGCTTTATGTTCTCGTTGATAGGCTTCACTCCCAACTTGTCGATGACGATGATATCGCCGTCAGAATAGTCGGCCACACCGCTGTCAGCGATAAGATTGAAGTCTACCTTTCGCTCTTTCTTATCTTTATTCACTGTATCCATATTCTTTTATCCTTCTTATGCGTGTTAATTATCTTTTATGCTTTAGAGTTAGTCTGATGAATTTGTTGTGTTACAAGTATTCTTTTGCAAAGATAGTCATTATTTCCTATATCTATATTATCAGTTCTTCCTTTTTTATAACATATTATTCGTTTTTCATCTCTTTTTAATGACAAAATAGTATAAAAGGCTAATTCTTGGGTTGCAAATATGACAAGCGTAAAAAAGCACGGTGTTTATATTGCTTTTGTCGTCTACTTTACGTATCTTTGCATAACTATGGCAAATGAACAGACTTCCGTTCGCGACCGTGTTCGCTCCGACCTTAAGGAGCCGCGTCGCTATAAGGTTATTATTTTCAACGACGACTTCACTACGATGGACTTCGTGGTGAAGGTCTTGACGTCCGTATTCTTCAAGAGCCAGCCCGAGGCTGAGGCTCTCATGCTGGATGTCCACCGCAAGGGCAGCGCCGTAGTGGGCGTATACAGCTACGACGTGGCACGCTCGAAGGTGAGGAAAGCCACGACTATGGCGCGTGACGAGGGATTCCCGTTGCGCCTCGAATGTAAACCACTTTAAGCACAAAGAAGACACATGACCAACAGTAACGATACATCAAAAGCTTTTCAGTACGCCATTTCGCTTTGCGACAAGTGGCGACATGAGTTTGTCACGCCTGAGCATGTGCTTTACGCCATCGCCGAGCAAGAACCTTTCGTGGAGGCTGCCTCCACTGCCGAGCTGGACGCACGAGCCATTCAGGAGAAGCTGCGCCCTGAGCTGACGAAGATGGAGCAGGTGCCTGAGGGTGTCTCTTACACCATAGAAGGTTCGGAGCAGTTCAGCGAGATGATGGCGCATGCCGTGAAGCAGGCGCAGTTCGCGGAAAGCGACGAATTGGACATACCGCATATCATCTCCGCCATGATGGAGCTGAAGGAGTCGCTGGCGGCTTACTGCCTGCACCTCGCTGTGGGCGACGACCAGCCGGGATTCATGTCGTTCCTCGTCAGCTGCTACGAGATGTCGCGCATGAGCTTCATGGACATGTCGGAGGATGGCGATGAAGAAGGCGACCACATGCAGCCAAAGCAATGGCGCAGCCTCGTGACCTGCCTTAACGACACGTACGCTTCGCACAATCCGCTCATCGGACGAGAGGACGAGCTGGAGCGCACCATTCGCGTGCTCTGCCGCAAGGACAAGAACAATCCGCTGCACGTCGGCGAACCGGGCGTGGGCAAGACGGCTCTCGTCTACGGACTGACGGCGATGATAGAGCGCGGCGAGGTGCCAGAACGTCTGAAGGGGGCGCGTGTCTATATGATGGACATGGCTACGATGGTGGCTGGCGCACAGTTCCGTGGCGACTTCGAGAAGCGCATGAAGATGGTGATGGAGGGTCTGGCTGCCGAGGGCAACGCCATCCTCTACATCGACGAGATACATAACCTTGTAGGAGCAGGACGTTCGGGTGGCGACTCTTCGCTGGACGGTGCCAACATCCTCAAGCCTTACTTAGAGAACGGCGTGATAAGGTTTATCGGATCGACGACGTACGATGAGTTTAACCGTTACGTAGCCCGACAGAAATCTCTGGTGCGCCGTTTCCAGCAGATTGACATTGCGGAGCCGTCCATTGACGATGCCATCCGCATCGTAAGCGGACTGTTGCCGGGATATGAGAAATTCCATGGCGTGAAGTATGCCAAGGGTGCGGCGGAGTATGCCGTGCGCTATACGTCGCGCTATATGAAGGACCGCTTCCTGCCTGACAAGGCGGTGGACCTGCTTGACGAGGCTGGAGCTTACCGCGAGACTCATCCGCTTACCACGCAGAAAAGGCAGAGCGTAGACCGAAAACTGCTGAGCGACGTGCTGGCGAAGCTTTGCAAGATTGACGCAGACGTACTGAAGGAGGGTCGAGACGACCGACTCATGACGCTTGCTGACGACATGAAGCGTCAGATATACGGTCAGGACACCGCTGTGGACAAGGTGGTGGAGGCTGTGCAGATGGCAAAGGCAGGTCTCGCCGAGGATCAGAAGCCCATGGCAAGCCTTCTCTTCGTCGGACCTACGGGTGTGGGAAAGACGGAGGTGGCAAGGGTTCTCGCCAACCAGCTCGGCGTGCGCCTTGTACGCTTCGACATGAGTGAGTACGCGGAGAAGCATGCCGTGGCTAAGCTTATCGGTTCGCCTGCGGGATATGTGGGCTACGAGGACGGAGGTCTGCTGACCGACGCCATCAGGAAGACGCCCAACTGCGTGCTGCTCTTCGACGAGATAGAGAAAGCGCATCCCGATATTTACAATATCTTCCTCCAAGTGATGGACTATGCTTCGCTGACCGACAACCGCGGACAGCGTGCCGACTTCCAGGAGGTTATCATCATCATGACGTCCAACGCCGGAGCGCAATACGCTTCAAGGGCTAACATCGGATTCGGCGGAACAGTGTCGAGAGGTGAGGCGATGCTGACGCAGGTGAAGAAGACCTTCAAGCCGGAGTTTCTCAATCGCCTTACGGACACCATCGTCTTCCACGACATGGACCGCCACATGGCAGAGCTGATACTTGACAAGTCGCTGCGTCGTTTGGCTGACAAGCTTGCCGCAAAGAAGGTGGAGCTGACGGTATCGGACGAGGCACGTGAGCTGTTGCTGAAGAAAGGATTCACGGCGGAGTACGGAGCGCGAGAGCTGGACCGCGTGGTAAGCAACATGCTGAAGCCCCTCCTGATGCGCGAAATACTCTTCGGATGGCTGCGCGGCGGCGGAAAGGCGGCGACTGTGGTGACCGAAGGAAAGATTGAGTTGAGGAAAGTGGAGAAATAAAAAGACAAATATGATATACAGAATAGGTAAGGAACTGCTGTTCCCGATGCCGGTGAACGTTGAGCCTGACGGGCTGTTGTGTGTGGGTGGCGACCTGAGTGTCGACCGTCTGCTCCTCGCTTACTCCAACGGCATCTTCCCTTGGTTTTCGTTCCGCGACTGCGACGAGCCGCTGTGGTATTGTCCGCAGCAGCGCTTCGTGATATTCCCTGACGAGATACACGTGTCGCATTCCATGCGTACGCTGCTGAACAAGGGAATGTATGATGTCTCCATCGGTGAGTGTTTCGACGGCGTCATCCAAGGTTGCTCGGAGGCGCAGGGTCGCGACAAGAAAGAGGGAGCTTGGCTCGGCACGGAGATGATGGAGGCTTACAAGGAGCTTCACCGTCAGAATCTCGCACAAAGTGTGGAGGTCTGGCAGGGCGACCGACTCGTCGGAGGACTCTACGGCGTAACCATCGGACGCTGCTTCATCGGCGAGAGCATGTTCTCGCTGGTGCCCAACGCCAGCAAAATAGCCCTAATCTTCCTCGCCGACTTCATGCGTGAACACGGCGGAAAGATGATAGACTGCCAGTTGGAGACCCCTCATCTGAAGTCAATGGGAGGAAAGTTTATCAGTTACGAAGAGTATATGAAGATACTGCGAAACGCATAAGAGGATAAGTGTTTCGCAAATAAAAAAAAGGAGGTACAGCTTCTTGCCGTACCTCCTATATTTTTATGTTTTATTTATCCCTCGCGCTTATCAGCGATGGCTTGCTTGATAAGAGCTTCGAGTTCTTCCATGAGTTCGGGATTGTCCTTGAGGAGCGACTTTGTTGCGTCGCGACCCTGCGCCAGCTTCGAACCGTTGTAAGAATACCATGAGCCTGACTTCTGGATGATGCCATACTCCACGCCGAGGTCTACTATCTCGCCAACCTTTGAGATGCCTTCGCCGAAGGTAATCTCAAACTCTGTCTTGCGGAACGGAGGAGCCACCTTGTTCTTGATGACCTTCACGCGAACCTGATTGCCGATAATCTGGTCGCCGTCCTTGATGCCCGTCACCTTGCGGATGTCCAGACGTACTGAAGCGTAGAACTTCAGGGCGTTACCACCCGTTGTTGTCTCAGGATTGCCGAACATCACACCGATCTTCTCACGCAACTGGTTGATGAAGATACATGTGGTGTTGGTCTTCGAGATGGTGCTTGTGAGCTTGCGGAGCGCCTGCGACATCAGACGAGCCTGGAGTCCCACCTTGTTGTCACCCATGTCGCCCTCAATCTCCGCCTTCGGAGTAAGAGCCGCAACGGAGTCGATGACGATGATGTCGATGGCTGACGAGCGAATCAGCTGGTCAGCAATCTCGAGCGCCTGCTCACCGTTGTCGGGCTGTGATATCCAGAGATTATCAACGTCCACGCCGAGCTTGGCGGCATAGAAGCGGTCGAAGGCATGCTCAGCGTCGATGAAGGCAGCGATGCCGCCGTTCTTCTGTGCCTCTGCGATGGCATGGATGGCGAGCGTGGTCTTACCAGACGACTCCGGACCATAGATTTCTATGATACGTCCCTTCGGGTAGCCGCCAACGCCGAGAGCGGCGTCCAGACCGATACTGCCGGTCGGGATTACTTCGACATTATCCACCTGCTCGTCGCCGAGCTTCATGATGGCTCCCTTGCCGAAGTCTTTTTCTATCTTTGACATTGTTGCCTGGAGAGCTTTCAGCTTGCCCTCCAAAGCAGCATTCTGTTCTTCTGTCTTTGCCATAAAAGAATTTTGAGTTTTGAATTCCTAATTACAGTTCAAGGTCGCCGCCGAACACTTCGTGCCAGGGCAGTCCCTGCTTGTTGAGCTGCTCCATGAACGGATCTGGATCGAACTCCTCTACGTTCCATACGCCCGGCTTGCGCCACAGTCCCTTGAAGAACATCATGGCACCGATCATTGCGGGAACACCGGTAGTGTAGCTTACGCCCTGCATGCCGGTCTCCTTGTATGCAGCCTCGTGTGAGCAGTTGTTATATACGTAGTAAGTCTGCTCCTTGCCATCGTTGTCGATACCACGGATGCGGCAGCCGATAGAGGTCTGTCCGTCGTAGTTCTCGCCGAGGTCCTGCGGGTTAGGCAGCACAGCCTTGAGGAACTGCAGCGGCACAATCTTCACCTTCACCTTCTCTGAAGGATTGTCAGCGAGCGGAGCCTCGTATGTGATCTCGTCGATGCGAGACATGCCGAGGTTCTGGATGCAGTCAAGGTAAGTGAGATACTGCTGACCGAAAGTCATCCAGAAGCGAGCACGCTTGATGGTCGGATAGTTCTTTACGAGGCTCTCAATCTCCTCGTGGTGGAGCAGGTAGCTCTCCTTCGGACCGATTTCGGGATAGTTGAGCGGCTTGTGTATTTCGAGCGGAGCAGTCTCCACCCACTTGCCGTCTTCCCAATAGAGACCCTTCTGAGTGATCTCACGGATGTTTATCTCAGGGTTGAAGTTAGTGGCGAAAGCCTTGTGGTGGTTGCCGGCGTTGCAGTCCACGATGTCGAGATACTGAATCTCCTTGAAGTGGTGCTTTGCTGCGTAAGCTGTGAAGATGCTTGTCACGCCCGGGTCGAATCCGCAACCGAGGATAGCGGTCAGTCCGGCATCCTCGAAGCGCTTCTTGTAAGCCCACTGCCATGAATACTCGAAGTGAGCCTCATCCTTCGGCTCATAGTTGGCAGTATCGAGATATGAGCATCCGCATGCCAGACAAGCCTCCATGATGGTGAGGTCCTGATAAGGCAGGGCGAGATTGATGACAAGTTCCGGCTTGTAGTCGTTGAAGAGAGCCTTCAGCTGTTCCACGTCATCAGCGTCCACCTGCGCGGTCTTGATGTTGGGGTTGCCGATTGCCTCAACAATCTTGTCGCACTTCGACTTGGTGCGGCTGGCTATCATAAAGTCAGTGAAGACATCAGCGTTCTGGGCTATCTTGAACGCTGCAACGGTAGCGACGCCACCGGCGCCGATCATTAATACTTTTCCCATTTCGTCGTTGTTTTTTATTTGATTGTTATTGTTATATTTCTGATTCTTATATCTCGTCACCTTTTATTCCGAGTGCGTTCATCAGCGAATAGCCGAGTATTTCCTGCTTGAAGTTTCCTCCGGAGAGCGGTTGCATGGCGAAGAGCGTTATGCGTTTCTCCTCGTCGTCGATGTCGCGCAGGGCGTGTCTTATCTCTTCCCACAGCGGCGCATGCTCTGCATTGGGCACAGCCATCACGCGGTGTACGTCCTTATGGTTGACCACGGTCTTGAGGACATCGAGGAAGAAGTCGTCGTGCTTCACCACTTCCTCCACGGGATAAGAGCTGATGATGAACTCTCCGAGCGTGTCCTTGAAAGCCTTGGCGTTGAGGTCTGTCTCGTACGAACCCGGATTGAAGTTGTCGAGAGCAGTCTTCTCCTTAGAGTGGATGAATATCACCTGCGTCTCTCCGTCCGAGTCGCGTCCCTCGCGCATTCCTCCGTCGAGGGCTATGCAGTCAATCCATCTTGCCGTATCGGCTTTCTGTATGCGTCTGCCTATCATTCTCTCGAAGTTGACGATAAGGTTGAAGGCGACATTGTCCACGTAGTCGCCGTCAACGAGAATTATGTTGCGGCTCCATTTGGTATTGTTGAAGTCCTGTATATTCATGTCTTGTTAAGTTTGGTAGTGGCAGTAGTATGTCCACATTTCCTCATTATAATATGTGAAGCAAATTTACGTATAAAAGTTGAGACCCACAAATGTTTGAGGGGGTTACATTATGCTAATCTATATTAATTTATCACG
>JABLTL010009362.1_pt1 | contig 10824 bp, 8 predicted proteins | sample 7160151 | NCBI WGS metagenome assembly JABLTL01 (sample SAMN14651223, study PRJNA627086) | human gut metagenome | isolation source: feces | host: Homo sapiens
ATAATGATGGATTAATATTCTTAGTAATAATGACAAGTTTTTATGTTATTAATTTATATATTTGTAATGATTTCTTTATAAGATTGATTGGTTAAATAGGCTTCAAGAAAATATCTTGGAGTTTTTTGTTTGTACAAATGTATGAAGTGACGAGTTTACTTACCATTACATAATTTGATTGGGTATTAAGATGGCCATATTTAGACGATTGATTTAGATAGTATAATTTTATCTAGAAAGATATTAAATACTATAAAAATAGTGTTTATTTAAGAAATAAATGCTATTTTTTTCTTTTTAACTAAAAAAATAGCAAATTGTCTTGAAAATACTTAAAAAAATGTCAAAATATGATATTATATACTTATAAGGATGAGCAGTATTTAATCTTTTTAAGATGGATACTGCCTATTTTTTTTATTAGAGGTGATATATATGCTATCAAGTGAGGAAAAAATTAAAACCATAATACAGTATTTTTCTTGGCTAGAATCAATTATCAAAATAAATAATGATTTTGCATATACAGATATTAACATATCTATTGAAAATTTTGTACTTAAATTACTAGAAATTATGAAAATAGGTAATTATGAAAACTGCAATTTAAAAAAAATCAATTATCCCTATATTGATTTGATAGATGAAAAAAACAAAATAGGGATTCAAATTACAAGTGAAACAAATTCTAAAAAGATAAAAGAAACATTAAATTTTAATTCAACTATTAAACTGAGATTTTTTTTATTAGATTCATCATATAAGCCAAGAATCAAAACTTTCAGTCAATACCCAAATTTTTCTATTGATAGCGATATAATAAATTTTGAAAAAATTATAAAATTGTTAGAAAATCAAGAAGAAAAAATAGATGATGTATTAAATTTTTTGAAATCTTCTATTATTTTACCAGTTAAATTAGATGATTTAAGGAAATTATTTGGAGGATATAGTAAATATCAACAAGAAACAATTTTAAGAGATATAGAAAATACTTGTAAAAAATTTGTTCCAACAAGTATAACAGCTAAGTGTATAAAACATCTAGAAGATAAAAATCTTTTAATACTTGTTGGTAATCCAGGAGTTGGCAAAAGTTATAATTCTAAATTTTTGGTAGCAAAGTACTTAGAAATTGGTTATAAATTATTGTATTCTCCTAATAAAAATTTAAAAGATATTTTACAGGAGTATAATGATAAAGAAAAATTTATATTATTTATTGATGATATATTTGGATCAAATAATATAGATTTTATGTCTACAATTTCTGATTCAGAAATTGTCTCTCTACTTGAAAATACAAACAGAAATTTAAAAATTATTATAAATTCTAGAATTAGCTTTTTTAATGATGTTAACCAAAAGTATGATAAAATTGGTAGATTAGGATTAAAACCATTTGTAATAGAAACATCTCAGTTTACTTATACAGAAAAAGCTCGTATATTAATAAAGCATTTAAAATTGTCAAATATCCCCAAAAAGTGTATATATAATTTATTTGAAAAAGGTAAATTTTATATTAAAAATATTACTAATCCATTAAATATATATAGAATTATATTTCATAAAAATTATAATCCACGCTTAGTAGATTTAATGACAAGATTAGATTTTATCAATTTTGATGATAATTATATTGATAAATTTATTGAAAATCTAGATAATCCTTATTTAATATATGATCATTCATACAACAATAACTTAGAAAATAATGAGAGGCTTATTATAAAAGCCATATATTTAAAAAGTGTATACAAAAACAACTATGAAGTAAAGGTTGATAGTTTATATAGAATAATATCTCAGTTTAATATTACGGAGGAAGAATTTAAAATAAGCCTTAAAAAATTGGAAAAATCATTTGTAAGCATTTATGCTAGTGGGAATAATTTGATTTGCAAATTTTATGATCCTTCAATAATGGATTATTGTATTAACAAATTTAAAGAATCAAATGATATGGCAATTTTTATTGATAAAGTTGAAAATAAAGAAGAATTAGATAATATACTACTTAATGATAAAATTGACATAAAAAAAAGAAAAAAGAAAATAATTGAATTAGATTATACAAATTTTGAAATTCTAAAAAAAATGGATGTTTCAATATTAAAAGATGATGAATTTGCAACATATATAAAGGAAAAAATATTTTCCGAAAAAAACTCATTTTCATATAATGAAGATTGTTTTTTAAAAGAAAGTTTTATTGAAGAAAATGAAATTTTGAACAGATTGAGTTTTACAAGTAACATTGGTAAATATATTTCTTTTTCAATTGATGGATTTAATAATAATATAACTAAGATTATTATTAAAAATTTTTCAAGTTTTTCAATAAAACTTCAAAATCAAATAATTAAATGTAGTATTAATGAAATTGATGATTTAATTGACTCAGAAATTAGAGAATATATTTTTTATCAAGATTCAAAAGAAGTCTGTACAGAAGAAATATTATACAGTGAATATGATGATATAAAAACTTTGATAATGAAAAATTTAGAAAATGATGGTATGAATATAAATTTACTTAATGAAATAGAAATGAATCTTAAATCATTTAGTATGATAGAATTTGAAGATTACATAGATGATGCCTTTAACGAAGATAATTACATAAATACCAATGTTGATAATGATACATTAGAAACAATAAGTATTATTGAAAATTATTATAAATCTATAATTTAGCGGAGGAGTTGAAAACATGAATTTACAATTAGAAAATGGCAATACAATCAATATGATAAATAATAAATATAACATTTTTTATGGGCCTAATAAAATCGGAAAAACACAAGTATCAAAGGCATTAAAAAAGTATTATGAAGATTGTGATGAAAATGTACTTTTATTTGATGATGATTTACTTTCAAATATGTCAATTCAAGAGTTTACAGATGATAATTCATTTGAAATAATGCCTAAAGTCCAAGAATATAATAAATATAAGAATAAAAATGAAAGTTCTAAAAAGAAATTGTCTGTCAAAAAGAATATTAAAAATATATGTTCAACTGACACTAAAAAAGCATTTATAGATTTTGGTTACATCTCCGAATTTATAAATAATGATGTCTTTACATATAAAGGAGATTTTGAAGATCCTTTATATACAGAAGAAGAGATTAAAACTTTGTTTAGAAGGCCTAAAACTGGTTTATTAAATTTTTTTGAAATTATGGATATTTTAATAAAAGATAGAATTGTTATAATTCCTGAAAAAATAAAAAGTATGGTTAATATTGAAATTTATAATTTGCAAAAGAAAATATTGGATAATCGTGAACTATATGAAAAATGTCCTGTATGCTATAATGATATAACATCTGAATCTATAGAACTAATAAGGAATAGTGTCGAGAATGGTACTATTGATGATACATTAAAACAATCATTACTTTATTATCTAGAAAATTCCAATGAAAAAATAAATGGTGTTGTTAGTGAATTTTTAATATCTAGTTTATATGAAGATGAAAAAAATAAAATTATTTCATTAATTCAAAGTTCAATTCTTTATTATTTAAAAGATTTTTATGATGACAAGATTATTGAATCTTATTTAGAAAGTAAGAAAGAATTAGACGATATAATGAAAGAAATAAAAGATTTTAGATTAGAGGAAACTTCAGAAGCATATGAATATATAAAAAATAAAATTGAACAGCATTCTGTTTATAAAAATAGTGATATTGAGATAAGAATAGAAGATGGCAAATTAAAAATTACAAATTCAGAAGTTAAATACAAAAACATGTCTAAATCAGAACAGAATTTTTTTAAGTTTTTATATTTTGACATATTGGTTTATCAAAAAAAGACTATTGGCAAATTAAATATTATTGTAGATGATCCCTTTGATAGTTACGATGATATATATGTACAAGACTCAATAAATATAATTGTAAATTTAGTCAATTCTTCAATTAGTGACATTGATACATTTAATATTTTTTCGCATAGTATGTATGCTATATATTTGTTTGATTCTATTAATAAAAACGCATTAGAAAAATTTAATATATATTGGTTAGATAAATTGAATAATTCCAATGAAATATTGATTTATAATGATAATTATAAGCTTTTATCAAAAATGGATGTTAATCCATATGATTATGGATTAATATTAAAGATTTGTGATAAGCTAGTTGATAAATATTCTTTAATAACTTTTGCATCTATGTTAAGAAATGAAATTAATATGGAAAGATTGCTTATAAAATATAATGGTGAGCAAGATATTATAGATTTAGCATTTAAAATCGATAATATATATCATACAATTTCAAATTCAATTAATCATGTTAAAGCTGACATTATTGTATTAGATTTATTGAATTCAATAAATACTATTTTTAAATTTAATTTAAATGATAATGATAATGATAATGAGGATGAGAAGGTATCAGATGTTTTTGAAAATATAACAAATAGTTTTGATGATATTGATATTAAAGTAAAATCTAATTCTGGTAATATTAATTTAGTTGATAAAAAAGATGTCTGTTATATTTTAATTTATAAATACTTACTTGGCATGAAAATAAGAAGAATATTCGAAACAAAAGTAGTAAATGAAGTAAATATGGATTATGAGAATATTGGTGATTTGATTCCATATTTGAATAACGATAAATTATTATCATTTTATAACACGTATAATTTTGTTATAAATTCATTTAATCATTCATCTTCTAAAATTGTTCCACCAATATTTGTGTATAGCATGAATATTTTACAAAATATTTATGATGAGTTAGTGATTATTTAATTAAAGTATATATTATGATTATATATAGTTAGGAGGTCTAAATTATGAGTGAAAAAGAATTAGATTCAAGTGTTAATGAATATGAAGAGAAATATAAATCTAGAAATTATGTAAAACAATTACAATGGAATATGGCTATTGGATTACAAGAAGTAGATAATTTAAAGCTCTCTAAATACTTAAAAAAATTATTAGAAGAAGAAGTAGCGGGAAACTTAACGATAGAAGAAGTAGAAAAAGAATTAAAAGAATATTACATTGAAAAAGAAAACAAAAATGAGATAAATCATAATGAATTGGAATGTGATTTTGTATCTACTAGAATAGTTGAATTATTAAATAAAGATAATTTTAATTTATCAGTTGATTATTTAAAATATGTTCATAAATTTTTATTTCAAGATGTTTATGAATTTGCTGGTAAATTTAGAAAAATAGATTTCTCTAAACATGAAAAAATACTTAATAATGATTCAGTAGAATACGGAGATTGTACTACTTTAACCGAGTCGCTAGAATATGATATATCATTAGAAAAGGAAAAAACTATAAAGAAATGAATATAGTTGAAGTTATTAATAATATAACTAAATTTTCTTCTAGTATATGGCAAGTACATCCCTTTAGAGAAGGAAATACTAGAACAACGGTACTGTTTATAGAAAAATATTTAATTAACTTAGGGTATAATGTAGATAACACTTTATTTAAGGATACATCAGTTTATTTTAGAAATGCATTAGTAAGAAGTAATTATTTTAACAATTATTTGAATATAAAAGAAGATAATAGTCATTTAATTAAATTTTATGAAAATCTATTATTATGTAAAAATAATAACCTGAATTCACAGAATTTAATGATTCAGGAGCTTTTTAATTAAAATGGTAGTATTAAATATATACTCTAAAATTTCTACTATTTGTCTTTCTAAAAAATTAGGACTGTATATTGGTAATTTACCTAAAGAAAAAATTAATAATTGGAATAATGAATTGTATAATGTAATGCATAAATCACAAAAAAAGGTTATAGAGGATCAGAAAAAAACAAGATTTTATAAAAATTTTAATATTTATGATTTTGCTAAAATTGTGATACCAAATGAAAATCTTAGTAATATTTCAGAAAAACAGATTATTCACATGTTGGTCGATAATATGATTTGTATTTATTTTGACTATGAATATGTAGATATGCCTGTAGGTAATTGGGAAACAAATTGTTTTGATGGACGATTATGTGAGGAAGACTACGCTGAAAAGATAGTTGATTTTATAAATTTTGCATATGATATATTAAATTACAGTAATAAAATACACATACAATGGATATACTCATCAAATTATGATTTTCATAATCATTATCAAATTTTTTGGTATAATAAAGATTCGGAGAGTGGAATTGATACTCTAAAACAATGGGGTATTTTATTTGACAATTTCTTACAAGACAAAAATGACTATTTAGAATTAGATTATTTGATTAATTCAATTCATAAAGATAATTCATATAATGAATATCATTTATTTAAATTGTTTTCGTTATGTCAGCTTTTTTTGGAAAAACAAAATGAGCTTGAATTAGATTGGAAATTACCACAGTTTTTAGATAATAGATACTCATATGAAGATAGAAAAGAATTATCTATAATATTAAGAAAGATGAGAAACAAAATAGCTCATGGTGATTTTATAAAACTTGAAAACACTATTGAAGAATATGCAAAAAGATTCATGGATGAAAAATATAATTTTGACTATTCAGAACATAGTAGAAAAAACTGGGTAATTTTAAATTCATGTTGTTTATTGCAAGAGGCAGTTGTTAAAATATTAAAAATGATGTTTTATAATAAAAAAAATTTATTAAAAATTAAAAATTTAAAAAATCAAACAACTGATTAAGAAGATATATTTTTATCGCAAGTATTGCAATTTTAAAGCAAAAATTGTATAATTATTTTAGTCGCAAGTATTGCAATTTATTGCAAATCTTGCTATACTTTAATAGTAGTAGGTGATACATAATGGATAAAGAAGAAAAAAAGAAAAAATATAGAGTAATATCTTTATTCTCTGGTGCTGGAGGTATGGATTTAGGATTTATAAATGCTGGATTTGATATTGTCTGGGCAAATGATTTTTTTAAAGAGGCAGTTGAATCCTATAAGAAAAATGTAGATGATAGAATTGTGTATGGAGATATTACTAAAATTGATAGTAGCGAAATGCCTGATGATATTGATTTAGTAATAGGTGGATTCCCATGTCAGGGATTTTCAGTGGCAAATACTAAAAGAAGCATGAAAGATGAAAGAAATTTTTTATATAAGGAAATGTTACGAGTAATAGATGATAAAAAACCCAAATTTTTCGTGGCAGAAAATGTTAAAGGAATACTTTCTATGAAAAAAGGTAAGGTTTTTGAAATGATAAAAAAAGATTTTAAAAAACTTGGATATAATGTTGATGCTAAATTATTAAATGCGGCGGAATATGGGGTTCCACAGGCAAGGGAAAGAGTTATTATAATTGGTAATAGAATCGGCGTAAAAAATCCTTATCCTATACCAACTCACTGGGTTGATAGTAAAAAATATAAATCAAAAAAAGGTTTAAAAGACCCAGTTACAGTTGAACAAACTATTGGATTTTTAAGTAATGTTAGACTTAGTGATAAACCAATAACATTAGAAAATGGCATGATTATTTATAACCATATGGCTGCGACTAATGTATATGATAAATTTTGGGGTAGAAAATACAAAGTTAAACAGGAAGATATATGTGATTATTTAAAGATGTGGAGAGATAAAGCGGGATATACTACAAAAAAGGTTGATGATCATTTTGGATATAAATATACAGCTGGTCATTGGTTTAGAAAAGATAATCATTCTGGAAGTATTCCTAAGCCATCTGACTGGTGGGAACTAAAGAAAATATTGGGATTTGATAGTAAATATGACAAAAAAGTAACAACTATGGTTGAAAAAGAAATAAAATTTGAACAATCCCTAAGAATTACAAATTGGGATAGGCCAAGTGATACAATTACGGCTACAAGTCCTGAAATTCATGTGAACAGAGAAAGAAGATTAAGTGCAAGGGAGTGTGCAATGTTACAGACATTTCCTATGGATTATCAATTTGTTGGGAGTTTAAATATAGTATATAGACAAATAGGCAATGCGGTTCCAGTTAAATTAGCAGAACAAATAGCAAAAGGAATTTATGAAGTATTAAAAAATGAAGAGTCTGATTAAGATTCTTCATTTAATTTGTCATATAATTTATAATATTTTCTTTCCCCAAGCCACTCTTCATTTCTAGAGTTATACCTTTTTTCAAGACTTAATGCATCAAACCTTGCAGTGTTTCCATATTTAACTGCCATTAAATATATTTCCCAATGATTGTTTTTCTTTTTTGGAACACTATACCAAATTTTTTTTCTTTCTTTATCATAGTAACCAATTTTATTTTTCTTTATAATTTTTTCCCATTCCTCTGGTATATCTATTTTTTGGTTTATTAGAACAAATTTACTATTATCAGTTAATGAATTAAATTCATTTTTAGAAGTAATATATTTTGGTTTATAATATTCACCATCATGAGCGTCATAATATATGTAGTCCTTAAAATTTAAGAATAAATCATTTTCAAATAAATCACTTAATTGACCATTTGGTAAGCAGGTAACAACTATACTTGGATAAGATGTTTCATTAATTAATTTGAAAATACCATTACCATCATCTGAATATCCAATTTTAACTAGATATGTTAATACAGGCTTATTTGATCGCGGATCAATTGATTGAAGGTTTGCCTTAACTCTTAATCCGGAAAAACTTCCTGCCCCTTCAACAAATTTATTTTTAAATGATGTTTGATTGTGTTCTAATTGTATTGAATTTAATTCACCACGATTACCAATTTTATCAATTGTTTTAACATCAATGTTTAATATAACATCATCCAATTCTAGAGCAATATCGCAACTAACAGGAGATGGATAGAATGTTTCTGCATCTTTAAAAGTTGTATACATATGGTGTCTTAACAATCTTTCAGATGCTTCCTTAATTTTGTTTTTCTTTCCCCATACTTCTTGCAATATTTCATAATATTCTTGCGTTTCTGATTCAATATTTTTTAGATCTTTAAGAAAATTATTAGATGTAACAATTTTTTCAATAATATTCATATATTTTTCTTCTAAATCTAAGATTCTATTTTGTTCGTTTGTTCTTTCTAAATCTATATGTTGTTTAGACATAAGTATCACCTCTATTAAAAGTATAACATTAAATATTAGAAAATCATAGTATACTGTAGTTGGAAATTTGAATTTATGTTAGAATTTTGTTTGTAATTAATATGATTTAATAAAAATGTGACAAATTGTTAGGTTTTGAAACTAAAAGCACAAGGTGGTAAGTATTGTATGAATGATGTTATTGATATTGAGGATATGTTTAGGATTGTTTAGTCAGCCCCAAGTAAGAATACAGGCCCAATTAGGCAATGATTTGTCAGAAGAAATTTATTACATTTAATAATAAATTTATAATTCTATTTTTTGATTTAATTAATTTACTTCTTTTGATTTAATACTATCATATATTATAGGAATTAATATAACTGTAACAAGTAAGTTATAAACATCTTTAGTATCATTACATATTATTTTTGGATTATATGTAGTTATTACATAAACAATTAATAATGAAAATATAATTGATATTTTTAATGTTTTTGAAATAGCTTTTTGACTATTATCAAAATAATTCATTAGTATATTACCAAAACTAAGTAGTTTTTTTAGTATAAATTCAAGGAATAATATAATAAATGCAAATATAAAATATATGATTAATTGAAATGGACATAATATTATGAATATAATTATATCTAATGTAACGAGTTTTTTTGAGTATTTGTTTGATAAATAAAAATCATATAATTGTAGTTCAAAACTTTTACTTAAAAACTTGTTAAAAAAATTTTTATTTTTTCTTAGAAATTTATTAAATAAAATTGTAAAGTTTGATGCTAATATTGACAGATTGATAATAATACAAAATATAAAAAATATAATTTTAATGTTCAAAAATATCAATAGCAAATATTCTTTAATACTATGTTGTATATTTAATGGTGTGTTTAAATACATTTGTGTTGTATTATTAGAAAAAAATATTGAAAATAATGATGTAGTCATTATATAAGATATTTTGTTTTCTGTTGTTAAATCTTTTATATTTTTTTTAAATAACCTTATTGTTGCCACTACAAATGATGAATAGTAAATTAATGTTAAATAAGAACTAATACTGTATTTTTTAGTAATTTTTACTATGATTATTGCAATCACCACAACATAAATTACTAATGTTATAAGCTTGAATAATTGTCTTTTTGTTATTGTGTCATTATTACTTCTATTACTTTTATTTAAATCTTTTTTTAAATCATTAATTGATAAAATAAGTATAAGAATAGAGTTTAAAATAGTTAGAATAGAAATTGTGATATCAAAAAAATTGCTATGTAATATAAAAGACATAATAACCTCCATAATTTAGTTACATATTTTATCATTTATTATAAATATTATCAATGATTATGAGATAAAATGTAAAGTTTACATTTTACAACTTTCAAATGTAGATGTGATGTAAACGTTCAAAATAGTACACAAATATGTTATAATTTTTATAGTTGATTACAATATTAAATATGATAAATTTTCTAGTTTATTATAAATGGAGGAGTTATGAATATAGAATTAAAAGCAAAAGAGTTTGCAATAAAAGCGCATAAAGGTCAGGTAAGAAAAAGTGATAAAGAAAAACCAATGATAATACATCCAATAAATGTTGGACAAATATTAAAACAATATGTATTTGATGAAAACGTTGTATCCGCAGGGTATTTACATGATGTTGTAGAAGATACATCATATGAAATAGAAGATATAAAAGATAATTTTAATGATGATATTGCTTCGCTAGTATATGGTGCGAG
>JABLTL010069225.1_pt1 | contig 10808 bp, 9 predicted proteins | sample 7160151 | NCBI WGS metagenome assembly JABLTL01 (sample SAMN14651223, study PRJNA627086) | human gut metagenome | isolation source: feces | host: Homo sapiens
GGATACTTGTCACCTGTACAGTATCGTTTAAAACATTCGAATTAATTTCTCTTTTTATTTAGTGAGTACTTGACAGGTAGTAGTATCTTTAGTCCTCTTTTACTATGCTATCTAAAGCAAGTGTTATCATATCATCTAATGACCTTTCTCTTTGCTCAGGAGTTAAGAAGTCTTCATTAAATTTGCTATCTACAACTGTTAATATCGCAGCTGACTCGGCTTTAAAACTATTTGCTATATGAAACAAAGCAAAAGTTTCCATTTCTTCACCTAATAAATGAATATCTTTAGGAACTCTATTTAAGACATGTTCATTATCAGAATAAAAACCAAATTGTTCGGTACACATAACTGTTCCAACGTGGTAATTCAAACCTTTTTCTTGAGCTTTTTTAGTAATAATGCTAGTAAGTTTTTCACTAGGATAAGCGATATGTGTAGGATCACCATTATAAGAATAAGCAAAGTTTGCTTCTGTATAACTATCGCTTGCAATAATTAGCTCAGGCACATTAATTCTTTCATCTAATGCTCCACATGTACCAATTCTTATTATTTTTTTTACACCAAAGAAATATAATAATTCAAATGCATAAATACTTACACTAGGCATACCCATACCATGAGCCATTACAGTTACACGGGTGCCTTTATATGTACCAGTATAGCCATACATGTTTCTAACAGTATTAATTAATCTAGCATCTTCTAAATATTTTTCAGATATATATTTAGCTCTTAGTGGATCTCCTGGCATAATAACAATAGGTGCAATATCTTCTTTAGAGCAAGAAATATGCGCTGGTTTTAAATGAGCCATTACTTTTGGTGGTTGCATAACCACACCCCTTTCTATATTACCCTTATACTATATCAAATTTTTTAATAAAAGTCATATGTTATAACTAATTTGACATGATTTTATTTTTCAATAATACTTTTTATAATATCTGCTATCACAGATGGTGATTCATTCGTAAAATGTAAATAGAAATTGTTTATACCATTAGTTGTATAAGAACTTATTTGTTTTCTTTTGTCTAACACATCATAATGATATAAAACTATTTTGTCTTTTTCTTTTTTTACTTGGTATTCTTTATTATTAATATTTTTTAAAATATCACCATCTTGCAAGAAGGGATGGACTTTTAATATCATTACCCTTGGTCTACCATATAAATAACAGATAATATTATCTTTAAAAGATAAATTTTCTAAATCTTTAATAGAGCATTCTAAAGATATACCTATATATTTAACATTATTATCTTTCAAAAGTTTAATTGTGGCCGTATTAGCTACGTTTAAATTAAAATTAGTTATGATATTATGACAGTCTTTGTATTTATAGATTATACCTACATCGTTAGCAAGGAGATTAGTTGGTATTACTTTTAAAGTCTCATCACTACCTATTTCATAATAAATATCTTGATATTTTAAAGCTAATTCATAATTATTTGTACAAATACCATGGACATGATATTTTAAAAGTTCTTTATATTGTTCTTCAGTAGTAATAAAAGCAAAAAGATTTAACATTATTTAGATCTCCTTTCTATTAGTTTAGTAATTGCTTCTCTTCTTAAATTATTGACTTTTGAAATAGGAATAAACAAATCACCTATAATATTAATCGTAATATTTTCACATATAAAGGGAGTATTACCAAGTTTTAATAATTTGGACTCAATTTCTTCTTTAGTTGTTATTTTGTTTGTAGCAGGTTCTGCCCCCGAACATTTAACAGTAATATTATTTTGGAAATCTGAAATAGTTAGTGAAATAACACTCATTGTACATGTAAATGACATAGTGATTTTTATTTTTGGTTCTGTTATATTGTTTAAGTTTTTAATTAACACGGAATTAACTGTTTTACGAACAGAAGAATTGATTAATTTATCATTGCTATTTTTTACATATACAATACTTCCTTTTACACCATGGGATATTAAATTGTCTTTGGCATCATACAAATAATTAACATACATACCAGTGTTATCAAACGTAAAACGAATAGCATCACCCTGATATAAATCACTTGCAAGCTTAATACCAAGTCGGTCTTTTCTAATAGATACAACTTCACCTAAGAATGAACCTTGATGATTACTAGTTTTAGGTTCATAGATATTTTTTTCATTAAATAGATAACCATTAGTGAAACCACGATAAAAAAGACATTCGAGTGTTTTAGTATCTTCATTGTTAATGGTACAAGTTTTATATTTACTATATTCTTCCATTAGTCTTTTATATAGATGAGTAACATAATAAACATATTCTTTACTTTTCATTCGTCCTTCTATTTTAAAACTAGTTATATCACTTTTTAATAATTTAGCAAAAGAAGTACTAGTATTTAGTTCTTTAGTAGACAAAGGATAGGCTCCATAGTCATTTATTTGTTTATTATGACGATATAATTTATAAGGCATACGACAACTACCTTCACAACTACCAAGGTTACCACTTCTTTTTTTATGCAAGGCACTAATAAGACATTGGCCTGAATAGCAAGCACATAAAGCTCCATGAATAAAAACTTCTTTTTCGATATCTTTAATATTTTCTATTTCTTCCAAAGGCATTTCACGATCAAATACTACCCTTTTAACCCCAAGAGTTTTTAAGAATGATATTTCATCTTGATTAAAAGTATGGGCTTGGGTTGAAGCATGAATTTCTAAGTCAGGATAATTTTCATGAATATAAGAAATTAAGCCTAAATCACTTACAATTAAGGCATCTACATGAGCATTATATAAAAAATCAATATATTCTGTAGCACTTGTAAAAGCACTTTCAAAAATCATAGTATTTACAGTTACATAAATTTTTACACCATATAAATGACAATACTCTCTAGCTTTAATTATTTCACTTTCTGAAAAGTTTTTAGCGTAGGCACGAGCTCCAAATTTTTGGCCACCTAGATAGACTGCGTTTGATCCCCCACAAATAGCGTACTTTAAAATTTCTAATGAGCCTACGGGCACTAATAATTCTTTTTGCATAAAACACGTCCTTACTAATTTATTATAGCACGATTATGTGGTATCATAAAGATGGTGATAATATGAATAGTAAAGATTTAAAAGAATTTAAATGGCTAAATTTAAGTAATCCTAGTGAAAAGAAATTAAAAGAATTAAGTGATGCATACGCTTTTGATTATAATGATTTAATTAAGGCAACTGATAAGTTTGAAACACCACATATAGATATAAATGGTAATGTTACAACTTACGTTTTTAAAATACCTTATGTTATAGAGACTAGCGATAATAAAAAATATAGGTCTTATCCAGTTAGTTTATTTTTAAATGATAATATTTTGCTTTCTATTTCTTTAAATGAACATCCGTTAATAGACGAATTAAAGGATAATGAAAATATTAATATTACTAACCCTGTTATTTGGGTAATGAAAAGTACTGAGTATTTTATAAAGTATTTAAATGAAATTCAAGAAGATATTTTAGAAAAAGAAAAAACATTAATTAAATCAACTAGTAATAAAGATTTGGAACATATGTTAACATTACAAAAAAGTTTGCTTTATTTTACTACTGCTTTGCAAGGAAATCGTTCTTTATTAGAAAAGATTAAAAAGATTGATAATTTTAGTAATAATGAAACAGAACTTATTATAGATGCTGAGTTAGAAATTAATCAAGCAATTGAAATGGCTAATATTTACCGAGAAATATTAGAAAGCACTATGGATACATATAGTTCTATTATTTCTAATAATTTAAATGACGTTATGAAATTTTTAACTTCTGTTACTTTAGTTATTTCGATACCAACAATGATTTCTTCTTTTTTAGGTATGAATCTTTCTCTTGGGGAATTTGGGACTAATCCTTTTTCATTTTTGTTAATTGTTTTAATATCGTTTTTAGTAGCTCTTATTTTGATACTTGTATTAAAGAAAAAGAATCTCCTTTAATGGGATTTTTTTTTGGGAGTAATTAAAATAAGAATATTCCCCCAATATCTATGACATTAAATATTCATACACATTTGCATGAAAGCAAGCTAAAAAACATGACTGAAATTATAAATAACTTAAAATAGTGTGTTGCAAGTGTGTTTGAAAGAGTTTGAGAGTATGAAAAAAAGCCCTTAAATAAAGGGCTTTTAGAACATATTTGGTGACCCGTACGGGATTTGAACCCATGAATGCATGCGTGAAAGGCATGTGTGTTCAACCACTTCACCAACGGGCCATAAACAAAATGGTGGGCCTGGGGGGACTTGAACCTCCGACCTCACGCTTATCAGGCGTGCGCTCTAACCAGCTGAGCTACAAGCCCATTTTGTCAACGACTTCTTAATTTTACCTTATTTTATATCGTTTGACAAGTGTTTTTTACTATTTTAATAAAAAACTTTTTATACAATCCATAAAATGGTATATAACTATTATGGCGGAGCAGGAGAGATTCGAACTCTCGCACCAGTTACCCGGTCTACATCCTTAGCAGGGACGCCTCTTCAGCCTCTTGAGTACTACTCCATTACCAAGCGATTACTACTAAATTTTACTATATAATATATATTCTTGTCAACAAAAAAATAGGCTTTTTTATAAAAGAAAAATCATAATTATTAAAACTATGATTTTTCTTTTCTGATTCTTAAACTAATTGTCCATAATATTTGAAAGATTAATAAAGCAATATAAATACTATTTGTACTTTTTAATACATAATCTAGTATTATACTTAATAAACTTATGCCAAGACCAAAAATAATTATTTCTTTTTTTGATCCTGGTGATTTACCATTTAGTGGGGCAATTAAAATACTCGCAAAAAAATATGTTGACTGTAAAAGTGTCGTATTTAACTCTTTTAATAGCAAAACATTTATTACTTGCCAAATAAAAAAGGGCAAAAGTAAATAGAAAACTAAATCTTTTTTATAGTAAAAACTAGAACACATTGTAATAAGTAAGATTATTATAAGCACTATATTAGTTGTGCCTAAATCCCCTACACTATAACCAAAGAAATTATTTAATATTCCGTAATGATAAGAATGATTTAGTTCTACTAGATTAAGATTATTTAAATGTATTATAGACCCTACTAGTATTAAAATGACTTTATAAATAACTATTAATGATATTGTTTCTAAGCATTTATAATTAAAACTCTTTAAAAGAAAGTAACCAAAGATAATAATTGAATAAATAATTAAAGGAAATCTTGGTGGTACTAAAAGAGCAAGAATTATTGCTTCACAGGCATTATCAATAGTAATCTTTTCTTTTTTCAAAAGTGAGTATCCCAATACCCCTATAAAACTAATGATGGGATAAAGAAAGAGTTTAAATATATCTTTCTTTGATACTAAATTACTAGATAGGTATTGTAAGCCATTTTTATAAATTCCAAATAATAGTAATAGTAGTAAGATAACCAAAATAATTTTTTTGCGTTTTTCTTGATGATCATCATAAAATAAAGCTGTTTTATACATTATCATCACCTCTAATCCAATCGCTTAAAGAAATATGACTTGGACAGATATAAGTACATAAACCACATTCAGAACATTTTTTATCAACAACTTTATTTCTTTTTAAATAAGCAATATATGGATTACAATTAAAAGGACATACTTCAACACATTTTCCACAATGTATACATGGTATTTCTTTAACACTTTTCTTTTTCATAAAATATAGTGCATGAGTATCATCATTTAAATATACTTCTTTAACATTAACAAGATGACCATGTAACAAACTATTTAAGTATACTTCGGTATGTTCATCGATTTGGATATTTTCATTTTCAATAACGTTTTCTAAAGGTGTTCCCTTTTTTACTTGTAATACAAAGGGTTTTATTGCATCGCCAGTAAATGTTACAAAAGATATATCTCTTTTACGTTCTTTTATTATATCAGCATACATATCATATACTTCTTGAGTACTTAAAAAAACTTCATCTTTTAAATTTAAGGTTTCTTTTAAAATACTGTTATCTTCTAAAGGATATGTGTCATTTAATATTTTCAAAGATATAGCAGGATATGTATCAATATAACCCATAAAAGATTCAATGCTTTCTCGATCATTTTCTTTTAGACAAATAAATACTTTTTCTAGTTTAAATGCTTCTCTTAAAACATCAAGCATTGTAATGATTTCTTTTTTATAATTTTTATGAATCATCATTTTACACGCTACATAGGGTTCATCTTCTATACCATTTAAAACCAGAATTTTTTTGCCAGTAAATCTATCCCATGAATAAAAAGGATATTCTTTTACTTTTTCGGCAAAATCAGTTCTAATACGAATAGTTGTTAATTCAGATGTTCCTTTATATGAATCATTTTCTAAATAATCATTATTTATTTTAAGATAGTATTTATCATTTATAGGTACTATTTTTTCAACTGTGCCACTGATTGGGCTAAAGGTGGTAGTGTGTTCATCTTTAAATAGTGCTTCTCCTTTTACTACTTTTTTACTAGCAAACATAATTTTTGCATCTTTAGAAATAGGCAAGAATACACTTGGTGGTAGCATAAAAGAAACTATCTGGCTACTAACTTTTATATTAGGATCTTTATTTATACAAATTGTTTTTTTCATATCATCACTTCTAATTAATTATATCAAAAAAAGAAGATCTTTCAATCTCTTTTCATAAATTCTTCGTATAGTTTTGTGCAAGCATCTTTATCCATCTTGGGAGTAGCAAGTAAAGGGTTTGGAATATTTAAGTCAATATATTTTTGAAAGCCTAAATGATGGAATGGTAAAAATTCAATCTTAGTAACATTGTTAATTTTTTTAATATATTCTTTTAATGAAGCCAGATACTCTTTTTCATCAGTAAGCCCTGGGACTACGACTTGTCTTAGCCAAACCTCGCAATGAGAGTTATTTAAGTGCTTGATAAAGTTTTCAACTTCATTCATTTTGTAACCTGTTAGGTGTTCATAGCCAGAAGCATTAGTATGTTTAATATCTAATATAACAAGATCTGTAAATCTGAGAATTTCGTCATAATCACCTATACCAACACCAGAAGTGTCAAGTACAACATGGATACCTTCTTCTTTTAGTTTGGGTAAAATATCAAGTAAAAAGTCTTTTTGTAAAAGAGGTTCACCACCAGAAAATGTAACTCCCCCATTGTTTCTTTTATAATATGGTTTATTGGAAATGATTTTTTTTAGTAGTTCATCACTTGTCATTTTATTACCACGCATGACCCACATTTCCGGATTATGACAATAAAGACACCTTAATTTACAACCAGACATAAAGACAACAGTTCTAATACCTGGTCCGTCAACAAGACCAAATGTCTCAATACTATTTATAAAGCCTGTCATTACATACTCGTATGGAAGGTTCTTTTAATAACCTCTTCTTGTTGTTTTCTAGTTAGACGATTAAATCTTACGGCGTAACCTGATACTCTGATTGTTAAAAGAGGATATTTACTAGGATTATGCATGGCATCAATAAGAGTTTCACGATTTAGGACATTGACATTTAAGTGATGGGCTCCTTTATAAAAATAGCCTTCTAATAAAGATACAAGATTTTCTATTTTTTCAGTCTCGGTATGGCCTAATGTGTCTGGTACAATACTAAAAGTATTAGATATACCGTCACGTAAGCATTCGGTATAAGAAAGTTTAGCGACAGAATTTAATGACGCAATGGCACCAGATTCATCACGACCATGCATGGGATTGGCACCAGGCGCAAAGGCTTCACCTTTTTTACGACCATCTGGTGTTGAACCGGTTTTTTCACCATATACCACATTAGAAGTAATGGTAAGAACTGAAAGTGTTGGTACAGCATCTTTATAGCATTTATGCTTTTCTAGTTCTTTATAAAAGTAAGATGTTATTTCACAAGCTATTTCATCAACCCGGTCATCATCATTACCAAATTTTGGATAATCACCAGTAATTTCAAAGTCGGTAGCAATACCAAGTTCATTACGAACCGGCTTTACTTTAGCATATTTAATAGCCGATAGAGAGTCTACCACAACACTTAGACCCGCAACACCATAAGCCATTAGATGGCGAACACGGGTATCATGAAGAGCCATTTGACTACTTTCGTAAGCATACTTATCATGCATGTAATGGATCGTGTTCATCGCATCACTATAAATAGAGGCAATGACACTTAATACTTTAAAATAATCGTTTTTTACTTTATCATAAGTTAAAATACTCTCTGTATTAAACGGAATGTCATCTAAAACGCGTTCATTTTTAATTTCATCATAACCTCCATTAAGTGAGTATAAAAGAGCTTTAGCAAGGTTACAACGAGCGCCAAAAAATTGCATATCACGACCAATGCGCATTGCCGAAACACAACATGCAATAGCGTAATCATCTCCATAGATAGGTCGCATAATATCATCATTTTCATATTGAATAGAATCTGTTAGAATAGACATTTTAGCACAATAACTCTTAAAATTTTCTGGTAAATGTTCACTCCATAAAACAGTCATATTAGGTTCTGGAGCAGGTTCTAAGTTAGTAAGCGTGTGAATTATACGATAACTTGTTTTAGTAACTAGGGTGTCGCCATTTAAAGAGCAACCACCTATTGCACAAGTAACCCAAGTTGGGTCGCCTGAGAATAATTCGTCATATTCAGGTGTTCTTAGGTGTCTTACTAGTCTTAGTTTGATAACAAACTCGTCTATTATTTCTTGAACACCTGATTCTGTTAAAAGGCCATTTTTTAAATCTCTTTCAAAGTAAATATCAAAGAAAGCATCTACTCTACCTAGACTCATAGCTGCACCATTGTTTTCTTTTACTGCTGCAAGATAAGCAAAGTATGTCCACTGGACAGCTTCACGAGCATTAGAGGCCGGATGAGATATATCAAAACCATAACGTTTAGCCATATTTTTAATACTATCTAAAGCTCTTATTTGCATAGATACTTCTTCACGCAAGCGAATTAACTCATCAGTCATCGGGCCAACAAGACTTGCAAAATCTTGCATTTTATCCTCTTTTAAAGCATCAATACCATATAAGGCAACTCTCCTGTAATCCCCAATAATACGTCCTCTTCCGTACGCATCAGGCAATCCTGTTAAGAGTCCTACATGACGAGCTTTTTTAACAACCTCGGGATACGCATCAAAGACCCCTTGATTATGTGTTTTACGAAATTCATTAAAGTATTTATCGACATTTGGATCAAGTTTATAATTGTAAGAAGCAAGTTCACTATAAACCATTCTAATGCCCCCATAAGGATTAACAATTCTTTTTAAAGGCGCATCAGTCTGTAAGCCTACAATAACATCATCATCTGCACATATATAACCTGGTTCAAAAGAATCAATACCAGCCATGTGTTCTGTATCAATATCTAAAACATGTTTTTCTAATTCTTCTTTTAATAGTTTAGTACATTCTTTTAATATACTAGTTGTTTTATTAGTTTTAGGAACTAAAAATGATTCATCGCTATTAGCCCCATCATATTTAGTATAGTTTCTTTTAATGAAATCTGAGACATTAATAGAACTAGTCCATATTCCTTCATTAAAACCTAACCATTCTTTTTGCATATCAATCATTCCCTTCTAAATAAGTATAACAAAATAAGAGATACAAAAAAAGAAGGTGTGCGTATTATTGACACCTCTCTTATATAGTTTTATTCTATTTCATCTTTTATTGGAAATTTTTCTACTTTCCCGACAAAATAATCAAAAATCATTTGACTATCATCTTTTGTGATTTTACCATCGCCATCAACATCAGCTCTTATTTTTTGCTTATCTGTTAATTTTTCTAAACCAATAATCGCATCATAGACTAATGCAGAGTCGAAATTATCAACGCTCTTATCACTATTAACATCTCCAAAAATAATATTTTTTAATTTCTCACTTTCTAAAATCAATTGTATATTTATTTCTCCACTAAAGCTTTTCCCTTGTTGACTGTTTTGATTACCATTATTTTTATAATGATACACTAAATAGTAAGTAGTTTTTTGGAAGGTACTATTATCAAAATCTACTTGTTCTAATATTGTATACGGGTCTCGTTCTTTAAAAGTCTTAGGTCCATACACCTTCTCTGGAGTTCCAGTTATATTTAGAGTATCTTCTTTAGCCACATTTAGTGTACCTGTACCAGTCATACTAGTGTTTCCACTGGTTACTGAGACATTGTTTTTAGTTGTGTCAGTTGTTTTATATAGAGTTATTTCAATATCATTATTAAAAGCTTCATCTACTATACCATTTAGATCAATTTCATAAATACCTTTTCCTGTTGCACTATTTTTTTCAATAGTAAATGTTTGCAGACCTATTTCGCCAGGTAACAAGCTGTCACTTGTGTATACTTTTGTTCCTACCCATTTGATACTTCCTAAGTCTTCTGTAACGATATTTAATTTCTTATCATTACCAGCTGTATTTAGTGTTACAGCAAAATAAGCATATGTCCCACCTAATATAATAACAAAAGATAATAATAACGCTATAACATATAACATAATAGTATATTTTTTCTTCATTTTTAATTCACCTATCCATACTCTAAATAAATTGTATAAAAAAATTGACATTTATACAAGTCTAATTTTTCTTTTTTGTTAAATTACTGTTATGTTCTATTTTATCCCAGCCTAGATTGCTATTTATAATTAAGTATAATAAAGAATGAATATAACTAATTAGATAAATGGGATGATAAAAAATAGTCTTAATGATTACTTTATTTGAAGATATAATATATTTTTTATTTTTATA
>JABLTL010081919.1_pt1 | contig 10794 bp, 10 predicted proteins | sample 7160151 | NCBI WGS metagenome assembly JABLTL01 (sample SAMN14651223, study PRJNA627086) | human gut metagenome | isolation source: feces | host: Homo sapiens
CGGGAAAATGTAACACCGGAAAAGATAATTGCGGATATCGAGAAGAAATTCAGCTATCCCGTTATCGTCAAGCCGATAAACCTCGGTTCGAGCATCGGCATCAGTAAGGCGCATGACACAGACGGGCTTGAAACCGCGCTCTCGAATGCGTTCGACTATGCGGACAGAGTCCTTGTCGAGCCCGCGATAGAGAACCTGCGCGAGATAAACTGCTCCGTTCTCGGCGACAGACATTCGGCGCGCGCTTCTGTCTGCGAAGAGCCGCTCAACGCGACGGATATACTGAGCTATGAGGATAAATATATCGGCAACGCTTCTAAATCCGGCTCAAAGGGCATGGCGTCGACTCAGCGCAGAATCCCTGCCGATATCCCGAAAGAGACCGAAAACGAGATACGCGAGATGGCGGTCAAGGCGTTCAGGGTGCTCGGATGCAGCGGCGTGTCGCGTATAGATTTCATGATCGACGCCTCGACCGGCAAGGTTTGGCTCAACGAGATAAACACGATTCCCGGCTCGCTCTCGTTCTACCTCTGGGAGCCTCTGGGGGTCAAATATACCGAACTTATCGACGAAATGATATCGCTCGCCATGAAGCGTGAACGCGAGCGCGAGTCGATAACCTATTCGTTCGATACCAATGTGCTCTCGGGCATAAAGCTCGGCGGCAAAAAGACAGGCAAAATGTAATTAAGCTCAAGAAAGGATGTCTCATTATGGCAGTATTCAGACCCTTCAAAGCAGTAAGACCGCTCCCCGAATATGCATCGCGTGTTGCGGCTCTTCCCTATGATGTTATGAACAGCGATGAAGCCCGCGAGATGGTAAAGGGCAATCCCTATTCGTTCCTCCATGTCGACAAGGCGGAGGTCGATTTGCCCGTCGGCACAGAGCTCTATTCCGAAGCTGTCTACAACAAGGCGGCGGAGAATCTCAAAAAGCTCGAAACCGACGGTATCTGCAAGCAGGACAAGTCGGATTGCATGTACATATACCGTCAGATAATGGACGGCAGAAGCCAGACGGGTCTTGTCGGCTGTGTGTCGATAGACGACTATATGAACAATGTCATAAAGAAACATGAGCTGACCCGCGCCGACAAGGAGCAGGACAGAATAAATCATGTCGATTATTGCGACGCGAACACAGGACCTATTTTCCTGACCTACAGAGACAACGCCGCGGTTGGCGATATCGTCAAGGCGTGGCAGGCGGAGCATGAGCCGGTCTATGATTTCGTCTCCGACGGCGTCGCCCAGACGGTCTGGGTCATCGACTGCCCCGAGACGATAAAGAAACTTTCGTCTCTCTTCGCGGGCATCGATTCGCTCTATATTGCGGACGGTCATCACCGCGCCGCTTCGGCGGTCAAAGTCGGCAAAAAGCGCAGAGAGCAGAATCCCGGATACACCGGAAACGAGGAGTTTAACTTCTTCCTCGCCGTGTTGTTTGCGCAGAGCGAGCTCGCGATAATGGACTACAACAGAGTCATAAAAGACTTAAACGGTCTGACTCAGGACGAGTTTATAGCAAAAATAAGCGAAAACTTTACCGTTGAATCCGCGCCCGAGTCGCCTTATAAGCCGCAGGAGAAGCATACCTTCGGAATGTATCTCGGCGGAAAGTGGTACAAGCTCACTGCAAAGAACGGCACTTTCGATGCGTCCGACCCGGTCGCGGCGCTCGATGTTTCGATACTTCAGCAGAATCTCATCTCTCCTGTGCTCGGAATAGACGATCCGCGCACCGACAAGAGAATTGACTTCGTCGGCGGCATACGCGGTCTCAAGGAGCTCGAGCGCAGGGCGCAGAGCGACATGTGCCTCGCGTTTTCGATGTTCCCGACGACCGTTGACGACCTTATGGATATAGCCGACGCAGGCAAGATAATGCCGCCGAAATCAACCTGGTTCGAGCCGAAACTGCTCAGCGGTCTGTTTGTGCATAAGCTTAAATAAGGGGTGAAAACATGGTAAGATACAAGACCGAACCCGGCGAAAAGGAGCAGAAAATCCTCGCAGAAATTTCGCTCAACACACCGAACAATCTGAAAAGGCGCAAAGTGACTTCCGTAGTTTCGGCGGTTCTCTGTGTCATATATGCGGCGTTCGCCGTGTGGATGTTCGCGCGCGGTGTTGTCGGCAACGGATTCCTGCTGCTCGGCTTTGCAGTGCTTTTTCTGCTGATAATTTTGTTTTCCAAAAAGTTTCAGCTCAGTGTAATGCAAAAGGTTATGAAAAAGAAAAACAATGCTGTTTTGGGCGGAACTTTGGAATATGTCATTGACGATGACGGCGTGGCGATAACTTCGCCGTTCGGCACGGGCAAAAACAACTGGTCGGCATTTGACCGATGGGGCGAGCAGGACGGATATGTCTATCTCGTGCGTATCGATAACAATGTCGTGCTTATGGATAAATCCCGCCTGACTCCCGATGAACTGAAAGAGCTTGAAAGATTGCTCGGGAATGTGAAAAAAGCAAAGCTTGATAAAATGCTTGGGAAATGAAAATAGCCACCGGTTGATTCGGTGGCTATTTTTGCGTCATTCACTTTTCGGCGGAGAGCGGCGATGAAATAATTTGGAATTTGCAGTTTGTACAGCCCTATAACTCACAACTTAAAAACAACGGTGCTACCGAAAAGTCATGCCGTTTATAAATTTAATAATAGCTGCAAAACGCGGTATGCCGGTCAATTCATTTGATGTTATTCATCCCAGTCAAATTTTGTAAGTTTGCCTTTTGTCAGCAGTTCGGGATATCCCCACTGGCGCAGAACTTCGTATACGCCGACGGCGACGGAATTCGAGAGATTCAGGCTGCGGGCGTCCGAATTGTTTATCATAGGTATTCTCACGCAGCTGTCCGGGTTGTCGTGCAGAAGCTCCTCGGGCAGTCCCTTTGTCTCCTTGCCGAAGACTATGTAGGCGTTGTCGGGATAAACTACATCTGAATGGATGTGTTCCGCCTTGGTTGAAAAATAGAAAAATTTTCCGCCCGCGTTCTTCTCAAAAAAGTCCGCGAGGTTCTCATAATATGTTATGTCGAGCAGATGCCAGTAGTCGAGTCCGGCTCTTTTGAGCTTGCGGTCGTCAATGGTGAATCCCATTGGCTTGACTATGTGCAGGCGCGAGCCGGTCGCGGCGCAGGTGCGCGCGATATTGCCGGTGTTCTGCGGTATTTCCGGTTCAACGAGAACTATGTTCAGCTGCATTTTTTGTCCTCCTGTTTCGTACATTTTGACAAAACAAATTTTGTCTTGAATCCCGGCGCGCTCCCTGCTCAAAATATAAAGGGAACGCCCGAAGCGTTCTGAAAAATAAAAAGGGGTGTGTTCTTTTATGAAGATGGCTCAGTCCGGATCGACTGCCAAAAATGTCATGGTCGCCCTCGCAGTCGGCGGCGCGGCGGCCGCAGTGTCGGGTGCGATGATGATGGGCTCGAACAATTCGCTCAAAAAGGCGAAGAAGAATGTCAAGAAGAGCGCCGCAAAGGCTATGAAGACCGTCAGCGGCATAATGGACGATGTGTCCTCGATGAAAAACTTCAAGATCTGACTTTTTAATGGGACTCGGTCGCCGCGCGGTTATTTTGCGGCGTTGTAGAGTCCCATTGCCTTTTCGGTCTCCCCGTTTACGAGCAGGGGAATTGCGTCGCACGCCTTGAGACAGGCGGAACGCAGATTTTCGAGGTCGTCGCCTTTCATGACCGAGAGCACCCAGTCGGCGAGCGGCTGCTCGGGGTGGAGCTTCGCGCCGATGCCGAGCTTGATGCGCGGGAACTGATCGCTCTGAAGCTGATATATTATGCTCTTTATTCCGTTGTGACCGCCGTCCGTGCCTTTGCGGCGTATTCTGAGCCTGCCGCAGGGGAGAGAGATGTCGTCAAAAATGACGATTATCTTTTCGGGCGGAATCTTGTAGAACGAGGCTATGTCGCGCACCGCCTCGCCGGAGTTGTTCATGAAAGTCTGGGGTTTTGCGAGAATGCAGCGCTTGCCGCAAATTTCCGTGTCGCCTATGAGGGCGTTGAACTTCAAGCGGTTTATTTTTATATCGTTCTCCTGCGCGAAGAGATCGAGGCAGAGAAAGCCAGCATTGTGGCGGGTAAATTCATATTCCTTGCCCGGGTTGCCGAGCCCGACTATCAAAAATTCGGGTGCGCCGACAGCGCGGGGAGTGCGTCTGAAAAAATTCATATCTTTTTCCCTTACATTTTATACGGACGCCCGGAAACCCGAGCGCCCGTATGTTATTTTGACTTTATCAGAACTTTATATCGATCGCGAATTTGTCGGCGTTTGCCATGTCAAATTTTACGAACGACTGGTTCGCGGCGGACTTGTTCTCCGCAAACACGATGCTCGGGTTGAGCTTCTTGAGAGCCGATTTGACAGCGTCGGGGCTGTTGTAGCCCTTGGCGAGGACATTGAATGTGAATGTCCCGGTTTCGCCGGGAGCGATGGTCACATAGTCGGCCTCGTTGGTGCGCGAGCAGACCCAGATGTTGTCCGTTCCGTTCGCTTCGCTCTTCGCGTTGGAGATGACTATCGCAGTGTCGCTGCGGTTCTTTATTGAGACTGTCTGGGCGTAAACGTTCCAGCCCTCGCAGTTATTCTCATAGAACTTTGCAACATCGTCGGCGCTCATGCCGTAGAGCGATTTGAGAGTGATCTTGTAGACCTGGGGGATAGTCTTGTATGCGGTCATTGCGGTGTCGTCAACAGCTATCTCCTGTGCAGATGCCGTTCTCTTGTTGCCGACAGGGATGACTCCTCCGAGGACGAGTCCGCCGACAACTATCGCCGCGGCCGCGATGACGGCAATAATGATTATCGCCGCTTTCTTGCCTTTCTTCATGGCAATTTCACCGTCTTTCTTTTAAACTTTATGCTTATAGGGCTGCTTTATCTTCACCCAGCCCTTTTTGACCGTCTGTCTGGAGCGGGCAACTGCGAGCGAGTTGTCGGGGACATTCTCGGTCACGGTCGAGCCTGCCGCAGTGTATGCGTTTTCGCCGACCTCAACGGGAGCCACGAGGCAGGTGTGGCATCCGATAAATGCGCCGTCCTTGATTGTGGTGCGGCTCTTCTTGTTGCCGGAGTAGTTTGCCGTCGCGCAGCCGCAGCCGATGTTGATTCCCGTGCCGAGATCGGAGTCGCCGATATACGAAAGGTGGGATATCTTTGTATCTGCGCCTATCGTGCTGTTCTTGACTTCAACGAAGTTGCCGACATGGACTGAACTGCCGATAACGCTGCCGGGACGGATGCGGACGAACGGACCGATGTCCGCGCCGTCGAGTATCTTTGATGAGTAGCAGACCGAGCGGACGAACGAAACGCCGTTTTCTATCGTGATGTTTTCAACGAGCGAGTCGGGACCTATCGTGCAGTCCTCGCCGATAACGCTGTCGCCTTTTATCACAGAGCCGGTGAGAATCACGGTGTCCCTGCCGATTTTTGCGCCGGGGCAGATAATGACGCCGTCGGTGCAGGGAATCGACACGCCCGCACGCATATGCTTCTCAAGCTCGCGGTGGCGGGCAAGCTCGTTGAGAGCGTTGAGCTGAACTCTGTCGTTCGCGCCGAGGATTATATCTTCGCTCTGCGCCGTGAACGAACCTGCGCGCAGACCGTATGACTTTATCTCTTCAAGAGCGTCGGTCAGATAGAACTCTTTCTTCGTGTTCTCTCCGCTCGCGCGCTTTGCGTTGAGACTGTTGAGCGCGCGCATCAGAGCTTTGCCGTCAAACCAGAACGCGCCGGAGTTGACTTCTCTTACAGCCGCCTCTTCGGCGTTCGCGTCGCGCTGTTCGACTATCTTTTCAACCGAACCGTCCGCGGAGCGGATTATCCTGCCGTAGCCGGTCGGATCGTCTATCTCCGCAGAGATAACGGTGACGCTGTTGCCCTCTTTCTTGTGCAGGGCGAGTGCATCGTATATTGTTTTTGCGTCGATGAACGGAGCGTCTCCGTTTAAAACGAGGACATCACCGCCGTTGCTTTCAATAAAGTTTCCCGCCTGCAAAACGGCGTGACCCGTTCCGAGTCTCTCACTCTGGAGCACGGTCTCGCAGCTGCCTGCAAGGTGCGCGTCGAGATATTCCGCGCCGAAGCCTTTAACAACGCATATGTCGTCTATGCCGCTTTCTTTTGCGGCGCCTATGACCCAGTCAATCATCGGCGCGAACAGAACCTCGGCGAGAGCCTTCGGCTTTTTGCTCTTCATTCGCGTGCCTTCGCCGGCGGCGAGAATAACAGCACATTTCTTATCCATAAAGCTCATTGTCCTTTCCTTATTGATACCCATGCGGTATCTTAAAATATATTATGACAGAAAAAGAGTGAAATTACAAGCCATTGTGCATATGACGGCGCGATTTTTCAAAGATTTTATAAAATGAGCGGGTCGGCTCTGCGGTTGAAAAAGCAGGTTGTATCCGCCGGATTTTTAAATTTTCGGCGTGGGGAAACATATTTTGTGCCATATATAATTGTATAGTCAAATCTGTACAAAAGAAAAGTCGCAAAAATCGCTATTTTATTGTAAAAATATATGGTATTTTTCATGCCGGTCTGCTATAATAACATGAGGCGAAGATGCAGCCTTTGGTTTCTGCATCTTCTTCGCAGCTAAAAACACTATTTACGGAGGTATATCATGGCTCACAAGTACGTTTATTTGTTCTCCGAGGGCAACGCTCAGATGAGAGAGCTTCTCGGCGGTAAGGGCGCGAACCTTGCTGAAATGACAAACATCGGTCTTCCTGTTCCTCAGGGCTTCACTATCACCACCGAGGCCTGCACACAGTACTATGAGGACGGCCGCGAGATCAATCCCGAGATCATGGCAGAGATCAACGAGTACATCGTCAAGATGGAAGGCATCACCGGCAAGAAGTTCGGCGATAAGGAGAATCCGCTCCTCGTTTCCGTCCGTTCCGGCGCCCGCGCTTCCATGCCCGGCATGATGGACACTATTCTTAACCTCGGTCTTAACGAGGAAGTCGTTGAGGCTATCGCAGAGAAGTCCGGCAATCCCCGTTGGGCTTGGGACTGCTACAGAAGATTCATTCAGATGTATTCCGACGTCGTTATGGAGGTCGGTAAGAAGTATTTCGAGCAGCTCATCGACGCTATGAAGGCGAAGAAGGGCGTGACCCAGGACGTCGAGCTTACCGCTGACGATCTCAAGGAGCTCGCTTCTCAGTTCAAGGCTGAGTACAAGGCAAAGATCGGCACCGATTTCCCGACCGATCCCAAGGAGCAGCTCATGGGCGCTATCAAGGCTGTTTTCCGTTCGTGGGACAACCCCCGCGCAAACGTCTATCGCCGCGACAACGATATCCCCTATTCGTGGGGTACTGCCGTTAACGTCCAGTCCATGGCGTTCGGCAACATGGGCGATGACTGCGGCACCGGCGTTGCGTTCACCCGCGACCCCGCAACCGGCGCTAAGGGCCTGTTCGGTGAGTTCCTCACCAACGCACAGGGCGAGGACGTCGTCGCAGGTGTCCGTACTCCCATGAAGATCGCTGAGATGGAGCAGAAGTTCCCCGAGGCGTTCGCAGAGTTCAAGAAGGTCTGCAAGATTCTTGAAGACCATTACAGAGATATGCAGGACATGGAGTTCACCGTCGAGCATGGCAAGCTCTTCATGCTTCAGACCCGTAACGGTAAGAGAACCGCTCAGGCAGCTCTCAAGATCGCCTGCGATCTCGTTGACGAGGGTATGAGAACCGAGAAAGAGGCTGTTCTTATGATCGAGCCCAGAAACCTCGACACCCTCCTTCATCCCCAGTTTGACGCAAAGGCACTCAAGGCCGCTACCCCGATTGGTAAGGGCCTTGGCGCTTCTCCCGGCGCTGCATGCGGCAAGATCGTCTTCACCGCTGACGACGCTGAGGCTTGGAAGGCAAGAGGCGAGAAGGTTGTCCTTGTCCGCCTTGAGACTTCTCCCGAGGACATCACCGGCATGAAGGCATCTCAGGGTATCCTGACTGTCCGCGGCGGTATGACCTCTCACGCAGCTGTCGTTGCCCGTGGTATGGGTACCTGCTGTGTCTCCGGCTGCTCCGAGATCATCATGGACGAGGAGAACAAGAAGTTCACCCTTGCAGGCAAGACCTTCCATGAGGGCGACTTCATCTCCATCGACGGCTCCACCGGTAACATCTATGACGGCATCATCCCGACTGTCGACGCTTCCATCGCAGGCGAGTTCGGCAGAATCATGGGCTGGGCTGATAAGTACAGAACCCTTAAGGTTCGCACCAACGCAGATACTCCGCGCGACGCAGCCAAGGCTGTTGAGCTCGGCGCAGAGGGCATCGGCCTTTGCCGTACAGAGCATATGTTCTTCGAGGCTGACAGAATCGCTGCTTTCCGCGAGATGATCTGCTCCGATACTGTTGAAGAGAGAGAAGAAGCTCTTGAGAAGATTCTTCCCTATCAGCAGGGCGACTTCGAGAAGCTCTATGAGACCCTCGAAGGCAAGCCGGTCACCATCCGCTTCCTTGATCCGCCTCTCCATGAGTTTGTTCCCACCGAGGAGGCCGACATCGAGGCTCTTGCGGCTGCGAAGCACAAGTCCGTTGATGAGATCAAGGCTATCATCGCTTCTCTCCACGAGTTCAACCCGATGATGGGTCACCGCGGCTGCCGTCTGGCTGTCACATATCCCGAAATCGCAAAGATGCAGACTGCTGCTGTTATCCGCGCTGCTATCAATGTTCAGAAGAAGCATCCCGATTGGAAGATCGTTCCCGAGATCATGATCCCGCTTGTCGGCGACGTCAAGGAGTTCAAGTTCGTCAAGAAGATCGTTGTCGAGGTTGCCGACGCTGAGATAAAGGCTGCCGGCATTGATCTCGAGTATGAGGTCGGCACCATGATCGAGATCCCGAGAGCGGCTCTCACCGCCGACGAGATCGCTGCTGAGGCTGATTTCTTCTGCTTCGGCACCAACGATCTGACTCAGATGACCTTCGGCTTCAGCCGTGACGATGCAGGCAAGTTCCTCAACGCTTACTATGACACCAAGATCTTTGAGAACGATCCGTTCGCAAAGCTTGATCAGAACGGCGTAGGCAAGCTTATGCAGATGACCATTGCGCTCAGCAAGCCCGTCAACCCGAAGCTCCACTGCGGTATCTGCGGTGAGCACGGCGGCGACCCGAGCTCTGTCGAGTTCTGCAACGATATCGGCCTTGATTATGTCTCCTGCTCGCCCTTCCGCGTGCCGATCGCACGCCTCAGCGCAGCTCAGGCAGCTATCAAGAAGCACAACGCGTAAATCTAAATCAAAAGCTCCGTCCGGTTCTCCGGGCGGAGTTTTTATATACGGCAAACTTGCGCGCCCGTCTGCGCAAAGTGTCAATTTTGCGATTGTTATTGATAAGAGAATTATTTGCTGTTATACTTATAATCAAGGACAGAGATTGAAAAGAGTAAGGTGATAAATAGATGATACTTCCTTTAGATGAAATAGGGCAGTTTCCTATAAGCCTTATAATAATTGCAATTATCATAAACGGAATTTATAATCATTCGATATATAAATTTATTGTGACCTTTTTATTTGAGAAGGGTTTGACAAACCGACAAAAGCGTGCGTGGCGAAAAGAGAAATATTTTAAAAGAAAAACCATGCGCTACATAAGAGCGGCGATAAAGAGCCTTCCCGAGCAGGATTTTAGCCCCAATATTGAGAAGTATCATCTTGCGGATGTGGTTTCAATTGTTGTTTCTATAATAACTTTTGCGATAGTGAGTATGGCTTATTATCTTACAAGAGAAATTAACTGGGCTATTATAGTAACTTTCGCAATTCACGAAGCAACTACGATTGCGACGGCCATTTTTTATTCTTCGCATATAACATCGCGCGATAAAAAAGGACGATTTGTTGGTTTCTTTTGGGGAGAGTATACATTTAAATAAAACTGAACAAACGACGCAGGGTTTTAAACATCTGGAGGTGCTCTATGGCTAAAATGGTAATCACAAGTAATATATGTATATTTTTTATCCTTAAATTAGTATCAAAGATCGTCTTGGATTACCTTTTCTTTATTGATAAATCCAAGTCAAACAGGCGCAGATATCGAAAGGGTCATAATTTTTTGTATAAATTCTTTACGGGCTATGTCTATAGCAAGAAACATATGAACGAATCGCGGTGCAGAAATTACATAAGAGTTATCTATGCGATATATGTTTTTTTGATGATTTCAGATTTAGTTCTTCTGATTCTGGTAATGGACTCTTTCGGAGTTAATTCTACTTCAATTTATAAGTATTGTGAATTTGGGCTTATGGCAGTATCGTTTGCGTGCTTGTTGTGGTTTGAGATTCACAGTAAAGGTAAAGGCTTCCATTGGTGGTTTCCTCCGTCATGGTGGAGAGGCAGGTTTTATTGGGATGTCTGACATACGGACGAGCCGGTTATTTATAGAACTGTGGCAGAACAATTGAAAATAAACGGAAAATCCGAAGCGGGAAAGTGAGAGAAAAGAGGGTGTTTTATGCGCGAGGCATTTGAAAAAGTAAAAGCGATAATCGACGGGTGGGATCCGGTTGATCTTTTGACCTGCTGCCACTGCCCCTCCGATGAATACGACGATATCAGCATTGAACTGGCGCAAATGCTGACTTTTGATACCGATGTTGAAACATTGAAAAACGATATATATAATATATTTGTCCGGGATTTCGATGCCGGGACATTTGACAAAAGTCCGCAGGAGTGCGAAACGATTGCGAGAAAAATTATTGAAAATTTGCATGGAA
>JABLTL010035679.1_pt1 | contig 10775 bp, 10 predicted proteins | sample 7160151 | NCBI WGS metagenome assembly JABLTL01 (sample SAMN14651223, study PRJNA627086) | human gut metagenome | isolation source: feces | host: Homo sapiens
AATATTCGCAATCCACGGAATGCCACCGCCACAAGTCGCTTCATAATGCAGGCTCACATGATTTCTTTCTGCACATTCCTGAAGTTCTAAAATAGAGGAAGCAAACATTTTTTTATTTGAAGTCACAAAATGCTTTCCGTGCTCTAACGCTTCCAAAGCATACTTACGTGCTGGTTCAATACCACCCATACATTCCACTACAACATCAATAGAAGGATCCAGAAGAATGTCATTTACATCTGTTGTCATTCTTACGTCTGTAATTTCCGATGTATCTTTCACAAGAATTCTTGTAATTTCTAGATTTTTTGTTTCGTCTGTTAATTTTTCATCAATGATTTTTCTAACACCACTTCCAACAACACCATGTCCAAGTAATCCAATCTTCATATTTCCTCCATTCGATGTACCCATTTTAAAAACACTTGTATTAAGAACGCGAACATAGTATCATATCAACGTGTTTATTACAAGGAGCGAATCGTATGAAATATGTAAGCAGCAGAAATAAAAATGAAATTGTTGAAAGTCATAACGCAATTATTCAAGGTCTAGCAAAAGATGGTGGTCTTTTCACACCAGAAAACATTAACATTCATATCAATGTAGATAAGTTAACCAATTTGTCATACCAACAGATTGCCACAAAAGTCATTCATGCTTTCTTAGACGACTTTACAGAAGAAGAAATTTCTTCCTCCGTAAATCAGGCATATGACAATAAATTTGATACAGAAGAAATCGTTCCACTGCATAAAATAGAAGATGCATACTTAATGGAACTTTATCATGGTCCTACAAGTGCATTTAAAGACATTGCTTTAACATTGCTTCCACATTTATTGATCCAATCCTACAACAAAGAAAATCGTCATGATACGATATCCATTTTAACTGCTACTTCAGGCGATACAGGAAAAGCTGCATTAAGCGGATTTGCAGATGTAAAACATACCGCAATTACAGTCTTCTATCCAGAAGTTGGCGTTTCTCAAGTACAGAAGAAACAAATGCAGACTGCCACTGGAGATAACGTTGAAGTCATCGCGGTCAAAGGAAACTTTGACGATTGTCAAAGAATGGTTAAAGAAGCAACACAAGATCCACAAGTACTTGCATCTTTACATAACGTAACAATTTCCTCTGCCAACTCTATCAATGTAGGTAGATTAATTCCACAAGTTGTCTATTACTATTCTTCTTACTGCAAACTTGTAAAAGACGGCGCAATCCAGTGTGGAGATCCTGTAAATTTTGTCGTTCCTACAGGAAACTTTGGCGATATCTTAGCTGGTTATCTAGCATATCGTACGGGGCTGCCAGTAAATCAGCTAATCTGTGCTTCTAATTCAAATAATGTTTTAACAGATTTCTTAAATACAGGTACATATTCCATTCATCGCCCATTCATTCCAACAATGTCACCTTCCATGGACATTCTGATTTCAAGCAATCTTGAAAGATTATTATTCATCATGAGTGATAATGATGATACTTTTGTCGCTAACATGATGAAAGAATTAAACGAACAAGGATCATATACCATTCCATCAAAGATTCAGGAAAAGATTTCTTCTATTTTTAAGGGTTACTGGACAAGTGAAGAAGACTGCGCAAAGACGATACATGATCTCTATAAAAAAGAACATGTATTGATTGATCCACATACTGCAGTAGGTCTACATGCATATAGACAATATCAATTACAGACACAAGATAAAACACCGTCAATTGTTTTATCGACTGCTTCTCCATATAAATTCTGTAAAGATGTATACCAGGCAGTTTCAAACAATTGCATTGAAGATGATTTTGAAGCAATGGATGCTTTGCATACATATGCACAAACAGCTATTCCATCCAATCTTGCATGTTTAAAAGATCTTTCCGTACGCTTTACACGCAGCATTGAAAAAGAAGACGGCATGAAAGTCATCGCAGAAAGAATGAAGGAGATTGGCAATGATCACAATTAAAACACCCGCAACAAGTGCAAATGTCGGACCTGGATTTGACTGTTTTGGCTTAGCATTTGATTTATACAACACTTTTGAAGTTGAACTTTCTAATCAGGATATCCTTGAAAATGTTGAAGAGCGTTTCAACAATCCAGATAATATTTTCTTAAAAGCGTATCATCTTGGATGTGAAGCCATTGGTATTCATGATCATATTCACGCAATTTTTCATACAGAAATTCCTGTCAGTCGTGGCCTTGGATCAAGTGCTTCTTTGATCTGTGGCGGATTACTTGCCTGCAGTGCATTACATAACAATGCATTGTCAAAAGATCAGATTTTCCAATTCGCAAGTCAGCTGGAAGGACATCCAGATAATGCTGCACCATGCATTTATGGGGGTTTTACAGCTTCTTTGGCATTTGATCATCATTTTTTTACACAGCACTTAACATTGGATAATGCATGGAAATACACACTGTTTGTTCCTGATTTTGAAGTTTCTACGCAAAAAGCGCGTGCAATCTTACCCGACAGCTATGATAGAAAAACATCTGCTTCTAATGGAGCACATGCAGCATTACTGATTGAAGCATTACGTACTGGAGATATGGATTTATTAAAAATCAGCGCAGTTGATGCAATCCATGAACCTTACCGTAAACAATTAATCCATGAATTTGATGATGTTAAAAACATTGTTTCTAAATATGGTGTATTTCTAATCAGTGGTTCTGGATCAACATGTTTATTGATTTCAAAAGATCCTGTTTCTCAAGTTGATAAGGATGCCATTAACGGTTTAAAATGTAATTGGAAAATTTTTGAAAGAACCATTGCGAAAAATGGCTCGGAGGTTTTATGAAAAAAGATTTTTTAATTGTTTCCAGAAAAATATTACCAGATTACTTAGATAAAGTAATTTATGCACGAAATCTTTTAACAAATCATGAAGCTTCCACAATTACAGAAGCTGTACAAAAAGCAGGCATTTCAAGAAATACATATTACAAATACAAAGATTATGTTTATGAAAGTGCAGACGATACGACAGAAAGAAAAGCAGTTCTTTCTCTGATTTTAAAAAATGAGAGTGGTACACTCTCCTCTGTTTTAAAAACATTATCTGATCTCAATACATCGATTTTAACAATTTCCCAGGCAATACCTATCGCAAATAAGGCAAACGTACTTTTATCTTTAGATATTTCTAAGATGGCATGTGATATCCAGGAAATGACTGATACACTCAAGCATTTATCTGGTGTCAGAAACGTTCATTTAGATGCCATTGAGTAATTTACATGTATTCCATCTTTATGGAATACTTTTTCATTAGAGTGGTATGATTGACATGGAGGTTACTCATGAAACGCTTAACAAAATTATTCATTATCACAACACTTTTTTTATGTGCCTGTAGTAAAAATACCGTCAAACGGAAAAGCAATGTTGAAAGAGTCTCTGTTACAGATCCAGCAACAGAAACAATGGAACCTGAAGTAAATACAGAAACAGCATCACTCACAATCACTTCATCTGATTTAATTGATGGTGAATGGAACAGTGATATCACTTCTTCCTGTGGATCCAATCGAACACCAGAACTCAGCTGGAATGCAATTGATGGTGCAGAAGAATATGTTATTTACATGATCGCCACATCCGCAAATAATTGGTTACATTGGAGAGTCAGTGGTCTTACAGATACACACCTGGATCCAGGCAGCCAGGCAGGGGAATATGTTGGACCATATCCACCAAGCGGAACACACACGTATATCATTAAAGTCTATGCACTATCTGCACCACCACTCTCATTGCCAGGTAACTTTGATGCGACAAATGAAGACGATCTTTCATTCATTGATGAAGGACTCACAAACATCATTACTTCCGCAGAAATTTCTGGAACATTTACTGCACAGTAAAATGAGGATGATCTCACCCTCATTTTTTCATTTCATTTTCAATCCATAACATCAATAAATTAACAATTTTTTCTTGTTGAATATCTGTTAAAGGAATACCTTTTTCAACATGATACCATCGATTCAAACACCCTCTACAGCAACACGCACACGCATGCATTGCGATAAACACAGGATGACCTTTCATTGGTGTTTGCTTTCCATCATTTTTCGGATAGCTATCTGCTAGTTTATTTCTCACAAAATCACATGCATGCCTGCGAATCACATCCATCCCTTTTTCTTCCACATACAATTTATCTTTTTCTTTCAGATGAAAAGAAGAACGAAATTTTGATTGAGATAATTTATATAGCGCTTCCATCCTTGTCTGCATAAAACTATTTTATGCTTTTTTTAATTTTTTCATACCAATAAGCATGAATAACACACCAACAACTGCTACCGCAATACCAACGTAAAGTGTCGCTCTTACAGACAACAAACTTAACAAGAAACCACCAATAAATGATGCAAATAGTCCACCAATCGTTCCAGCAGCACCCATGACTGCCTGTCCCTGATTTCGATCTTCACTCGCAATATATTCATCCACAAAATAAACAGATGCTGGAATAATAATTGCATAAGAAAACATCTGGAAAACCATCGCAAAATAATATACTGCCATATTTGGTGCAATCAAAATCAATATATCTTTCACACACCATGCAATCGCAGAGAACACCATCAATGTATCTACACGGAATTTCTTTAACAATAATGCAAAACCAAACATAGGAGGTAATTCCACCATTGCCTGAATAAACGTAGCACTGCCCTGGCTGCCTGCATCACCACCAATATCACTGATAATATTAATCATATAGTTATTAATCAGCATATGTGTAAAGTTCAAACAAATCATTGCCGCAACAATCATCAATACATTGGAATACTTTTGAAAGAAAGATGCATAGGATATTTTAGCTTTTTCTTCAACAACTTCTTTCTTTTCATCTTTTGGCACCTGTAATGTCATAACAACTCCAATTGTTGCAATGACCATCACTAGCAGCCAGACTGGCAAAATCGATGGATCTTTTAATTTAATGAGTTGACCAAGACACAAAGCTGCAACCGCATACGCTGCACTTCCAACACCTCTGCCAAGTCCATAATTAATCTTGTATCCTTCTTTTTCATAAATGAATGCAAGAGAATTCAAATAAGGAACTCCAATAGTCGCAAATGCTAACCCAATAACTGTAACTATCATAGAAAGAATAGATTCACCAGGAATCGCAATCAAAGCAATATACGCAATCGACGCAACTAATAACGAAAAAATAATAAATCTCTTCTCATTCCATACTTTTGACTTATCAACAATCGGAGCCATTGTTGTCTGTCCAATCAAAGCAATGATTGAAACAGATGTTAATAATACCCCAATCACAGATGTATCTAATCCTTTATACTGCAGATAATTATTTGCAAACCCAACACTGCCACAAACTAGAAAAAAGTAAAAACAATTGATCAAAGCATACTTCAAATTTAGATGTTTATATTTCATATCCACTTACCTCTAGTTCCATTGTACTATTTTGTTGATGTACTATTGCATTTCCAACGTATTTTGGCACAATGTTCCAAACAAAAAAGGAAGAACCATTCTTCCTCATAACAATACAATATCTTTTGTCTTTGAATCTTTTTTCAACTGCAGACAATAATTCTTGCTTGCTTCTATAATTGGATACAATTCATCTTGTGGCTGCACTTGTTTACTTGTCATTATACAATCATAGATTGGAAATGCATCTACCCAGTTAACTGGAACAAGTCCATATTCTTTCAATTTATCAACCGCAACATACGGAACAAGACACAGTCTCTTTTCTTTCATACAACTTTCAATTACAGCAGTGACAGATCCTAAAAACAATTCACTTTTCAATGAAATATCTGCATTCTGCAGTAAATTTCTAAAGTGTTCTGTAAAACAGCATTCTGAATATGTAAATGTAAAACTTTGATTGATAAAATCTTTTAAATACACTTCTTCTTTATTCGCAAGAGGATGTAATGGAGAAGTCATCACACATAGCTTTTCCTGGAATAATGGCGTCACTTTCGCGCTTCCACATTCACTCAAATCAACCATTTGAACATATCCAATATCACATTCCTGCTGTTCCAGCCACTCAGGCACTCTTGAACAACAGATTGTATTGACTTCAATACTGGCAAATTCAATTTCCTTTTGATACTGGTGCATAAAGGAACCAAAACTAAATGCCACCATCAATTCACCACCCGCAACAATGATTTTATTTTCTCGATGTTCCTGTTTGAAAGTTGCTTCACATTTGTCATACATTTTCAACATTTCTTTCGCATACGGCAAAAAGATTTCTCCATCTTTCGTCAGACAGATTGCTCCATTTCGAAAATGAACAAACGTAGTAGAGAATTCAGCTTCTAACGCATGAATATGTTTTGCCAAAGTACTTGGCGCATAATTCAAGATTTCACTTGCTTTGATATAATTTTTTTCTTTTGCTAAAACAACAAATGTTTTTAATTGTTTCGTATCCATGAGATTAGTATAACATTTTCAAAATATTTGTGTATCATCCAGCAAAAAAGCTATAACCTTTCGATCATAGCCTTTTCATCATGTTTATTTATTGTCAGCAATCACTTGTTCACCAGCAGCCTTACCAAATACAACTGTGTCAACAACAGCGTTACCGCCTAAACGGTTTGCACCGTGGATACCACCAGTAATTTCACCAGCAGCATACAAGCCTTCAATTGCCTTGCCAGATTCATCTAATACACGTGTATCTGTATCAATTGTTACACCACCCATTGTATGGTGAACACATGCCTGTCTAGGTGTAGCAACCCATGGACCGTTTTCAAGCTTAACAGAGTACAATGTACGCCCAAATTCATCTGTTTCTTTACCATCAACACAATTGTTGAATGCATCTACTGTAGCCTGCAATGTAGCCTTGTCGCAGCCTAGCTTTTCAGCCATTTCATCTAATGTATCAGCAACAACGATATATCCATTCTTTTCAAGATATTCGAATGTAAATCCATCAGCACTTCTCCATTCAGGATCCTTGATATCAACATATCCCTTGCCATCGCCACTTTCTAACATATAGAATATAGCATCTGGCTGTGATAATACACCTAAACAGATTTCATCACGTCTGCCATCTTCTCTAACAAATCTTTCACCATTCTTGTTGATGAAAATGAGCTGGTCTGTACCGTTAACGTCTCTTGGTGGATACTTTGTCAACTGACCATCCTTTGTATTACCTAAGTAGAGTAACTGGATCTGTTCCATATCTGTTAATGAAGCACCAGCTTCCTTAGCCATCACAATACCATCACCCTGAGAGGAAGATGTTCTATTTGTCGTCATTAATTTACTTAGATCATCCCACTTGCCACTAGTGTTATATTCCTGAACCATCTTAGAGTTAGCTGCGAATCCACCTGTGGATAATACAACACCCTTGTTAGCTGTTACAGTAAATTCATTACCATTTCTATCTGCACAAACAACACCAGTAATTTTGTCATCTTTCTTCACTAAAGATTTACCTGTTGCTTCTGTAACGATTGTTACATTGTCCATAGCACCAATCTTATCTAAGTATGTTGAGATAAATCCTGTACCCATCTTCATTTTTGAAGTATGTGTTCTCTGCCACAATGAACCAGCACCTTGAGAAATCTTATCATCAAAGCCCATTCCTAGATCATCCTTGATCCATTCATATGCATCATAAGAATCATAGCAAAGTTTCTTAACAAGATCTAAGTTACCGACTTTATCACCGTTGATCCAAGTCTGCAGAGCATACCATTCCTTAGAATCAAATAAGTCTGTTCTACCATCAGCCTTGTACTTATCCCACTGTTTCTTAACTTCAGCCTGTAATGCCTTATGTTCATCACTCACAGGCTTTTCACTCAATGCCTTTTCAACTGTTGTCTTAACAGTATCTGTCATTGTAACTTCCTTCTGAAGCTTTTCATCAGGTGTATTGTAAATCGCACCACATACTAATGTGTCACCACCAACTTCACCATTCTTTTCAATAACAGTAACAGTAGCACCATCTGCACCAGCAGCGATTGCTGCAGCAAGACCTGCACCACCACCACCGACTACAACAACATCAGAAGTCATGTCTTCTAATTTTTCAGAACTCTTTACTTCTGTCTTGAAATCATCCTTGTTTCCGCCAGCCTGTTCAATTGCATCCCCAACAGCATTCATGATAGCGTAGCTGGTAATTGTTGCACCAGTAACGGAATCAACCTTAATAGATTGTCCTTCAACAATTCTCTTTGGAATCAAAGTAATTGGAGATTCTCCACCATTTGTCTTCACTTCACCCTTAGCATTTACAAGTTCTCCACCAATACCTGGAGTTTCTTCGTTACCTGTTACAGTAACTGCGTCAATTTTGCCATTCGCAATCTTTACTTCGACTTCAACATCAGCATTCATACCTGGTTTTGCTGCTGTGTATGTACCATCCTTCAATGATCCTGTTGCTCCAGCATTAGATCCAGCTGGCTTGTTTGCGCAACCTGAAGCCAATAGCAATGCACCTGCTAATGACATAGTAATTATCTTTTTCATAGTTCCCTCCTATTTGTTAATATTTTAGCATGATAATTTATTAACAAGTCACACTTAAAGTGAGAGCGCTCTCACTTTTTTCATTTTTACCTATCTTGATAAAAAAAAATCGTAGTATATACACCACGATCTTTTGCATTCTTATTTTAAATCTTCCAGATCTTCGCCTCTTCTAAGTTTGCGCCTTCAACCTGATATGCAGATGTTGAAGCACCCCCAAAGGAAATCCTTTGGAAATGGTTTTAATGTTTTATGAAGCATAATAATTTCTCTCTTTCATCTACATTCATTTCACTAAAAAGGCAGCGTTTTCACTAGTACATTTTCAATTGTCTCTGCATCACTTTGAAAGCTTCCCTGTATCACTTCTTTCTTTCCGCCACCTCTTCCAGATAGTTCAGTATTTAATTGCTTTACATACTCCTGCAGGTTTATTTTCTTAGAAAGAATAATATACATATATCCATTCTCTTGCTTATTGAAAACACATACCGTCGGAATCTTTTTTTCTTCCAGTAGTGCATTCGCATATGTCATCAAAGAAACACGATCCAGTCCTTCTTCAAAATCAATGACATATTCTTTTCCCTGTGTATATGTTTCCAGTTTCATTTCTAACAGTTTCTGCATGCACTGTTTCTTTTCATTCAATAGATTTAAATTATTGTCTAACAATTTCTTTGTCGCAATATGAATTTCTAATGGCTTAGCACTTAAAAGACAAGATACTTCTTTACACGCATCATGTTCTTTACGCATATATTCTAATGCACGTTTACCACTCAAAAGATCAAAGCGAATACCATCTTTATGCTTCATGAAAGAAAGAATCTTAATCAATCCAATCTCTCCTGTATTTCTTACATGTGTTCCACAACACGCACAAATATCTGCATTTTCAATTGTTACAATTCTTACTTTTCCCTGTAATTCTTTTTTAGAACGATATGGAATATTCTCTAATTCGTCATTATTTGGATATGTAATCTGTACTGGAATATTCTGATAAATAATATCATTTGCTTCTCGTTCAATCATCATCAACTGTTCCCAGTTTAATGGACCACTGAAATCAATCTGAATCACTTCTCCCATATGAAAGCCAACATTTTCATGTCCAAAATGTTTATGAATCAATCCAGAAATAATATGTTCTCCAGAATGATTCTGCATAAAATCAAAACGACGATTCCAGTCAATCACACCATGTACGACCTTTCCTTCATCTAAAGCTTCTTTCACATAGTGATGAATCACATCATGCTGATCTCTTTGTACATTGAACACTTCTATTCCATTTAATGTACCTGTATCAAATGGCTGTCCACCACCTTCTGGATAAAATGCAGTATCTTCCAATACAACATCAAATCCATTTTTACATGCAGTACATCTAATCACTTTTGCATCAAATTCTTTCAAATATGCATCTTGATAAAACAATTCATTCATTTCCATAAATAAACACCTCAATAACTTCAACTATCTTATCAAGAAAGCATAAAAAAGAGAATGCATTCAAACATTCTCAATCATTAGATTCTTGAAATATCCTTCTGTTCCATTGTCTACATACAATCCAACATAACCTTGTGCATCTTTTCCATGTTTTAAATGCTCAATGCACAATACTGGTATTTCCATATCGTCTACATAGAACTTTGCTTTATCCCCCTGGATCACAGCACGCAGATGAAACCACTTATCTAGATATCCTTCAATTGGTGCTTCATAACCATCAATTCCATGTTTTCTGAAATATGCAAATGTATATCCAGGATAAGAAAAATACTGACATCCATGTTGTTTTCTTACAGGATCATCTGTATTTCCATTTGTTGGTCGAATATAAAAAGATTCAAATTCACTTGCATCTTCCTTTGCACGAAATACAATTCCAATAAACCCACGATTCGTTTCATCCGCTGTAGGAAGCAATCTGCTTCTTACATCAACATCAATGATTCCATTATGGAATACTTCTTCATGAACCAATGCATACGTATTATCATCTGGAATTTGATTTTCATGAGGCTTCGCAACATAAATCACATTTTCATTTTCTAATACTGCATCTCTTACTTCAACATTTATTCCTTTCATAAGTAAATTTACCTCTCAAACTTATTGTATCGAAACATACAAAAAAAAGAAGTAGTCACAATAAGGATAACCAAACTATGATGGGGAGTATGACTTTTGGGGTCAACTTTTGGGGAGTAG
>JABLTL010125761.1_pt1 | contig 10761 bp, 5 predicted proteins | sample 7160151 | NCBI WGS metagenome assembly JABLTL01 (sample SAMN14651223, study PRJNA627086) | human gut metagenome | isolation source: feces | host: Homo sapiens
AATTTCTGTATTATCTTAAAAAAACACTTTTCGCTTATACATATAGAATTGGCATATGGGTCAGCCTTATACAAAGCCTCGCCACTCTCTGATATAATCAGATACTTATACATCTGTCCTACTTTAGCATCTTCTATAAATAATTCATATACACCGCCATCAGATACCGGTTTCATATCATATCCATAAGCATTCCAGTTATTAAATTCCCCGACTACATATACATCCCTGGCTCTTGGTGCCCATACAACAAAATATACACCTTCTACTCCATTCTTTACAGCTTTATGAGCTCCCATCTTATTGTATATTTCATAATGTGTTCCCTGTCCGAATAAATATGTATCAACTTCTGTCATGAAAATCCCGGTAGTGTCTTTTTTTGCCATACCCACTCCCCCTTTACTTAATTCTTTCCATTTACATACAGGTACATTAATTAATGACCTTTATTCATTTATTATATCATAACATTATTTAAAAAGGAACATTTTTAGTGTTTTTACCTCTAATATATGTTATACTAAAAAATGTTTCAGTAATCATAAGCAAAGGAGTATTTAATCATGATTTACTACTTAATCAGTTCCCAGTACATAAAGGAAATAACATTTTTAAGTGTTATTTTTGCTTTTGCCATTACATGTATTGCCATCGCTGCCGGTAAGAACATTCTTCCACGTGATGCAGGACGTGCATTTGCCATTAATGGCACTAAGTCAGTGGGAAAGCCACGAGGTGCCGGTATAATCTTTATACTCACATTTACAATCTCATGTGCTATTTTTATCAATCTTAATTCAGAGATAATAATATATCTCATACTTACACTTGCAGCAATGTTAAGCGGATATTTAGATGACAGCTCATCTTCTCCGTGGGGGAACTTAAAGAAGGGACTAATAGACTTTGCTATTGCAATTATGTCTGCGGTAACATACCTTCATTACAATCCTAATACATTTGACATCGCATTATTTAATGTAACTGTAACCTTAAATCCTGTTATTTATGGAATACTTGTTGTTATTCTTATATGGGTAAGCATTAATGTTACTAACTGCTCTGACGGCGTTGACGGTCTTTGCGGCACATTATCAGTAGTAACACTTTCAACTGCCTATATATTATTCAGGATATTTAATATCGAACCATATTTCAGCCACACAATACTGCTTATGATAGTATGTATACTGGGTTATCTGTGGTTTAATGCATCTCCTAGCAGGCTTCTTATGGGTGATGCCGGTTCAAGAGCCATTGGTGTATTCATTGCATTTGCTTTCTTAAAGCTTCACCATCCGCTCTTATATATTCCTGTTGCAATTATAATAATTCTCGATGGAGGTCTTGGACTTATCAAGGTATCCTTTAAAAGATTCCTGCATATCAGTCTTATGAAAAATATAAGAACTCCAATCCATGACCACATGAGAAAAAACAGGGAATGGTCAGATTCACAGGTAGTATTCAGATTTGCAATTATCCAGATAGTTATAGGTCTGGCTGTTATATATGCAATTATGTAACTTATTTTTTAAAAAAAGCTGTTGCATTAAGAAGATTTCATTTCTCTTAATACAACAGCTTTTTTAGTATATACTCTTTTGTGTTTTATATTAAAGCTCTTATCATTCACTGTAAGAAACCTTATTGTTTACACCGGCATTCTTCTTAGCTTCCTTTTCCGCCTTAGCTTTCATGCGCCTGTGAAGCCTTTCTTTTTCCTGCTTCTTTTTTATCTTTTCAGCCCCATACCGGTCCGTACATTTTAATATCTTAACTATATAATACAATCCATTATCTGCCTGCTTGGACTTAAACCGCCCCTTAATAAGACCATGCTTCTCACACTCAAAAAGACCATAATAAGACTTTCCATTAGTGGCAAACCATTTAATATGCTTTTTCATACTCTTTTTGCACTTAAAGCACTTACATGAACGTACTTCCCTGTCTACTACAGCCTGCTCCCTTGTCTCAAAACCTTTTGATATAAACTTACCATAATCTCCAAAGTCAAGATGTATCTCCTCTTTACGATTAGCTGGTATCTTAAATGTATCAACACTATAATACTTTCCCGCCCTGTCCATATCAAGATATTTAATAATCTTTGCCGTGTATCTTGCATCATTAACAGCCCTGTGATACTCCTCACCGGCTTTGATACCCAGCTGGTCTATAGCATGTTCTAGCGTTATCCTCGTCTTTCCATCCGAATAACATATACTGAAAAGCTTCTGCAGGTCATAATATAAAAATGGCTGAGGAAATCCGGCATCAATTCCATAATGCTTCATATTTCTCTGTAATTCTGTTAAATCCATGCTTCCCCATGTACAAATAATATAATCATATCCACACCATTCTAAAAAATCTGCTGCAACACGTTCAAAATCTTCTCCATCTTCAAGCAGCTCCTCCATGGTAACACCTACAACCTCCTCCACCTTGGAATGAAGCTGCATATATACCTTAGGTCTTATATTCTTATTAAATTCTCCAATTATATTATATTTTTCATCAAGCTTGACAGCACCCATCTGAATAATCTCAAATGGAATATCTTCCACTGTATTTTTCTTGCCTGACGGACTCTGATTCCATTCAAGATCAAGTACTATATAATTCATATATCCTCCAAATATTACAAAAGCCAAAAAACGGTGCCTTCAACAATTATAATATAATTCTCTTAATTACACAAAATATATTATAGCGTGTCTGCATATGTATGTCGATATTTTTTTACTGCCATTGATATTTTAGTAAATTGCTTGTATATCTATTTTAAATATTCTCTTAAAATCATATTCAGCCTGTTGAAATCAAGTGGCTTAGCTATGTGCTCATTCATTCCGGTATTCTTAGCCATCTGCACATCCTCAGCAAACGCATTGGCTGTCATCGCAACAATCGGAATACTTCCACGTTTCCCAGAAAGTGTCCTTATTGCTGCAGTAGTTTCATATCCATTCATAACTGGCATCTGTATATCCATAAATACAAGATTATACCAGTCCTCCGGAAACTTCTCTATCTTATCGACTGCCTCTTTACCATTTTCCGCCGTATCAATCCTAACGCCTGTCATTCCCACAATCTCTACCGCTATCTCACGGTTCAGATCATTATCTTCTACAATTAATACTCTCTTATCTGAATAATCTGCTTCCTCAAAACCTTTAAGGTAATCCTTAGCTGACCTTTCAGGCCTGCCGCTTACTACAGCTTTTAAAGTAGCAGCAAGCCTTGACCTGAACAGCGGTTTGGTAATAAATGCATCTACACCTGCTCTTCTTGCTTCATCTTCTATTTCGCTATAGTCATAAGAAGTAAGAACAATAATTGTAATATCCTTACCTAATCTCTTACGGATGCGTCTGGCAGCTTCTATACCATCCATATCAGGAAGCTTCCAGTCCATAATAATTGCAAAATAATCATCATGCATTTCATGTCTTTTAAATGTCTTAGTAACCGCAGCTTCTCCTGACGTTACCCACTCGCCGACAATTCCAATCTCCTTTAGGGTCTCCACAGTACTTTCACAGCATATAATATCATCATCCACCACAAGCACCGGCAAATTCATAAGCTCTTTAATATCATCGGTCTCTTTATTTTGCAATTTCAAATAAATGGTAACAGAAATTCTGGTTCCATTATCAAGCGAACTTACAACCTTAATATCACCATTCATCATATTTACAATATTTTTTGTAATAGCCATTCCAAGACCGGTTCCCTGAACCTTAGTCGTCCTGCCATCATCAGCCCTTGTAAATGGCTGGAACATTATCTTTTGAAATTCTTCATCCATTCCGATTCCATCATCTTCAATAATAAATTCATAACAGCCAAGACCGGTCTGTGCGTTTACCTTTTCTTCTATTGAAAATATAATATTGCCGCCATCCGGTGTATACTTGATGGCATTACTCATAAGATTAGTAAATATCTGCTGTATCCGTAACGTATCACCACACACATCCTCATGCTCAATATTTTTCACATGAACCTCAAGCTTGTGTTTATGCTGATCCATCCCCGGCTTTACAAGCGTAATAAGATTGTCAACAAGCTCTGAAAGATTAAATTCCTCTTCCACCAATGACACCCTTCCGCTCTCTATTCGTGCCATATCAAGCACTTCATTAATAAGCCCTAACAGATGCCGGCTTGCTGTTGTAATCTTACTTAAACATTCAATAACCTTATCCTGATGTTTAATATTAGCTCCTGCAATCGCAGTGAGTCCTACAATCGCATTCATCGGTGTTCTTATATCATGTGACATGTTAGTAAGAAATTCTGTCTTAGCCCTGTTTGCTCTCTCTGCTGCCTGATATGCATCCTTTAATGCCTTCCTTGATATTATCTCCTGCTGTTTTTCCTGTGTTACATCAATAGATATCCACAGAATTTTTGTTAAAATATTATCTTTCCATTCCAATGGTATAATTGTTGAACTCCTGTATCCATCTTCCTCTTTCATACAGTATTCAAATTTATAAATATCGCAATCGCTTTTTATATTATCCCGTATATTTTCCACAGCAAGAATAGATTTCATAGATTCTGATGGCTCTAACATCATAAATCTGTCTGTTACCATATTAACAAGTTCACTATACCTTCCATGCGGTGGATATCCACCCTTTACCTTAATATATGAATATTCATAGCTGTCATTTTCAAAATCACATATTGCAAAATGGTCAACAAGTTGTGTCACACTCTGGATAAGATGTCCCATTGCTTCATTATCCGCCGATATCTGTTCCTGTATCCTTGCCTCTCTTTTGGCATCTGTAATATCACGAAGAAAGATAATGGCATATTGTGACTGCTGCTTTTCACCACGCAGTATAACATTGCGTACCCAGCGTTTTTCCTGATTCAATATAATACAGCACTCAAAACTTAATTCACCATCTACCTCTTTAAGTCTTCTTTGTACATGCTCACGGTTATAAAACCTCCTTACTTCTTTCTTATATTCTTCGCATACATAATTCCCGATATAATATTCTATAAGCTCATCCCATGTATTATACTTTTGCAAATTATCTATAAAAACAGCATCATTTTTCATTGAATCAAAAGTATTGTCTTTAAGATTAACATAGTACTCACAAAGATTAGTCTTTGTAAATGCATTATGAAATGCTTCCGCTTTCTTCCTTTGTAACTGTGCTTCTTTTTCATCATCAATGTTTACAAATATACCTGTAATCCTTCTTGCAGTTCCATCTGTTCTTCTTATAATCTCCGCACTGGCACGAAACCAGCTATATGAACCATCACTTACCTTAAGCCGGTACTCAACATCGTACTTTTTCTTATTAGTCTTATCTTTGATTGCAGCATACAGACTGTTAAATGTCTTTTTCTTATCGTCAGGATGTAATAAATCCGACCATGACCCAAGCAGGTTAGGAAAATCAAGAATGTCCCTGTACCCTAACATCTTTCTGAATGTGTGACTCCAATGTACATCACTGATGTTGCCATTATCATCACAGTCCATATACCAGAAGCCCGACTTTAATACTTCATTAATAAGTGTAATATTCTCATGCTCCCAGTCTACCCTTATTGCCATTATCCAGATTGGTGTTCCATTATTGTCTACAGAATCCTTTTTAAATATCTTAACAGTTAATGGTGTTCCATCAAAGGTAAGCATATTTCCCTCTCCAAGTCCATGAATATCTGTGAAGCGGTCTTTATCTAAAAAACTTACATTTTCTCCAAAAAACAATGTTCTTAATGATCCTTGCGTAAATTCTTCAAACTGCTTAAAACTATATCCAAGGTTAAATAACAAAAAATCACTTACAGATAAAATTGTCAGATCATCATCATAATAACCGGCAATAATACCGACTGCACCATTATTATTGATTACCTCTTTAATCGTCTTTAATGCCTTATCACCTATCAAAGACGAATTGCTTATATTACCTATCTCCTCCCGGGATTTATAACACTCCATACATTCTCCATTCCATTAATCCTGCACGAGCTTCAAAGCTAATGCTATCTATACTTCCAATTGATAAAATTATATTATTAAAATAAAATAAGTGATAGCAGGTATAAAGAACAATATAATATTATCTCTACCTATTATCACTTATTATTATCATCCATCAAAATGTGAGTGTTCCCTGCGGGAATCGAACCCGCAACTACAGCTTAGGAGGCTATTGTTATATCCATTTAACTAAGGAAACATATTATACAAAACATCCATATAACATCAACATTATAATATTATCATATATAATAAAATCGGTCAATAACCACATTAATCATTTTTTTGCCGTATGACTCCATTAATCATTTTTTGCCATAACCACATTTGTCCCATCTTTATTCCAAAGTGAAAAGTCTGCTTCCACACCAGTGCAGCTATTTTTAAATATAACTAAATACGCCAAAAAACTACATTTATCCAATTTACATAAACAAAAACAGATAGCAATAACTCTCTCTGGTTATCACTATCTGTTCATTCATTAACAGTTAATATATTAACTTAAGCAACAAAATATCACTTTGCTCCTGTATTATTCTTTCATATTATAATATGTGAACTACCCATCGTCTAAAGCCAGTGGGCTTCCTGCTTTATAGACCTCGCAACCTACTATCTCCACAGGCTTCAATACAATTCTTAACTATAATGTAAACTTCTCAATTGCTTCCTTAAGTGACATAGCAATCTCATCAAGCTCTACTGTACACTGATTTAAGTTCTGCATTGTAGCATTAACCTCTTCGGCAGATGCTGTAACCTCTTCTGATGCTGCTGCTGTCTCTGTTGAAATTGTAGCAACCTCTTCCATTCTCTTAACAACTTCAACTCTGCTGTCATCCATCTGTGCATTAAGATTTTCAATATTATGAAGTCCCTGAGTAAGTTCATCAATAGATTCTGAAATATTATTAAATAATTCTTTAGCATCCTGAATTGACTTATTCTGCTCCATAATAATCTCATCAGATTCATCAAGTGTCTTTTCAACTAATGTAGACTTATCAGATATCTCACTTACAATCTTAATAATCTCATCTGTAGACTGCTGTGACTGTTCGGCAAGCTTTCTTATCTGGTCAGCAACAACTGCAAAGCCTCTTCCGCTCTCACCGGCTCTTGCTGCCTCAATACTTGCATTCAAAGAGAGCATATTAGTTTCTTCTGTAATCTCTGTAATAGCATTCGATATAAAATTAATCTTATCAATACTGCTAATCATCTCATTGACAACATTCTTAGAAAGCTTAGAATTGTCAATTGACTTCTGTCCCTTTCCAATAAGGTTATCAACTATATTAATACCTTCATTACTAAGCTTCTGTGTCTGTGCTGATTTATTATTAATATCACCAACATAAGTTCTTGTCTCATGCAGCTTCTGCGCAAGCTTTTCAACCTCATCACTTGCCTTATTAGTACTCTCTGCCTGTCCTGCTGCACCGATTGATACGCTCTGGATGGCTTCTGATACCTGATTAGTTGTCTCTGTTGTTGTCTTTGAAATATCTGATATATTACCTGATGCCTTAATAATAACACTTGAACGTTCTTCTACATTCTTAATAAGCCCTGCAACATTATCAACCATCTCATTGAAGCTTGTCTCAAGCAAGCCAAATTCGTCCTTTTTCTTAACTTCAATTCTCTTAGAGAAATCTCCCTTAGATACAGCATGCATAACTGTATTAATTCTCTTGATTTCCTTAGTAAATATAATTGAAACAAATAAAGCTATAATGATACCGATAATAAATGCTGCAACAGCAGAAGTCAGCGTTGCATTTGTTATTTTATCAGTAACATTAGTAATCTCACTGTTACCAACTATACCAACAAGCGACCAGCCTGTAACTTCATCTCTTACAACTGATACTGTTACCGGTGTTCCATCAATTCTTTCTGTATATGTACTCACCACATTCTTCTTATCATCTGATAATGCTTTAAAGTCACTCCAGAACTTAGCACTGCTTACAGAACCTGAAAATGACTTGTCATCATTATTATCTACAAGAATATCACCATTTTCATCTACAAGAAGAACATAACCTGTATTAAGAAGACCTATGTTATTAACATATTCCTCTATCTCACTGAAGTTAATATCCATAGCAACAACACCATAATTGACATTATTAATCTTAATATCCTGTGAAACAGTTATAATCTTATTGCCAGTCTTAGTATCTGTATATGGCTTAGTATAATATGAGAAAATTCCATCTCTTGATGTAAGTCCCTGACATGATTTATACCAGTCCTGACTGGTATTATTAACATTTTCCGCAAAATCTTTCTTATTACCGACCTTGCCTGTATCAGGATTAGGCTCTGTCCAGCCTGATATCAAATAACCATTGGCAGTAGAATAATATGCCCTTACTGCTCCATCTGTTACCTTAACTGATGCTATAAGTGCATCCTGGATCGTTGTTACATTATTATCAAAATCACCCTTATCCTCAAGATGCTTAACCTCGTCTTTTCTCGTTACAAGATCCACCGGCTGACTTAAATTCTTAAGGTAATTCCTGAAACCTTTCTGTGTTTCTGTAAGCGTCTGTCCACTTGTAATATTAATGTTGCTCTCCTGCGTTGCCTTTGTAGTATTAATTGCCTCAAACGCAAGAATCAGTGTAGGTATCATTATTGCAATAACAAAGCTGATAACTAACTGTACTCCTATTCCTCTTAATTTGTGCTTCATATTTTCCTCCACTTTCTCCTATAAATTATATCATAAGAACCTTTAGTATTATAATTCACATTATGTCTCAACAAATACACCATAAGTTCCTATAAACGCTAATCAACTACTGGAACTTAACATTTCCCTGCAGCCATATCTGTCCCTTAAATCTCCTGCCTTCTGCGGGTTGTCCCATAACACTTTTTTTACTTACTGCCATCGTAAACACTATATTATTACATTCCAGATTCATAATATAAATATCCTCACCTGTAAATTCATTATGTTCCAATGACACTGACAGAATCTCTCCTACAACAGAATACTGGTCACACTCAACACCACATGGCATGAAAGTCGAATCTACTATAGTAAATATATCTTCGTGCTGTACTCTGTCAGAAAGCTTTGTATATGTATCTATATCGTCTATTGTAAGACTTTCTATAGCGCTCTCATCACCTTTTTTGGCCGCAGCTATAAGATTAATTCTCTTTTTCTCTTCTTCAAGCTGCTTCTCCTTATTATACATATCTTTCTTAAGCGGAAAAAGTATCATCCCACCTAATGACAATGCCGTAAGCGATACTCTCCTGTTCTCAAGCGGTTTCTTTGATATTGTATTTTTCCTGTCCGGATTAAATATATTATTACCAGAATCGTTATTCTTATCAGATTGTTTTAATCCTGTTATATATTCCAGGTAATCCATAACATTCTGAAGATAAAATATAATAGTCACTCCGGTCTTTTTTTCATCACATACTACCGCATATGATTCTTTATCAAGATGTCTTTCCACTGTAAGCTCATCATAATCTGTTATTGTATTTCCAATAACAAATGGAAAATAATATTCATATATAAAACTGCCGTTCTCATACCGTCCAAAAATATATAATCCGCAAGACTTACTTATTCTTAATACTATTACCCCTCTTTGTAATGCATTATTAGATAATACAAATCCCTCCTCTGTGCAACCCCTGATTCCAGCCTTAATGAACTTCGCCTCACCCTCAGAGTCAATATTACTAAAACCAAGCGCCTGTAAATATATATTCATAACTACCTCAATTCCTGATACCGGCTTACAGCCGCCTATGATATTCGCACACCGGTCTATTGTACACTTTCGTTATCTTAATGTAAATATATAATTCTTTATATTTTATATATAATGCTTATCACTATAATATATCTATAATAAATACAGTAAGGTACTTCAAAAGGTCCTTTTCCACATATTCAGTATATGGACTTCCATCTGAATGTCGTACCATCTTCATAACCGGTCTGTCTGCTACATCCTTATTCTGTCTTATAACTTCACCGACTTCATTCTCATTAGTAAGCACCTGCATCCCTACCGGATAAACCGCAACAGATTCAAGCAGCTTCTTTACAATAGCACCATCATATTCCCGTTCAGCATGTACTTTCATATATTCGATTGCCTGATACATCTTAAGCTGCTTATTTCCAATTCCGCTTATCAATGAATCAAATTCATCACATACAGAAACAATTCGTATCTCCATCTTAATCTTAGAGCCATTATGCTGGAATGGAAATCCTGTTCCATCAATATTCTCATGGTGAAGAAGTATAATTTCCTTAGATATATCAGAAATCCAGTTCTCATCCTGTATAGAGCTGTACCCGTATATCGTATGTTTCTTATATTCCAGCTCATCCTTCGGAGATAATTCATCCTCACTAACATCAATATACGGTGCCTGTATATACTTAAGACCAATATCATGCAATATAGCTCCCATTGCAATATTCTTAACCTGCTTCTTTGTCATCTTAAGCTTTAAAGCCATAACAGTAGAAAGCGAACACACATTAATACAATGAGTATACAGATCTGTACTTATATTTCTTATTTCCGTCATGCTGTTAATAACATCCGGATCAGATATAACACTGTCAATAATCTCCTCGGCAGCCTCTCCTATTATACTAAGGTCACTGTTTCTCTTATATATATGCCTGTCAAGAACCTTTCCGACTA
>JABLTL010167297.1_pt1 | contig 10757 bp, 12 predicted proteins | sample 7160151 | NCBI WGS metagenome assembly JABLTL01 (sample SAMN14651223, study PRJNA627086) | human gut metagenome | isolation source: feces | host: Homo sapiens
AATTACTTTTACTCCTACCCACATAGGTATATAACCATAATTTCTGGAACAATATCCTTTTTTTGGATATCTACCACTAATTGTATTTATACAAAAATCAAGAAATTTCATTAAAAAGCTTTACGAAAATTTGTTTTTATTCTATTGATTTTCAATAAATGATATGATATACTATCAATCATAGGAAATGAACATTGTAGTAGATATGTGTTGCCACTGCACTAAGGTAACTTTTGTTATCAGAAAGTGAGGTGGTGTTTATGAGTTTTATACTATTTTTAATAATAGCCTTAATGACTTCTACAACTATAAACGTAACCTTATTGGCGATTTTATACATAAAATATATAAATTCAATAATAGATAAAGAATAAAAATAACAACACATTCTGCTCTCTACCAAAATTGCGAATGTGTTGTTATAACTATATGTAGTGGTAACCGCATTCACTGCGGTTATTCATTTCCTATACTTATTATACACAGATATTTTATAAATGTCAAATAATTTTCAATTTATATGGAAAGTAGTATCTATTAAGTCATTCGTAGCTCTATTTAGTGTCTACATCCCAGTCAGTCTCATTAGAATAATATTTTGGTGCCAACAGGCAGAATCGAACTGCCGACCTACGGGTTACGAATCCGTTGCTCTACCAACTGAGCTATATTGGCATATAAATCTAGATAACCTATTTTTAATAAGCTATCTAGATTTTTTATTTTTCTGAAATTGTTTTAGGCATATTCTCATATAAAGGAATAACAAATGTTAAATTTGAATCAACAGTATTTGAGTCTTCATAATATTTTTTCATATTTCTTGCTTCTGACATTGGAGCCAACAAGTTTTGCATATATTGATTTTTATATAAACTTCCATCTTGTTTTACCACATCAAATTTTTGTAAATATAATGTGTCTTGTCCTTTATTTATATACCCGTTTTTCATAAAGTCTATTCCGCTCTACTAGAGCTTTTTCTAGGCTGCTCCATCCATGTTCAAATGCATATTGTGCTGCATTTTCTAGTATCTCATCTTGTGAATTTCCTTTAGCATTTATATTAAATGGATTATATACTGTAACTTCATTATATTCATATCCATTAACTAAAACAGTTCCATTTTTTCCTTGTTCTTGAATTAATCGTGCAGCAATAAAATATGGATCTAAATCAGCTTTTTTTCCTGCTTGGATAAGTGCTTTAGATATATTATCTCCTTCTAAAAATGTACCTTCTGTTATTTCTTTTATTCCGTCTTCTGTTTGTGCATTTTCTACATATCTCAATTGTTCAAATTGGAATATATTTTCATCATTTAATATATTTCTAGGGTCCATCTGATATTCTATTGCTTTATTAGATGCACATAGCCATGTTCCATTGTCATATTTTTTATCTTTATCAACTTCACATTTCCAATCTTCTGGATATTTTGATAAATCTGGAATTAAATTTGTTGGATAAGTATTGTCATCTGAATGTCCTTCATTTTTTATCACTTCATTCCAATCTAATTTTGTATAAAATAATGTAAAATTCCAATTAGGATGTTTTTCTTTTAATTCATCTATTAATTTTTTGTATTCTGGATATTTACTTTCTTTTAAATTCTTACCATTGTATTCCACATATTTTTGCTTTTTATTTTCCTCTATACAATGCACTACTACCATACTTATAATTAGTATTAATATTATAAGTACAATTAATATTTTTATTTTTTTAGGTATTTTTCCTACAATCTCTTTTATTTTTTTTATAAATTTATTTTCTTTACTCATTTCCATAATTTAGATTATAACAAAAGGCTTGTGTTTTTTCAAGCCTTTTTATTACAATATTTATTTAAATCTTTTTCCTTTTTTCTTACTATTTTCTCCTACTTTACTTGAATAATCCTTATTTTTGTTAGAGTTATATTCATTTAGAAATTCTTTTTTAGCTCTTTCTTTTTCTAATTTTTCCTTTTCATCTTCTTTATTTTTTTGTCTTTTTGCTTTATCTGCTGCATCTTCTGTATTTATCTTTTGTTTTTTTATTTTTTCTTTATCTGAGTTATCTTTCTCAACATAATTCATTCCTGAAAATTCCTCTGCTATAGCTTTATTTCTTTTCTTTTTGATTATAATAATCACTGCAATTATTATAATAATTAATATTCCTCCAGTTATTAATAGCAATATTTTTTTCATTTCTTCTTTTTGTTTTTCTTGTTCTTCTTTTGTTAATTTTTCATTGTCTACCAATGACTTTTCAATTGTTATTTGATATGTTGCAATATTTTCCGCATTTTGGTCAGATACTAGTATTGTTATTATATTTTCTCCTTCTTGTAAATTCTCGTTTCCCACAATTTCTACAGTATATGTAGATTCTGTTGGAACTGCCTGTATATTTAATTTTTCATTTTCGCCTATATATTTTGCAGTATAATAATATATGCTTCTGTCAAACTTTGGAGATAGTTCTACGCCACTAATTGCAATATTTGATAATCCTTCTTTTATTTCTGTTGTTTCTTCTGTGTCATTGGCTTCTTCTTGTGTATCTCCTCCTCTTACAATATTTATTGTATAAGTTTTTTGAGTACCATCTTCTGCTGTAACTACTATATTTTCTACATTTTTGCCTTTTTCTAAATTTTTCTTTCCTATTCCTGTTATACTTGCTTTTGAGTTTGCAGCTGTTGCATATATTTCAACACTTTCAAGATTTTCAGAAACTGTTACATTATATGTAGTTGTATTCGGATTAAATCCTTTAAAATCTTCGGGTTTTATTCCTAGATTTTTTAGGTTTGCATTATTAGATTTTTTTGTTGTTCCTGTTGTTTTTGTAGATGTACTTTTTTGATTATTTGTTGTATTAGTTGTATTTGTTGTTTTTAAGGTATTTTCTTGACTTTTAGTTGTTGTATTTGATGTATTTTCTTGCTTTTGATTTGTAGTTGTATTAGTATTTTGTTGATTATTTTCCTCTTCTACCGCTAATATACTGGTTTGTAATATCATAATTGTTACAATTGATATTATTATAATAACAATCCCTTTAAATTTGCTGTTCATATTATTCCTCCTATTTTTTCAATTATCTTTTGTCTTGATTCTAAAATAATCTTAATATGTCATTATATGATACATATATTGATAACGCTATTAATATAGAAAAACCTAATAATTGTATATTTATCTCATTTTCTTGTTTCATTGGTTTTCTTCTAATCGCTTCTATTATTAATATTAAAATTTTTCCTCCATCTAAAGCAGGTATTGGTAATAAATTAGTAATTCCTAATGACATTGAAATTAATGCCATCATATATATAAATTCTTTAACTCCAGAAGTTTTGGAAATAGCTTCCCCTATTCCAATAGGTCCCATCATTTGATTTACGTTTACACTTCCTGTAAATAGTTGTTTTATATTATCTCCTATTGAAAATACAAATATTTTAGTTTCTATCATGCCATAAATACATTTGTTATAAAATGTTTCTGGTGCTTTTTTCATATTTACACCTAGGTAATATTTAGATACATAATCAGGTGTATACTCTATTTTTATTTCTTCTTTTCCTCTTTTTATAGTAAATATTACCGTATTTAAGCCTTTTTCTTGTAATACCTCTAAAATTTTATTAGTATCATTATTTAACTCTTCTCCATTCACTTTTGTGATTACATCATTAGGTTGTATTCCTTGTTTTTCACTACTACTTCCTTTTTCTATAGTTATTACCTTACATTTTTCATCTAAATACATTCCTGTATTTTTTACTTTTTCTTCTGTTGGTTGTATATTATATTCTAAAATTTCACCATTTCTTTCTATTTTAATAGGTATTTCTGTTCCGTCAATGTTTTTCATTATTTTATCTAAATCATATTTATTTTTTACTTTGCTTCCTTTTATTTCGATTATTTTGTCACCACTTTGGATTCCTATTTGTTCTGCAGCATATCCTGAAATTGTGGATTCCACTTCATTTGATACATATACTCCAGATATTGACATTAAAATAAAATATACTACTACTGCAAATATAATATTTACTGCTGCTCCAGCTACACATATTGCTATCCTTTTGGGTATACTAGCTTTTGAAAAAGATCTTTCATTTTCTGATTTTTCTTCTTCTCCTTCCATACTAACATATCCACCGTAATGGAATAGCTCTTACAGAATATTTAGTTTCTTCTGTTTGTTTTTTCCAAATTGATGGTCCAAATCCTATTGAAAATTCATTTACTTTGATATTGCAAAGTTTGGCCACTGTAAAGTGACCAAGTTCATGTATTAATATTAAAAATCCTAATAATATTATCATTTTGATAATAGACACTATAACTGTTAACAAAGATTTCCTCCTTTTATAGATAAGTTTATTTTTATATAAATATAAACATAAATATGCAATATGCAAATGGTGCTAAAAATATTAAACTATCTATTCTATCTAACATTCCCCCATGTCCTGGAATTAAATTGCTATAATCTTTTATATCAACATATCTCTTTATACTTGATGCTGCAAAATCTCCTATTTGGCCTAATATACTTAAAATAACTCCTACAATCAATATTGTAATATAAGAATAGTTCATTGCCCATACAGTATTTACAACATAAGTATATACCAACATCAATAGTACTCCACCAATCATTCCACCTATACAACCTTCTATTGATTTTTTAGGACTAATTTTACTAAATTTATGTTTTCCAAAGTGTTTTCCCACTAGATAAGCAAATATATCAGTTCCCCATGCTGCCAAAATAGTATACCAAATTAATATATTCCCATTTTTCATTCCATTGATCTTTGCTACAAACATTATTAATAAAACTATATATAAAATTCCTAGTAAAGTATATGCTATATCTTTGAAATTAGTTTTCATTTCAGTTATTATTACTTGTAAAAAAAGTACTAATAATAGTATTGGTATAGCTAAACTATAAATTATTTCTATATGTGTTTCAGGTATTAAATGGATAGTTGCAATACTTGCACAACTCAAATATCCTAGCCATTTTACTGGTTTTGCAACTTTAGATATTGCATTAAAATATTCACTCATAGCCAAAATTGCAATAATTGCCATTGCTATATCCACTACAAATTTATTTCCTATCAAAAAAATTATTAATACTAATGGAAATCCTAATAAGCCTGACGTTAATCGTTTTATATCCATAATTACTCCTCTTTCCTAATTTGCTCCAAATTTTCTAGTTCTTTTTTCATAAATATTTATTGCCTCATCTAAATCTTCTTCTGTAAAATCTGGCCAATTTTTATCTATAAATAAAAACTCACTATATACTAATTGCCAAGGTAAAAAATTGCTTAATCTTAATTCTCCACTTGTTCTTATCATTAAGTCTGGGTCAGGCTGTCCTTTAGTATACAAGTGTTCTGAAACCATATTTTCATTTATATCTTCTATACTTATCTTTTCTTCTTTTACATCTTTTGCTATATGTTTAATTGCTGAAATAAGTTCATTTCTTCCTCCATAATTTAGAGCTATATTAAATGTAATTCCTGTATTGTTTTTAGTTCTTTCCATACATTTTTTTATGCTTTCTTGCATTTTTGGTGATAATTCTAACATATTTCCTATAATTTTTACTTTAATGTTCTCAGTATCTGCTCTTTTAGCATAATCATCTAAATATGTCTGAAATAATAACATCAATGATTTTACTTCCTCTTCTGTTCTTTTCCAGTTTTCTGTTGAAAATGCATATACAGTAATATACTCTATACCTATTTTATTAGCATATCTTACAATTTTTTCTAATGTTTTAGCACCTTCTTTATGTCCAAAACTAGCTGGCATTCCTTTAGCTTTTGCCCATCTTCTATTACCATCCATAATAATTGCTATATGTTTTGGCATATATTCTTTATTTATCATTTTAGTTCTCCCTCTTACTTATTACGATTTTGTATATATTGAGCCAAATTTATTAAAAATTCCGCTTTTTCACCATATATTTCTAAATCGTGTATTGCTTCTGTTATAATTTGATTCAAAATTTCTTTTGCTTTGTCTAATCCATATTTAGAAACATAAGTACATTTTTCTAATTGTTTATCATTTCCTACAGGTTTTCCTAAAATTTCTTCATTGCCTTCTTCTGATAGGATATCGTCTTTTATTTGAAATGCTAATCCTATCTTTTCTGCATAAGAAGTAAGCCTTTTTAAATCATCATTTTCTGCTCCTGCCAATATTGCTCCCATTCTTACACATAATCTTAGTAGTGCTCCTGTCTTATTTATATGTATATATTCTAAATATTCTTCTGAGATTGATTTTCCTTCAAATTCAGTATCTACATATTCACCAACTATCATTCTATCAACTGCTTTAGAAAATTCGTTAAATACTACTAATTTTTTATTTAAGTTTTTTGAATCTGTTTTTTGTAATTCTTCACTTAATACGACGTAAGCCTCATTTAATAACCTATCTCCTGCTAATATCGCAGTTGCTTCATTAAATTGTTTATGATTTGTTGGTTTTCCATGTCTAAAGTCATCATTATCTATCCCTGGTAAATCATCATGTATTAAAGAAAAATTATGTACCATTTCTATAGCAACTGCATAAGGCATACATTCTTTAATATCATCTTTAAATAACATATATGTTGCTATAACTAGTATAGGTCTCAATCTTTTTCCTCCAGCCATTAAACTATATTCTGTTGATTCATTTAATATTTTTTCTGGGCATTCATCTTTTACTATATATTTTAATAATTCTTTATTTACAATATGTTGATATTGTTTTAATTTTTCTTTAAATTCCATAATATTTTTTCCTTTTTACACTGACATTATTTCTTTTTCTTTATTCTCTAGTATTTTATCTACTTCTCCTATTTTTTTATCAGTTATCTTTTGAATATCATTTTCTGCTTGTTTTAATTCATCTTCAGTTAATTCTCCATCTTTTTGTTCTGTTTTTGCTTTTTCTATACCATCTCTTCTAACTGCTCTAACTGCTATTTTTGCTTCTTCTGCCATTTTTTTAACTTCTTTTACAAGTTCTTTTCTTCTTTCTTCATTTAATTCTGGAAATGTTAATCTTATTACTTTTCCATCATTATTAGGATTAATTCCGATATCTGATGTTAATATTGCTTTTTCTATTTCTTTTAAAACACTAACATCCCATGGTTGAATAACTATAAGTCTTGCTTCTGGTACAGAAATTCCTGCAACTTGATTGATTGGTGTTGGTGTTCCATAATAGTCTATTCTTACTTTATTTAATATTGCTGGATTAGCTCTTCCTGCTCTAATTTCTGATAATTTTTCTGCATAATTATTTATAGCCTTTTCCATTTTTTCTTCTAATTCTGTATAATTCATAATAATCTCTCCTATCTAATATATATGTTTATATTTTGAATTTATTTATGATACTATTGTACCTATTTTTTCTCCCTTAACAGCTCTTACTATATTTTCTGGGTCTGCTATTCCAAATACCAATAATGGTATATTGTTATCTCTACACATTGCTGTTGCTGTAGAGTCCATAACTTTTAAGTCTTTATTTAATACATCTAGATATGAAATTTCTTCAAATCTTATTGCATCATGGTCAATCTTAGGATCTGCTGAATATACAGCATCTATTGCCTTTCCTAATAAAATAATATCTGCTTTTATTTCTGTAGCTCTTAATACTGCTGCTGTATCTGTTGTAAAATAAGGATGTCCTGTACCACAAGCAAATATTACTACTCTTCCTCTATTTAAATGTTTTTCTGCTTTTCTTTGTATAAATGGTTCTGCAATCTCTCTCATTTCTATTGCTGTTTGCACTCTTGAATGAATTCCTCTTGCTTCTAATGAATCTTGTAGTGCTAATCCATTCATTGCTGTTGCTAACATTCCCATATAGTCTGCTGTTGTTCTTTCTATTTGTTGTCCGTTTCTACCTCTCCAGAAATTTCCTCCACCAACAACAATTGCTACTTGTACTCCCATATCAACAATTTCTTTTATTTTATCACATATTTTACCTACTACTTCGGCATTAACTCCTGTTTTGTCTTTTCCTGCTAATGCTTCTCCACTTAACTTCAATAATACTCTTTTATATTTTACTTCTGCCAATTTTTTTCACTCTCCTTATTTTTTAATCATAGTTATTCTATCATATAATTATAAAAAATAAAAGGGAATTTTAAAAAATATATATTCTTCAAAATTCCCTTTTTTATAAGCTTTTTCGATATTTTTTATTTTAATTGATTCATTACTTCTTCAGCAAAGTTTTCTTCTTTCTTTTCTATTCCTTCACCTTTTTCAAATCTTGCAAATTCTACAACTTCTCCATCTTTTTGTTTTAATAATTCAGATACTTTTAAACTTGAATCTTTTACAAATACTTGGTCTACTAAACATATTTCTTCATAGAATTTTCCAACTCTACCTTGTACTATTTTTTCTGCAATTTGTTCTGGTTTACCTTCATTCATTGCTTGTACTTTTAATATTTCCATTTCTTTGTCTACTCTTTCTTGAGGTACTTCATCTCTTTTTACAAATTCAGGTCTAGCAGCTGCTATTTGCATACATAAATCTTTAGCTAATTCTTTATCACCTTTTGTCATGTTAATTAATACAGCTATTTTTCCATCTCCATGAATGTATTTTTCTAATAAACCTTTTGATTCAAATCTTGCAAATCTTCTTATACTTAAATTTTCTCCTATTGTTGCTATTTTTCCTACTAATGATTCATTAACTGTTTTTCCTTCTTCAAATATAGATTGTTGATTTAATAATTCTTCTACATTTTTTGGATTTGTTTCAACTATTTGTTTAGCAACATTCATAACAAATGTTTTAAATTCTTCGTTTTTAGCAACAAAGTCTGTTTCAGAATTTACTTCTACAATTGCTCCAACTTTTCCATCTTCAGATATATAAGCTTCTACTAATCCTTCTGCTGCAACTCTTCCTGATTTTTTAGCAGCTTTTGCAATTCCTCTTTCTCTTAATAATTCAATTGCTTTTTCCATATCTCCATCTGTTTCTGTTAAGACTTTTTTGCAGTCCATCATTCCTGCTCCTGTTTTTTCTCTTAATTCTTTTACTAAGCTAGCTGTTACCATTATAAATTCCTCCTTATATATAAAGGAGTAGAGCAGAAAGGCTCCACTCCTTTTTGATATTTATCTAGGATATCCTAGGCATTATTTTATTCTTCTGCTTTTTCTTCATTAGATACAACTTCTTCAATGCTAGTTGCTTCTTCTGATACTTCTTGTTGTTCTTCTACTTCTGTATCTTCAAAGCTTTCACCTTGTTTTCCTTCGATAACTGCATTTGCCATAACATCTGCGATTAATTTTACTGCTCTTATTGCATCATCATTTCCTGGAATTGGGTAATCTAATTCTTCTGGATTACAGTTTGTATCTACTAAACCTATAACAGGTATATTTAATTTTTTAGCTTCTAATATAGCTATTTTTTCTTTTTTTGGATCTACTAAGAATATAACTCCTGGTAATTTGTCCATATCTTTAATTCCACCTAAGTTTCTTTCTAGTTTTTCCATTTCTTTCTTTAATAAGATTACTTCTTTTTTAGGTAATACTTCAAATGTACCATCTTGTTCCATAGCTTCTAAATCTTTAAGTCTTTGTATTCTTGTTTGAATTGTACCAAAGTTTGTTAACATTCCTCCTAACCATCTTTGGTCTACATAGTACATTCCACATTTTAATGCTGCTTCTTTCATGCATTCTTGTGCTTGTTTTTTTGTTCCTACAAATAGAACTGTTTTTCCTTCCTCAACTTGCTCTTTTAAGAAAGCATAAGCTTCATCAAGTTTTTTTGATGTTTTTTGTAAATCAATAATATGAATCCCATTTCTAGCTTGGAATATATATTCTGCCATTTTAGGATCCCATCTTCTTGTTTGATGTCCGAAATGAACACCTGCTTCAAGTAATTGTTTCATTGCAACTACTGCCATTTTAAATTCCTCCTCTTTGTTATTCTTCCATAAAGTTCTCTGTTTCTCTGGACCATCTTAGATGGCACTTCCTTTAAAACTCACTTTATGTGTTTATTACGTTCCTTATTATATCAGGCTTTTACTGAAAAATCAAGCTTTTTTCTTTATTTTTTTCTCTAATGGTTGTAGGTTAGTCAATCATTTGTCACAAATTATTTAAAATAAATACTTTGAGCACCTATATTGCAAATAACGATTCTTCTTGACTTTTATATTTTTTTATGAATTCCCTGGGACTCAACCATCCTAGTGGTCTCATAGGAAAATTATTATATTCTTTTCTCCATTCTTTTCCTTGATTTCTTAAATCTTCTAAACTATAAAATACTCTTTTATAGTAAAATCTTTCTTGATCTTTTCTATGACTTCTTTCTACTCTTCCATTTTGTTTTGGTGTATGTGGCTTTATTACTTTATATTCTAATCCTAATTCTTCTAATGTGTTTTCAAACATTGTTTTTTTATCTTTCAAAAATGCTTGCCAACTTAATCTATTTGTAAATTCAAATCCATTATCTGTTTGTATTGTCTTTATTTTAAACGGAAAATATTTTACTAATCTTCTTGCGAATTCGCTTGAAGCATATGTATCATGTGCATTTGTAAACCATGTATATCTTAATCTTGAATATTCATCTATTGCTGTATATTGATAAAATTTTTCTCCTCTTTCCTGTAATTCTTTGCTCATA
>JABLTL010181308.1_pt1 | contig 10757 bp, 7 predicted proteins | sample 7160151 | NCBI WGS metagenome assembly JABLTL01 (sample SAMN14651223, study PRJNA627086) | human gut metagenome | isolation source: feces | host: Homo sapiens
ACATATCCGCACCGTCCGCCATGTAGCCGACGCAGTCAATCAGGCGGATTTTTGCCCGGCAGTTCTCCCCGAACACTACCTCCGCGCCGTCCTTCGGAATAAACTTGGGCTCCGTTGTCATAATTGTACGTCCGGACGCGCTCTGCGGAATCTGGTCACGGGTTCTCTCCTTATCCGGGGAATCCTCCATGGAGGGAAGCACCAGTTCTTCCAGAAAGCGCTTGATCATCGTTGATTTTCCGGTTCGCACAGGCCCGGCAACGCCCAGATAGATCTCCCCTCCTGTCCGCGCATTAATATCCTTGTATAGATGAAATTCGGAATTTTTTTCCATGAAAAACCTCCCCCGATATACTGCTAAAGTATATGCAGGGGAGGAAAATTTGAGACCTTGCCTTATTTTAATTTGAGCGTCGCCGCCTCGTTGGTCCAGTTATAGTAACCGCTCAGCGCCTGGATCGTGGATGCATCGATGCGCTCCGCATTGTAGATCACACCATCCTGGCGCTCATACGCCGGAACCTCAACCGCCTGATCGCGCAGCAGCGTATAGATTTGATGATAAGCAGGAATCCGCTCCTCATACAGAGCGCTGCCGCCGGCCAGGCTGGAGAGAAGCTCATCCAATGCCGGTACATTCAGGCCGTAGAAGTTACTGTTCCCTGTGGAATGATAGTAGCTGACCAGCTGCGGCTCCACCGGAGTCGCGCGCTCGCCGCACCACAGATCTGCGCTGTGCTCGCTCAGATACCAGACGAACTCGTTCAGATCCGTAACTTCCTGGATGTTCATAACAAATCCCAGGGATTCCAGCGTGCTCTTTAAGTTGCTCAATGCGATCGTCATGGCGTTCTCACCGGCAAGATACGGCGGGATCAACGCGGTGAATTCCATCTTGCCGCCTTCAGGCGCCGCCGTGAATACCCCTGCTTCCGCATCGTAGGTGTAACCGGCTGCCGTCAGATATTCCACCGCCGCGGCTCTGGCTGCCGCCGTCCGCTCCTCCGTGGACTGACCCTCGGTATAAATCGGGCTGCCGTCCGCCTTTACAGCGTAAGCTTCACTTCCGCCCTCAGAGTCACGGCTCACGGCCGCCCAGTTCTCCGTCGTGCAGGAGTAATCAATGACAGCTGCAGAGGCTCCGTAATACTGCTCGCCCAGGTTTGCGCGGTCAAAGGCGAGAAGCGTCGCAAATGCTTTTCTTAACGCAAGGCTCTGCTCTGAATTGCTGTCCGTGCCGACTTTCATCAAAGAAGCATTGATGCCGAAATAATAGTAGCTGTTGTCTCCAACCAGTTCGGTGATGATCTTATCGCCGGAGAGAGAACCGCCATTTGTCTGCTCCAGAGTCGCTGTCTCCTCTTTATTCAGGGAGATACGCGCCAGATCCACGCTGCCGTTCGTGACAGCAGCCAGGCGTTCGCTCTCATCCATCGGAACCAGCGTCAGATTCGAAATTGCCGGAGCACCCTTATAGTAGGAGGGATTCGCCGTCAGACGGATTTCTCCGCCGGCGTCCTCCGCCAGCTGGTAAGGTCCCGCCCCGAGAGGCGCCGCCGATTTTTCGCGGATGGAAGAAAGATCTCCTCTGGTCAGACCAAACTGGTTATTGTCGTAATTATAATTATCCGGATCACCGTAGTAATGCAGCGGGAGAACCACGATATTGCAGAGGTTGTACAGCTTCTGCGTGCTGTAGCCCAGGCAATTGATGGAAATCGTGCGGTCATCGACCTTTACGATACCGCTGATGTTCGCAACCTCCGTGCCTCCGGCTCCGTCCACCTTATTCTGATAGAGCAGGTTTTCCGCGATCTGGCGCACCTTCGCATCGAAATAGCTGGAATCACCCTGATAGTTCTTCGCCAGCTGCGTATAGTTCATGGAATACAGGTTGATCGTATCTTCCAATACTTCATCCATGGACTTGCCCTCGACATCATAGGAAGCGTCCGCCGAATAGGTGTACAGCGTCGCGAATAACTCCTGTGCGGAATTACCATAACCTCGATCCACATAGTTCTGCCAGTTCTCCTCGCACCAGGTACGCTCCTCCTCCAACGTGGGGCGCGTGATCTGCTCGATAATCGCGTTCTTGAACTCCTCCGTCGGATTGTTCAGCAGCGCAGAGATCTCCTCACTGCTGACAGTAACGCCTGGAGCAGCGCTGTTATTCTTACGGTAGGCTTCCATGCCAAGGATCTGCTGTTCATCCACGACGTAACCTCCGTCATACGAGGGATCGCAGAGGACATAGTAGGTAAAGATCAGATCATCCGCTGTCATCGGCGTCCCGTCGCTGAACGTAACGCCATCCCGCAGGCGGATCGTATAGGTAGTCTCGTTCGTATCCGTATCGTAATGAAGCGCAACCGTGGAGATTCCCTGATAGTCATACTCTGTGCCCTGATAATCCGCCTTCTCATCATCGCCTGCAGTATACAGCACTTCGCCGCTGCGGGAAGTCGCAAGTAGTGGCTCATAGATCAGGGAGATAATTTCCTGATCACCCTCCGCCTGTGCAAAGGCAGGATTCCATTCTCTCTGAACCTCGCCGATCGCCGCGCGAAGCGTCGTGCTCTCATCCGGCGCCTCCGTCTCCGATTCCGATTCGGACTCCAGTGCTGTCTCTGCCGGTGCGGAAGTCTCCGCTGCGCTTTCCGTATCAACAGCTGCCGTCTCCTCAGATTTCGAGCATCCTGCAAGCAGGGATGCCGCCAGGGAAAGCGACAGCGCAAACGTCAACATTCTGGATTTCATACGATATTTCACTCCTTTCGTATGATCAGTCCCAGGGAAGGCTAAAATGCTCCTGCGTCCTATCCCTGGTCATCAACTGTCCGACGGCCTGAGCCGCCGGTTTATCTTCAAAAAGCACCTGGTTCACCTGCTCGATGATCGGCATCGTGATCTGGTACTTCTCCGCCAGTGCGCGTCCAGCCTTGGCGGAATAGACGCCCTCCACGACCATCTGCACCTGATCCATGGCCTCCTGCATCGTCGCTCCCTGACCGATCAGTACACCGGCTCTGCGGTTGCGGCTGTGCACGCTAGCACAGGTTACGATCAGGTCGCCGATCCCGGACAGTCCATACAGCGTCTCTGCCCGTGCACCCATCGCAATCCCGAGTCTCGCGATCTCCGCCATGCCGCGGGTAATCAACGCCGCCTTGGTATTGTCGCCGTAACCGAGTCCATCCGCCATACCGGCAGCAAGAGCAATTACGTTCTTCAGCGATCCACCCAGCTCAATCCCCAGGATATCCGGGCTGGTATATACACGAAAAACCGGACTCATGAACAGATTCTGTACATACTCCGCTGTCTTCTTCGATAGAGCACCCACCACGCAGGCCGTCGGCATATTCCGGCTGACTTCCTCCGCATGGCTAGGGCCGGACAGAACCGCCACATCCGCCTGCGGAAGCTCTTCGCGGATCTGCTCCGCCAGTGTGCAGAGTGTGCCCTCTTCAATGCCCTTGGATACATTCACCACCACCTGATCCTGCCTTACATAAGGCTTCAGGCGGCGGGCAATCGAACGCGTATAGATACTCGCGACCGCAAGAACCATAAGGTCGGTTCCCGCGGTTGCCGCCTGCTCCAGATCCCCGGTCAGCGTAATGCTCTCCCGGATCGGAACACCCGGAAGCTTCGCATGCTCCCGGTGTGCGAGAAGCGGCGCAAGATCCGCCTCTCTGGCAGACCAGACGGTTACGTCATGACCATTCTGATCCAGCAGAATGGCGATCGCCAGTCCCCAGGTACCGGCGCCGAAAACACTTATTTTCGCCATATGCTACTCCTTTTTCAGTCTCTGACTCTCATGGTCAGACCTTCAATTTTCCTATTTCTATTCCTTAATTCCTATTCTTTCTTCTGGCCGATTTTGCTTTCGGTACCAGCGATCAGCCGCTTAATATTGGCGCGATGCCGCCAGTAGGCCATCGCCACGATCAGGAATACCAGGACATAGGATTCCGGCAGATGCGCCGGCGTCAGTGCCAGCCGTCCGGTCTGTCCCAGGAAAATCCAGCTAATCATAAAGAGGGCCGTGATCACCAGAGATCCCAGCGAAACATAGCGAGTGAGCCCCACCGTCAGCGCAAAAGCAATCAGGCAGAGAATCGTGATTCTCCAGTCCATCATCAGAATCAGGCCGGAGGTCACGGCAATTCCCTTTCCGCCTTTAAAATTCAGATAAAAAGGGAAATTGTGGCCAAGCACAGCGCCCAGTCCGGCATACAGCTTGTACAGCGCCGCGCGGTCGCCGAAGAAATCTCCCTGGTTGAACAGAACCGTGACCAGAAATCCGGCCGCAAGGATCTTCAGGATATCTCCGGCGAACACAATCAGCCCGGCCTTCATTCCCAGCACTCGTAGGGCATTCGTCGTACCGGAATTGCCGCTTCCGTGCTCACGAATATCAATTCCGTTTATTCTTCCGTAAATATATGCTGTCTGGAACAGTCCGCAGACATATCCAATCAGCAGACATGCGACTCGTACCATCTTACTGATCCTTCTCTTTCCGCTCACGGATAATGAACTTCAGCGAAGTGCCACGGAAACCGAATGCTTCACGAATCTTATTCTCAATATAGCGCGTATAAGAGAAGTGCATCAGCTCCTTGTCGTTGACAAAGATAACGAATGTCGGCGGCTTCACCGATACCTCGGTGATATAGTACAGCTTCAGGCGCTTGCCTTTATCCGACGGCGGCTGCTGCATGGCAACGGCTTCCGTCATGATCTCGTTCAGAACGCCGGTCTGTACGCGCAGCGTCTGATTCTCCATAATCATATCGATATACTCATAGAGCTTACCGGTTCTCTGTCCGGTCTCTGCGGAAATGAAGAGGATCTCCGCATAGGGCATAAAGGAGAGAACCTCGCGGATCTTGTTCGTGTGCTCCTTCATTGTCTTGTCGTTCTTCTCAATCAGATCCCACTTGTTCACAACAATCAAAACGCCTTTGCCCCGCTCATGCGCGATGCCGGCGATCTTGGCATCCTGCTCCGTTACGCCTTCGGAAGCGTCGATCACAACAAGAACAACGTCAGCGCGCTCCACCGCCGTAACGGCACGGATGATGCTGTAGCGTTCAATCTCTTCCTTGATCTTGTTCTTGCGGCGCAGTCCTGCTGTATCGATGAACACGTACTCTTTCTTATTGTAGCGAACGGTTGTGTCGATCGCGTCACGGGTCGTGCCTGCCACATCGGATACAATGACACGATTCTCACCTACCAGGCGGTTTACGATCGAGGACTTGCCTACATTTGGTTTGCCTACAATGGCAATGCGCGGGCGCTCGTCCTCTTCCTCTTCTTTGGAAGAATTCGGGAAATATTTGCTGACCTCGTCCAGCATATCGCCGATGCCCAGGCGGGAAGCCGCCGATACCGGAATCGGATCGCCAATGCCCAGGTTGTAGAACTCATAGACATCCGGCATGAACTTGTCGAAGTTATCAACCTTGTTGACCACCAGAACCACGGGCTTGCCGGATTTGCGCAGCATATCCGCCACCTTGGAATCCGCGTCCACCAGTCCCTGACGTACATCTGTGATAAAAATGATCACGTCCGCCGTAGCGATCGCGATCTCCGCCTGCTCACGCATCTGGCTTAAGATGATATCCTTGCTGTCCGGCTCTATACCGCCGGTATCGATCAGCGTATAGCTCATATCCAGCCAGGTACAGTCCGCATAGATGCGGTCACGGGTCACGCCGGGCGTATCCTGTACGATAGAGATACGCTCACCGGCCAGTACATTAAAAAGCGTTGATTTACCTACATTCGGTCGGCCTACAATAGCCACAATTGGTTTACTCATTCGATCTCCTGTTATCTTCTATTATTTTTATCTTCTATATATTTTTGCTGTAACCATTCCGTTTATTCTCTCATTTCATACCCGGGATACTCCGTATCTGCTTCATCCGGTGTGCGTCCAAGCAGTGCATCAAGCAGCTCCTGCCCACCAGGCTTCACCACCCGCAGAGGAACGCGAAGCTGTTCACACACATCGTCCGTCGTGATATCATCCAGGAATACATTCTCGCCGCTGCGCAGCATATGTACAGAGATGAGAAGCTCCTCTCCCAGCGTCTGTTCCTTTAACTGCGCAGTCAGATCCTGCCCGGTAATCAGACCAACGACCGTGATCTCCTCACCGAAAAAGACGTTGCGGATCGGATAGAGATGCACGCGCACATGCGGGAACTTTTCATTCATCTGCCGGATCAACCGTTCCAGATAAGGGGCTGCCAGACGCCCGGTCGCCAGAGAGATTTCGCGTGTCTCCGTGCTTCCTTCCTCTTCCGCCAGTGCCTGCGTGAACTCATCACAGAGAAGACGAACCGATCCCACACCGTTGTCCAGCTGCAGATATCCGTCATACCTCTCTTCCTCCGGAAGCTCCCGCTCCGCCAGAATATAGAACTCGTCGCTGGCATGAACAAAATGGAAGCCGAACTCCTTATATATCTTCTGCTGCCACTTCTCTATGATATCGATCGTCTGCGCCGCACACTCCTTCGAAACCGGCTGCAGCGGATACAATCCCTCCCGGTAGCGTGTCAGGCCGACCGGAACCACCGAAAGACTCTGCATCACCGGAAGATAACACGATAACGCACGAATAGTAGCATCCAGCTCCTCCCCGTCATTGATGCCGGGACAGAGGACGATCTGGCCGTTCATCTCAATGCCTGCCTCGTACAGAGTATCAATTTTCTTCAGCGCATCACCCGCAAAGCGGTTGTGAAGCATCCGGCAGCGAAGCTCCGGATTCATCGTATGCACTGAGATATTGATCGGCTCCATCCGGTAGCGAATGATCCGGTTCAGGTCAGACTCACTCATATTCGTAAGTGTCACATAGTTTCCCTGAAGAAAGGAAAGGCGGGAATCATCGTCCTTGAAATAAAGGGTCTCCCGCATCCCCGGAGGCATCTGATCGATAAAACAAAACATGCACTTATTCCGACAGGAACGGTAGTCATCCATCAGGCCATTCTCGAAGACAATTCCAAGATCCTCGTCATCATCCTTCTCCACCTCAAAAATAGCTTCGTCTCCGTCCGCGCCGCGGACCAGAAGCTCCAGATATTCTTCCTGGCACATCAGCCGGTAGTCGAAGACATCCTCGATGGGCTGACCATTAATCTCAAGAATCGCGTCGCCTGGCTCAAGTCCCAGTTCTTCCGCAATGGACCCCGGCTCGGTTTCCTGAATTACATGTACTTTATCCGACATAAAAACCTCCACATGAGCTTCATCATAACATATCTGCCATCTTTTTGCAAACAGGAACGAAAAGCGGGCAAAAAAATAGCGGCGTGCCGTCCTGCATGCCGCTATTCCTTATTCATACATTACGCGTTATACTTCTTCACCAGAGCCTGGATCTTATCTGTCGCCGACATGATATCACCGATGGACACATCATGGTTCAGCGTGTTGATAATGGTTGCCAGATACTTCGTCATATCCGCTTCCAGGTACCAGGGCTTCTCCAGCAGCTCCGGCTTGCGGTAGTTCAGGTTCGTTGTGATAACGTAATCAAACGTCCCCTCTTCGTATGCCTTATCAAACGCATCGAAGCCGGCAGTGAACAGACCGAAGGTACAGCATACAATGACGTTCTTCGCTTTACGCTCCTTCAGCTCTCTGGCGGTATCCAGCATGCTGTCGCCGCTGGCGATCATGTCATCAATGATGACAACCGTCTTGCCCTCAACATCAGAGCCCAGGAACTCATGAGCCACGATCGGATTCTTGCCGTTCACGATTCGGGTATAATCGCGTCTCTTGTAGAACATACCCATGTCAACACCCAGGAGGTTCGCCAGGTATACGGCACGCCCCATCGCGCCCTCGTCCGGACTGATGATCATCAGGTTCTCTTTATCCAGTTTCAGACTCTTATCTGCGTTCAACAGTGTCTTCATGAACTGATATACCGCAGAGAAACTGTCGAAATCATGCTGGGGAATCGCATTCTGCACACGGGGGTCATGCGCATCGAAAGTAATGATGTTCGTTACACCCATGGCTACCAGCTCCTGCAGCGCCATGGCGCAGTCCAGAGACTCTCTCTTGGTGCGCTTGTGCTGACGGCTCTCATACAGGAAAGGCATCACAACATTTACACGGCGGGCACTTGTCATGGCCGTCGAAATGATACGCTTCAGATCCTGATAGTGATCATCCGGAGACATGTGGTGTTCCATGCCGTACATCTTATAGGTCAGGCTGTAATTCGTCACGTCAGAGATGATCCAAAGATCAGAACCGCGCACGGATTCATTGATCATGCCCTTGGCTTCACCGGAGCCGAAACGGGGACAGGATGCATCCACCAGATAAGAATCCCTGTCGTAGCCGCGGAACTTTACATTGCTCTCACGTGCCTTCAGGATCTCTTCATCGTTCTTACGAAAAGATACGATGTAATCGTCAACAGTCTTGCCGAAGTCCCGGTGAGACGGAGGAGGACTTTGAGGAGACCATGGATGTGGTGCGTCAGGTTCGCTATGACAGCGCGTTCACTTTTATCTATTCGAAGAGAACCGGCACGCCGGCAGCCGCCATGGAGGATCAGGTGCCGATCGAGGTGACGCAGCCCCGCTTTGACCGCCTGCTGAAGGAAGTGCAGGAGATTGCGAAGGAGCGCTGCAGCCGCGATCTGGGCCGTGTGATGAAGGTTCTGGTCGAGGGCATGGACGATCATGATTCCTCAAATGTGACCGGCCGCCTGGGGAACAACACGATGGTGCATTTTCCGGGAGACGCTTCTCTGATCGGCAAGATTGTAAGCGTCCGTCTGACGGAAGCCAGAGGATTTTATTATATGGGAAGGATGGAAGAAGAGTAAATGCTTTCACCAATGATGCAGCACTACCTGGAGACGAAGAAAGAGCATCCGGATTGCATCCTATTCTACCGTCTCGGTGATTTTTACGAGATGTTCTTCGACGATGCGAAGACGGTATCCCGTGAGCTGGAGCTGACGCTGACCGGCAAGGAGTGCGGACTGGAGGAACGGGCGCCGATGTGCGGCGTCCCCTATCATGCCGCGGAGGTTTATCTGAACCGCCTGGTGGAGAAGGGGTATAAAGTGGCAATCGCGGAGCAGATGGAGGACCCGAAGCAGGCCAAGGGCCTGGTTAAGCGGGAAGTTATCCGTATTGTCACACCGGGAACGAATCTGAGCGCGCAGGCGCTGGATGAGACGAAGAATAATTATCTGATGAGCATTGTCTATCTGGATAAGACCTTCGGCGTGGCCACCGCGGATGTCAGCACGGGAGATTTCCTGGTGACGGAAGTTTCCTCCGTGCGTGCTATGAACGATGAGATTAATAAATTTATGCCGGCGGAGATCATATGCAACGACGCGTTCTTCTGCATGAGCGGAATCGATGTGGAGGATCTGAAGGGGCGTCTGGGAATTACGCTGTCACCGCTGGAGAATCACTGCTTCAACGATGAAGTATGCCTGCAGCGCCTGACGGATCATTTTCATGTAGCCGGTACTGCAGGGCTAGGACTCTCTGATTATCCGATCGGAGCCGTGTCGGCAGGAGCGCTCCTGGCGTATCTGTATGACACGCAGAAATCCGGGCTGGCGCATTTGTCCCATATTACGCCGTATCAGCAGGGACGATTTATGATGCTGGATACTTCCACACACCGAAACCTGGAGCTGACGGAGACGCTGCGGGAGAAGCAGAAGCGAGGCTCTCTGCTGTGGGTGCTGGATAAGACAAGGACGGCAATGGGCGCCCGCACACTGCGAAACTTCCTGGAGCAGCCGCTCATTGATCGCAGTGAGATTCTGGCGCGTCAGGACGCCATCGCGGAGATGAATGAGGATATGATTTTCCGTGAAGAATTACGAGAGTATCTGAATCCGATCTATGACCTGGAGCGTCTGATCGGACGGATTACCTATCGGAGTGCGAATCCCAGAGATCTGATTGCCTTCCGGAATTCCCTGCAGATGCTTCCGCATATCAAGAATTTGCTGAAGGATCACAAGTCCGCGTTGCTGCAGGAGCTCTATGATCAGCTGGACCCGCTGGAGGATATGGCGGAGTTAATTGAAAAGGCGATTGTGGAGGATCCGCCGATTACTGTGCGTGAAGGTGGCATGATCCGGGAAGGATATAACGAGGACGCTGACCGTCTGCGCCTGGCGAAGACGGAGGGCAAGGAATGGCTGGCATCTCTGGAAGCGGAGGAGCGCGAGAAGACAGGTATCAAGAATCTTCGTATTAAGTATAACCGGGTCTTTGGATACTATCTTGAGGTTACGAATTCCTTTAAGGATCTGGTGCCGGATTATTATGTACGCAAGCAGACGCTGACGAACGCCGAACGCTACACGACAGAACGTCTGAAGGAGCTAGAGGATGTGATTCTTGGCGCGGAGGACAAGCTGTTCGTACTGGAGTACGATCTGTTCTGTAAAGTGCGCGATAAGGTGGCGGAGCAGGTGGTGCGGATTCAGAAGAGCGCCAAGGCTGTCGGCATCATCGATGTGTTGGCTTCGCTTGCTTATGTGGCTGATAAGAACAATTATGTGCGTCCATCCATCAATGAGAAGGGTGTGATCGATATCCGCGAGGGACGTCATCCGGTGGTTGAGCAGATGATGCGTGACGATCTGTTTATTGCGAACGATACATACCTGGATAATAACAAGAAGAGAGTTTCGATTATTACCGGGCCGAATATGGCCG
>JABLTL010143672.1_pt1 | contig 10751 bp, 14 predicted proteins | sample 7160151 | NCBI WGS metagenome assembly JABLTL01 (sample SAMN14651223, study PRJNA627086) | human gut metagenome | isolation source: feces | host: Homo sapiens
TCATGATCTGTTGGCTGATACAAGTGTTATATATTATCATGAAAAGAAAGTATATGTGCACACTCAAATGAATTATCGAAATATGGTACAGCAGCCGGGTTATACTGTGCCGCCACAGGGAGGAATGAGACCGCAGGGTGCGAATATACAGCCATCGCAGGGAGGAATAAATCCGCAGGGTGCGAATATACAGCCGCCACAGGGAGGAATGAGACCGCAGGGTGCGAATATGCAGCCATCGCAGGGAGGAATAAATCCGCAGGGTGTGAATATGCAGCCACCGCAGAGAGAAATGAGACCGCAGGGTGTGAATATGCAGCCACCGCAGGGAGAAATAACCTCACAGAGTGAAGAGATAGGAACTTCACAAAAGACAGAAAATAAGCAATTATAAATTTGATCCGTTATATATTAGTTTTTTTAAAGTCATTGAATAAATTCAAAAATGCCTGTCAAAAATAAAGACAGAAGATATCGGAAAGCATCCTGATAGATTCAGGGTGCTTTTCTTTTTGGAAGTATAGAGACGATGACGTCTCAGAATGGAGGGATTGGATGAGATACACACGCAATGACTTTAAGAATCAGGACACACAATCGAAAAAAGGTTTTTATGTAGCTGCCTGTGCGGTGCTGGCATGTGCCGCTGTTCTTGGGACGGCATATTTTCAAACGCAAAAGACGGAAAACATGAAAAAAAGTAATGTGGCAGAGCGTCCGGCTGCCACTGCGGCAGGAAAGACATCTATCAGCAAAAACTGGCAGTCTGATGCCGGAGAAGATGGGAAAAAAGACAGTGAGCAGGCAAGTACAACAATGAATGCGGATAGAGTGAATAAACAGAAGGATAAAGCAGATAAGAAAAAAATTGAGGTAAAGGCGAATAAGAAAAAGGAAAATAAGGAGAAAAATATTTCTAAGGCAACGGCAATGTCCGCAGGGAAAAAAACATTCAACGAAGAAAAGGGACTGACTTGGCCGGTTAAAGGTGATATTTTAATGAAATTCAGTCAGAGTAATAATGTTTATTTTAAAACTTTAGCACAATATAAAAGCAATCCGGCCATTGAAATTTCAGCGGATAAGGGAACAAAGGTGATTGCGTCTGCGGCGGGCAGAGTTGTGGAGATAAACAAGGACGACATTACCGGAACGATGGTAACAACTGACATAGGAAGTAATTATAAGATCACTTATGGACAGTTGACGGATCTGAAAGTAAAAAAAGGTGACGAAGTAAAAGAGGGACAGCTTCTTGGAGTGGTTGCGGAACCGACAAAATACTTCAGTGAGGAAGGAAGCAATCTGTTCTTTCAGGTTAAAGAAAACGGAAAGGCCGTGGATCCGTTGTTGTTGCTGAATTAATATGATATAAATTAAATAGCCACTCATTGTGTATCTGAAATTTATCTGCAGAGCACTAATGTAAATGATCCAAGGGAGCGGAGTAATGCATTTATGCTATACACGCTCCCTTGTGCTGCTAAACGGTATTATGAATATTTTTTGCACAGGAAAATGCTCATAATGGAGAGGAAAGACAAGTGCAAAACACAGATTTTGGACTTTTTTATGAAATGTTGCGAAAAGCATAGTCAAAGCCCTGCCTGTATGCTAAACTGTATTTAATGTAGCAAATAAAACATATGACAAGAGAAATCTGCGAATTTTGTGATAAATCATAGGAGAAGTGAATAAAATCAGCAGAGGGAATGAAAGAAAGGCAGGAGAAAAATGCAGTACAAAATTTTAGGAAACACGATGCCGGCGGTGGAGATATTATTTGATCAGCCGGGCGAATCCATGTATACACAGTCAGGTGGTATGGCGTGGATGTCAGATGGTGTTGAGATGGGCACCAATACAAGGGGAGGTCTGCTTAAAGGCGTAGGCAGAATGTTTGCCGGCGAGTCACTTTTTATGGCAAATTATACCGCCAGCAAACCGGGAGCGACAATTGCATTCTCATCTACGGTAGCGGGAGAGATCATGCCGCTTAATGTTGGTGAGACAGGAGGAATGATCTGTCAGAAAGGAGCATTTCTTTGTGCAGAACCTACTGTTAATCTGAGTGTTACACTGACGAAAAAGCTTTCTTCAGGTTTTTTCGGTGGAGAAGGATTTATCCTTGAGGAGATCAGTGGAGCCGGTATGGCATTTTTGGAGATTGACGGAGATAAGATTGTTAAAGACCTCGGTCCCGGTGAGGTTATTAAGGTAGACACCGGAAACGTTGTGGCATTCCAGAAGGGAATGGCTTATGAGGTCGAGATGGTCAAAGGGCTGAAAAACATCTTTCTGGGAGGAGAAGGATTGTTTTTCACAAAGCTTACCGGCCCGGGTCGTGTTGTGCTTCAGACACAAAACTTTGCCGAGTTTGCCGGAAGAATTGCAAAAATGATTCCCAGTAAGAACTGATCGTTGTGGAATGATGGATAATGTGGTAGACGGTATCACAGACTCTGTGGATATTTTCGATCTGTTCTCATAGAAGCAGGACTGACACAGCAAAGACGTTTTATCGTTTTTGCTGTGTTTTTTGGTGGTCAGGTAAGGTCATCTGTCAAATATCGTCTCTGCAGCTGAAACTTTACATACTTTTGGAAAGGCATGGTTATTTGTATGAAGATAAATAGAAAACATGTAAAAGATACATTTCAGGAATATACAGATCATTATGATAGCTCAGATCCTAAAATAAAGCTGAAGATTGATCATACATATCGTGTTGCACAGCTTTGTGAAAGGATTGCCCATTCTCTTGGATTATCGGAGGAAGATATTGATCTGGCGTGGCTTAGTGGCATGCTTCATGATATTGGGAGATTTGAACAGCTTCGGCGGTATAATACCTTTTCTGATGCACAATCGATCGATCATGCGATGTTTGCGGTAGAGCTTCTCTATGATGAGGGATTGATAACTGATTATGTGACCGGATTGGCCGGAAGCCGAAGAGTCGCAGGAACAGTGATGCAGGGGAAAGAAAGCGATTTATCAAATAAAATAGAGGAAAAGGATTTCTCGGAAAAAATGACAGAATACAGGCAAGACATCGGGAAAACGGATAAAGAGTGCGAAAGAGACAGCTGTGAATTGTTAAAAAAGGAATTGGATATATTGAGAGAGGCAATAGGAAATCATAGTGCCTATCGTATAAAGAAGGGACTTGATGAGCGGACACAGATGTTTTGTCATATACTGAGAGATGCTGATAAAATAGATATTTTTCGTGTCATTTGTGATACTCCGATGGAGGAAGTCTATGGATTTCGGACAGAGGACATTCTTCGGTCCGGGATAACACCCGAGGTAAAACAGGCATTTTTGGAACGTCATGCAGTACTTCGCAGTTTAAAGAAACAGCCGGCAGATTACATTGTGGCACATGGGGCACTGGTATTTGAACTGGTGTATCCGGAAAGTATCCGGATAGCCGGGGAACAGGGATATTTAGAGAAGATGATGGCATTCCGGTCCCAAAATCCTGACACGGCAGATACTTTTAATGAACTGCGTCGGTATATGAAAGAGTATTTGGAAGGCAAAAGCGAAGAGGCGTGAATGGACATTCTGAACAATTGACGGAGGGCAAAGTGTAAATAGTCCTTGTTATTATTGTGGCAGTAATCTATAATGAGAGAAGGAAATATACCCAGAAAGAGAGGAAAGTGCAGATGAATCAGGAAAAGGTTATTGTTATTGACTTTGGTGGTCAATATAACCAACTGGTGGCAAGACGCGTGCGAGAGTGCAACGTATATTGCGAAATCTATTCTTATAAGACAGATCTGGAGCAGATCAAAGCGATGAATCCAAAGGGAATTATTCTGACGGGAGGACCAAACAGCTGTTATGAAGAGGATTCTCCGACATATCAGAAAGGATTATTTGAGTTAGGTGTACCTGTTTTGGGACTGTGCTACGGTGCCCAGCTCATGATGCATGTCCTGGGGGGAAAGGTGGAAAAAGCACCTGTCCGGGAATATGGAAAGACTGAGGTGTCCGTTAATCAGGACTCACCATTATTTCAAAATGTCAGCAAAGATACCATCTGCTGGATGAGTCATTTTGATTACATTTCAAAGACCGCACCGGGATTTGAAATCGTTGCTTCAACGGCAGATTGTCCGGTGGCAGCAGCACAGAATTTAGACCGAAAACTTTTTGCGATTCAGTTTCATCCGGAGGTGCTTCATACGCAGGAAGGAACGAAGATGCTTTATAACTTTGTTCGTAATATATGTGGCTGTGCCGGCACCTGGAGAATGGATTCCTTTGTGGAACATTCTATCGAAGAGATCCGCAAAAAAGTCGGAAAAGGTAAGGTACTGTGTGCATTATCGGGAGGAGTGGATTCTTCCGTGGCGGCAGTCATGCTTTCTAAAGCCATAGGAAGCCAGCTTACATGCGTCTTCGTGGATCATGGTCTGCTTCGAAAGGATGAGGGAGATGAGGTAGAGGAAGTCTTTGGTCCAAATGGCCCGTATGAGTTGAATTTTATCCGTGTCAATGCACAAGAACGTTATTATTCCAAGCTGGCAGGAGTCACAGAGCCGGAGGCAAAACGTAAGATCATAGGTGAAGAATTTATTCGTGTATTTGAGGAAGAGGCAAAGAAGATCGGAGCCGTGGATTTCCTGGTACAGGGAACTATTTATCCGGACGTCGTGGAAAGCGGACTCGGAGGAGAATCGGCTGTAATCAAATCACATCATAATGTAGGTGGTCTGCCGGAGTATGTCGATTTCAAGGAAATCATAGAACCACTTCGTAATCTTTTCAAGGACGAGGTGCGTAAGGCAGGACTTGAAATGGGAATCCCCGAAAAACTGGTATTTCGTCAGCCATTCCCAGGTCCGGGTCTGGGTATCCGTATCATCGGAGAAGTCACCGGTGAGAAAGTTAAGATCGTTCAGGATGCTGATGCAATCTACCGTGAAGAGGTGGACAAGGCAGTCCGGGAGTATGAAAAGGAAAACGGCAATCCTCCATCCTGGATGCCAAATCAGTATTTTGCAGCCCTTACTAATATGCGATCTGTAGGTGTGATGGGAGATGAACGTACCTATGATTATGCTGTTGCACTGCGTGCCGTGAATACCATCGATTTCATGACAGCCGAGGCGGCACAGATTCCGTTTGAAGTGCTGCAAAAGGTCATGAGCAGGATCATTAATGAAGTGCGGGGGGTCAATCGGGTTCTGTTTGACATCAGCTCGAAGCCTCCTGGGACGATAGAGTTTGAATAATGGACATTTGAGTCACAAATCCTTATTTTACTGGGATTGTGGCTCTTTTATTTTGCTCCGTGATGTTAATGTGATGTTAAGAATGATGTGCCATTACTTTTACTACTCAAAATGAGCATTATTCTCGTGATGTGCAGCTTCCTGTAAAAGTGCAATCGAAAACAGTTGCAAATCGAAAGTGCAATCCAATATGGTTGCAGATAGAAAAGAGCCGCCTCGGTCGGAGACGGCTTTACAGATTCAATTCTTGCGAAACTGGTTCAAGCGGTCTGCCAGCTTCTGATCTTTATCTGGATAAAGATGTGAGTAGGTGTCCAAAGTAGTCTTTATTGATTCGTGGCCGAGACGTTCTGCAATCTCTAATGGGGTAAACCCAAGCTCTATCAGCATACTTGCGTGAGAGTGCCGCAGGTCATGTACTCTGATCGGCTTCAGACCAATTCTTTCTGATACTCTTTTCATTTCTTTTTCCAGAGCTGTCTTCTGGAAGTAAAATATCCTGTCGCCATTTCCGATACCATATAGCTTGGAAATGTATTCTTGAATATCATCATATAAGAAATCTGGAATGGAAATACATCTTTTTGCCTTTGGTGTCTTAGGCTCCAGGAATAGCTCCTCACCTTTAATTTTTGCATAGTTCTTATTGATATCAATCCTTTTTGATGAAAGAATGTCTGCAGGTGTGAGTGCCAGAAGTTCTCCGGAACGCATACCGGTATAAAAGAGAATATCAAAAGCAAGCTTCATTGACGATTTGCTGATTGCATTTGAAAACTTCTCATATTCTGCCTGCGTCCAGATGTTCATTTCATCCGCTTTGCTCTTTCCCATACTGCCGGCCGCCCTGCATGGATTGACAGGCAGGCGGTAATGAGATACAGCATAATTCATTATTGCCGATAACTGGTTGTTCACAGTTTTTAAATATGTTTGGGAGAATGGCTTTTCATCATCATCCCGATAGGAGATAAGCTCATTCTGCCATTTTCTGACCTTTATTGTATCAATATCACAAATCTTCTGTTTTCCAAAGTAGGGGAGCAGCTTCGTGTCGATAATAAACCGCTTATTCTCCATTGTCGTAGGCTTCAAGCGGTGTTCCATATCTTCAAGATAATTTGCAACGAGGGAAGAAAAGAGTATGTCGCTTGAACTGCTTTGCTGATCCAGAAAGGACCTCTCATAATCTTTTGCTTCCCTCTGTGTTTTGAACCCTCGTTTACAGATATGCTTCTTTTCTCCAGTCCAGTCGGTGTAATAGAAATTGGCATACCATAGTGTTTTACCACTTTTGAGAGTGTATTTGTATGCTGGCATTAGATGTCCTCGGATGAATTAACCACACGAGCCAATATCTGATAAATATATTCCGGCTGGCGGGTTTCCAAAGGATACTGTTGATCGCCGAACTGGAAAGCAATGCCATTCTGATAAGGAGTTACAGCTGACAATGCCGAAATCTTCTTATCGAAAGCTCCTTTGTTTGCTGAAAATACAACTCTCTTATTCGTAATAGAAAGAACTCCCTGTGTACGCTCCTGCACGTCACCACGGATTGGAGCTGCCTTTTTCGCCCCAAGATGTACCGACATACCTTTTGCAATACGGACACTTGTACCACGGCTTCCTCCGGAATATCCAACGACCACATTCTTTGTTTTAACAAAAGTAGCAGGTCCACAGTAATGACACACTTCTCCATTTGCAAGCATTACATTTGATGGCACAACTGGTAGCGGTGCGTCTGCGGAAATCTGCATTGGTCTGTTACCCTGGATGCGTTCTCCGTGTATTGCGGCCAGCAGGTACCGGATGCAGTCAACAAACCATCCGATACAAAACAATCCAAATGTGCATAGGTAAAGAATACCCATACCAATCTTCTTTTCTCTAAATTTATGAACCCCAAGCCATCCAAACAGGAGGCAGATAACAAAATCGGTCCAAGCTGCAGTCCATACCATAATATTCCTCCAATCGTTCTGTTATTTTTTTTAAGCCCCTTTTCCTTCGGTACCACTCGAAGGAAATGATTTTTTTTCTTCGTCTGCGTATTTGCCATACTCACCAGCTGCAACTGCCGAGATACCCTCTACGCACAAAACACCTGCCTTTGCTAATAAATATTGCTGGCTATCTTCGTCACAGCGGTTGAATTTTTGAAGGAGCGATTCTTCCTGTGAACTTATTCTCTTTCTGCTTGAAATGTTCAAAAGATAGTCCGTCGAAACATTCAAAGCACCAGCTATTTTTATTAAGTCTTCAATAGATGGCATTTTGTTACCATACAAATATGCGTCCTTTTCTTCTTTATGAAATCCTACCCTTTGAGCAAATTCATCCTCCGACATTTTTTGCTCTTCCATTAAATCTCGAATTCTCATTTTGAAATCAAGAACAAACTCTGGAGTATCCATTTTGAAGTTTGCGTAATCAATATTTGGAACTCCATGGTCATACAATTGTGCGACTGACACTCCGAACAATTTGGAAAGTTCAGATAATGTCTCACTATTTGGTTCAGAAACATTATTTTCCCAACTACTGATAGTTTGTTTTACAACACCAAGCTTCTTTCCTAATTCGCCCTGAGTAAGTCCAGCTTCTTTTCTGAGCTGCTTAATTATGTTGCCGTTTACAGCCATATAGCCAACCTCCTTGCGTGTTTATATTTTAGTCCAAAATCATTGGACTTTCAATGGCAAAACAGATAAGTCCAAAAAATATTGACAAAATCTATTGACAATCCAATATCAATGGACTATTATGTAAATGTCCATAGAAAATGGACTGAAAGGAGGATACAAAATTGGATACCAGCACAATCAATATTGCAGAAAGAGTAAAAGATGCTCGTAGGGATGCCAAATTAACACAGACCGAGCTCGGAAAGAGAATTGGGAAATCTAAACAGTGGGTATCCGAACTGGAGCGTGGAAATATTAAATTAAGTTTTGAGATGGCTGTAAGTATCTCCAACGCTTGCAATAAGACGACTGAATTTTTTTGCCATTAAAGTCCATAAATAATTGACTTTAATTTCATTATAAATCGTGGAGGTGAAAATCAAAATGGCAAATGTGACAGCTAAGACAAGCTCCAACATCTTTTACAAAGCCCGTTGCGAAGCGGCAACACACAATGAGCAGTTGAGCAGTAGAGAAGGAGCTGCAGATTACATGTCAATTGACAGAGGGAGACTTTATCGAATAGAGAGTGGCATTGCAGTTCCTTATCCGGAGGAAATAAGACTGATGGCAGATTTATACAATGCTCCGGAATTGGAAAATTATTTTTGCAGAATGATGTGTCCGCTCGGATGCGAAATGCCAAAAGCGGAACTGGCGAATTTGGACAGGATCACAGTCAGAACGCTTTCGGTTTTTCGGAAGATAGGGAAAACAAAAGAAATGCTTCTCGACATCACCGCAGATGGTGTGATTGATGAAAGTGAAAAGCCGGAGCTTGATGAGGTGGTAAAAAACTTAGAAGAGGTAGAGGAAATTGCACAAAGCATGAGACTTTGGATTAAGAAGAATATGTAAGAAATAGGCTTGAATGGTCGGCAGTATCATTGGACAGAGCGGAAGCAAGGACAGTCTGGCGGTGCTATTGGCAGAGTAGAGCTTAATAATTTTTTATTTACGTTCTGCGGACATTTGACAGCAAGTGACAACAAATGTGTCCGTAATCCAATCCAATCCGAATCCAAACCCGAATCGGGAAACCAATACAATATTTGCTCGGAGCAACCAGTAGCTCCAAGCCGGCAGGAGGTGACATTTTGTATTTAGCAGAAAACTTAAAGTTTCTTCGGGAGCAGAGAGGGAAGACACAGCAGGAGTTGGCAAAACTTTTTGGAGTTGAACAAAAGACATTGTCTTCGTGGGAATGTGGTAGCCGCACACCGGCAATCGGCATGATTGTTGAAATGGCAAAGTATTACGAGGTATCACTAGATGATTTGGTTCTGACAGATATGAAACCGCCTATACCTGTATATGCACTTAATATTGCATATCTCCGCAAAAAGTACGGAATGACACAACAGGAACTGGTAGAAATCGTTGGACTAAAACATAAAAGCAGTATCTCTTTGATTGAAGCTGGAAAATACGAACCTTCCATTGAAAAACTGGAGAAACTAGCAGATTTCTTTGGTGTAACTATGGACCAGATTGTTAAACAAGATTTATCGCAGGAGGTGAGCGAATGAACGCATTGGCGACAGCACCGGGTGTTATTGCGACACCGGGGAAATATTACATAGGAGCACAAGAAGTAATGGAATATCTTGACTGCAAGGAAAACAAGGCTTATGAGCTGATAAGGCAGCTTCGGGACGAGCTGGTAAAGGCAGGAAAGCTGACACCGGCATATCCAATTGGCAAAGTTCCGAGAAAGTATTTTTTTGAGAGATGCATGATTGAAGAATAGGAGGTGCAAGATGGCATATTACAATGTTTGCCCACATTGCGGTTGCAATCTGGATCCAGGAGAGAAGTGTGATTGTGAAAGCATTAAGGCGAGAGAACAGGAGACGAGCAGGGCTTTCTACAGTCAGTTTTTAAGAGCGAATGATAGCAATGGTCAGATGTCATTTGTGTTTGACCATCCCCAAGGAGGTGCAATAGGAGCATGAGAAACAAATGTCTTTTAGGTTTAGGACTGGTATTCGTGATTTCTTTGACATCCATGGTTGCATTCGCTTTCAGCTTTACGGGAACTCCGGCAGACGAAGTGGATGAAACAGAAATGATTGTTAGAGCTGTGGTTTCTGAGGAAGCGGATGCAATGCCAACAATGGAACCAATCACAACAACTGGACAAGAACAGGAAATGGTAAAAAATGAGCAGTCCAAAATCGGCAGTATGGATTGGGATTCTGATGATGCGTATAGGCTTGCCAAGATTGCGATGGCTGAAGCTGAATCAGAGGACACCGAGGGAAAAGCCCTCGTGATGCTGGTTGTACTGAATAGGGTTTGGGATGATGAATTTCCAGACACTATCGAGGAGGTTATCTTCCAGAAAGGGCAGTTTAGTCCGATCAGCAACGGAAGATATGACGAGGTAGAGCCGGACGAGGACTGTTACAGAGCATTGCAGCTTATTCAGACTGGTGGATGGGATGAAAGCCATGGAGCAACTTACTTTGAGAGCAAGAGCGTTTCTACATGGCATAGTGAAAATCTTACTTTCCTGTTTAAACATGGAAAACATTATTTTTACAAGGAGTGAGGACAAATGAGTAAGACACTGAAAAGAGATTTGATAGCGGTTATCTGGACGCTGCTTGTCACATACGCTATCGGGAAATGGGCTTTTCATCTTGCCTATATCGAGAGAGGATACGAGGCTGTCGGAGGTGAGTATTTATTAATCCCTGTGGTTTACTGGGGAGCATGGAAAGCAATGCAATACATCATCGAATAGGCAGGAGCGAGCCAACAGGAACTACATACACTACACGATTTGGAAATACTAGACAGAAAA
>JABLTL010060090.1_pt1 | contig 10744 bp, 10 predicted proteins | sample 7160151 | NCBI WGS metagenome assembly JABLTL01 (sample SAMN14651223, study PRJNA627086) | human gut metagenome | isolation source: feces | host: Homo sapiens
AATTATACGCAAGAAGGATTTATTTTTCATTATCTCTCCGCTAAAGCTTTGCCTGACCCCAAGACTATCTTGGGGTTTTTTTAGCCAAAAATCCGAGAAACCTTTAAGGTCTCTCGGAAACTAATCTTCTTACTCAAATTCTACAGTGCCTGTAGGCTTTGGTGTGAAATCATACAATACACGGTTGATACCAGCAACTTCATGAGTAATACGCTCAGTAATATGAACCATAACTTCATGCGGAATTTCAGCAACAGTTACTGTCATAACATCAATAGAGCATACTGCACGAACAATACAGCACCATTCAAAAACACGTTTACCATCTTTAATACCAGTAGGCTTTCTTGCTTCTTCCGCAAATACTTCAATGAATTCTCCACCAATGATTTTCTCTTAGTTTCTGGATTTGCAACGCCTGCTAACTTATCAAGAAAACGATCTGTAGTATCAACATAGATTTAATTTGCATTCATTTGATTACGGAATACTTCAATCACCTGTTCGGATTCACCCTTACGAAGTAAACTATGGTTTACATGAACACAAACCAGCTGCTGACCGATTGCTTTGATTAAAAGTGCTACAACAACAGATGAATCAACACCACCAGATAAAGCAAGAAGAACTTTCTTATCTCCTACCTGTTCTTTAATTAATGCAATCTGCTCGTCGATAAAAGCTTGTGCGAGTTCCGGTGTTGTAATTCTTTCCATATATGCTGAACGTCTAATTTCAGTGACATTCATTGAAAACTCCTCCTTATATTTTTCTTTTCAACTTGTTGACTTTTCAACAAATAGTTCATATAATCAACAATGTTGTTTTTTCAACAATTAAATAACAAAAAACAGAGGATTATATGAAACTACTGAAAAGATTATTGATTATTTTTATGAGCATTATCATTCTGGCTGTTGCTGGAATCTATGCCATCTGGCATAACGAAATCGCTACTCTATCATCCATTACTACAATCATTAATCAAGATTTATCACATGATGATGGATATACATATGAAATGACTGTATCTGGTGATTATTACTTTGATGAATTCTTAGAACAAGGTGGTGCAAGCAATGATGACGAATTAATTCAATTCGCCACAGACAACATCACAAAAGGTTTAATTCCAATGACAATCAAGCCAAAAGATATCGCATGTTCATCATTTACTGCATGGACGCAAGACAATCAATTTGTATTTGGAAGAAATTATGATTTTTCGCAAACAAATACCGCTATTGTTCATACAAATCCAAAAGGAAGACATGCATCTATTTCAACAATTGATCTACAATTTCTAGGCATTAAAGAAAAAACAGGGATTACAGGTATCAAAGATAAAGCATTACTGCTGGCTGCACCATATATTCCATTAGATGGTATCAATGATGCTGGTGTTGCATGTGGTATTTATATGACATACCAGGGAGAACCAACAACACCTACAGATCAGAATACAGATCGACCAGATATTACTTCAACAACACTGCTCCGTTTAATTCTAGATTATGCAGATAATGTTGAGGAAGCAATTGCATTAGCTTCAAAATATGATATGCATGACTCCGTAGGCACTTCATATCACTATATGGTAGCAGATAAAGAAGGCAACAGTGCAATCTTAGAATGGGCAGGTACAACTGATGGTACAGATAATGATGGCAGCAAGCGTGAATTCAAAGTCACAAAGAACACGCAGCCATATCAGGTTGTTACAAATTTCATCGTTCAGCCAGATTATTATCCAACACTAGATGAAGCAAAAGGATATGATCGTTATCAATTTTTATCAGATAAGTTAAGTCCAACAAACGGAATCATTGAGAATGAACAAGCAGCAATGGATTTGCTGCAAGGCGTAGGAAGAAGAACATGGGTAGTTGAAGGAGACCAGACAAAAGGCACAACGGTTCATAGCGCTGTATATAACTTAACAGATCTAACAAGCTACTGGATAGCAAATGAACATTGGAACAGTCCAGAACATACATTTCATTACAGTTTGCAAAAGTAACACAAAAAATCAGGATATCAAACTCCTGATTTTTTATACAACATTACTTTTCAATCAATTCTTCCTGTAAAGTTTTATCTATTGCAAAAGTAGAAACAACTTGCTCACCATATATCAATGGCTGATCACCACCTGTAGCACTCACATAATACAGTTTTCCATCTAATTTTATATATGCTTTATAAAACGAACCAAGAGAATAGATATTATTTCCCTCAAACCATGCATCTGAAGCCTGCACAAAGAATTCTACTCCAGATGGAAAGGTTCCACATATTTCAGTAAAGTCCAATATATGATTTGCGTACATTTCTTCAAATTCATCAATGATTTCTTGTGTATAATCACCATAGTTCCAAATACTAATTTCCGTCATATCGTCATAGCATCGATAAATTTTAGCTGCTATTTGTTGGGATCCATCTTTCAATACTCGAATACCAATATCGTTTTCTTTATGATAGAACTTATCTGAAGAAGGCATAGAATATGTCAATTCACCTATATGTTGTATGTCTTGAACAAGTTCTCCCCTGGATTTCTTAACACGAAGATACGAAAATCCAAAGAACAGTGCAACAAATACACATACACAAACTGCTAGAATCGCAATACGAGAGAATCTTTTATGTGCAAGTACGAGATTTTCATTCACACGCGACAACTGCTCAACAATAACTTCATCCTCCAAAATACGTTCAGCATTTCCATCCATCAATTCTGAAACAGATACATCAAAAATAACAGATAACTGCTTTAAAAGATTTGCATCAGGAACTGATTGTCCTGTTTCCCACTTAGAAATTGTTTGACGCGTCACATGCAATTTACTTGCCAGTTCTTCTTGAGAATACCCTTTATTTTTTCTTATGATCTTTATATTATCTTGCAGCATGCCATCTCACCTCTCTTCCTATATTTATTGTATAGTTTCCACTAGTTCTTACCAGCAACGAATTTTAACATTGAATGAGAACAAACGTATATACAGTTATAAATTCAATACATTTCATTGATTCCCTCTTCATACTGGAATGAAATGTTAGTAAGAGGAGGAAATCTCTCATCAAAATATAACAAATACATAAAAAGCTAGATGATATTTTCTAGCTTTTATTTACTTCTCACCATTCCATTCAGCCATGAATTCTTCAAGAAACACTTCCATAACTTCCTGTCTATGTTCTGCCATTTTCTTTCCAGTATCTGTATTCATCATATCTTTTAATAACAGTAATTTCTCATAAAAATGATTAATACTTGTAGAGTCCTGTTTCTTCAGATATTCTTCTTTATTCATTCCTATTACTGGCTTTACATCAGGATCATATATCTTTCTTCCTCTACTGCCACCATATGCAAATGCTCTGGCAATTCCTATTGCTCCAATGGCATCCAGTCGATCTGCATCCTGTACACATTTTCCTTCCATACTTTCAGGCACAACAGAATCTGTTCCCATAAATGAAACTTCTTCAATGATCTTGCATACTTTTTCTATTATTTCAGGCTTCACTTTGTTTTCTATCATAAAATCAACAGCATTTTTCTTAGTAGAATGTGTTTTCGGTGAGAGTTTAATATCATCCACATCATGTAATAAAGCAGCTAATTGAACAATTAGAATATCTGCTTTTTCTTGTTTTGCAATCTTTGTTGCCAATTGATATACACGAATTGTATGGGTATCATCATGACCACTGCTGTCTTTTGAAAAGAATTCTTTGATATATTCTATTGCTTTATCAATCATTTTTATCTCCTGTACTCATCTAATTATTAAAAAAGCCTCTTTGCTAAGGCTTTTCGTTTATTCATCTATGCTTACTCTCTCAATATGCAATGCAAGATAGCCAATTTCTATTTCTTCCAGCTGCACATGTAATGCTTTACTTAAATTATCACAAACAATTCTAGCAAGCTCATAAGAGCGAGGAAAATGATGTTCCACATAGTCATTCATGTTTACTTTCAATGATTCTTTTTTCAATACACGTGCCACCATAAATTTGATATGATTCATTAAACGATTATAACTTAATGATGTAACATCAATATGAATATTTCTCTGTTCCTCGATTAAAGATACACATTCTCTGACTGCTGCTGCCATCTGCATAGAAATCGCAACAGATTCTTTTTCAAGCGCTGAATGAATATGCAGTGCAACATATCCAATTTCATCATCTGGAACGATGATTCCTTTATCTTTTTCAAGATATTCTTTCAGCTTCAGCGCCACTTTAAATTCACCGTTAAACAATGTCTTAATATCTGGTGTTAATGGATTTGATATCTGTTCTCCTTTTTGCATGCGTTTTACCGCAAATGCAATATGATCAGCCATTGGAAACAATATACTTCTATCAATTGTTCCAAATTGTTCTTCTGCAAGATTTAAAATTTGATTTGTCATCTCTAGATATTCAGGATCAATACTTCTCGCAAGTTCAGAAGCACTTCCTCTAGAAGATGTCACCTGCAAAGAATACACAGTACATTCTTCAGGACGTTCCATTCGTTCTCCAACTTTTTTTCCAAAACCAACACCCTTCCCAAGCAGTACATATTCCTTGTTATCCTGCATATCAAATGCAATTACTCCATTATGATTTAATACTCTGCATATACGATACACAGTCCCTCCTGCCTTTCTCATGGATTTATCTGTTTCTAAAAACAGCCATGATCATTCCAATGCTTTAAATTTATCATATTTCTTGTGATTTTTCTATCAAATTTGCAATACTGTTGTTAAAAAGCGATCAGATAACATTCTGACCGCCTCTAATTTACACGTTTTAAAAAATAAATTTGTACTATTAATCCTGATATGTATCTACCGCATACAATGGTTCACCTGCTTTGATTTCACCATGTGCGAGTAAACGAATCTTCTGATTGCTTTGTAATTCTGTACATAAGATTGGAGAGCACAATGATGGTGCATTCGCATTCAGATACTCTAGATCAAGTTCTAAAAGCTTATCACCCTTCTTTACCTTCTGACCATTTTCAACAAAACAAGTAAATCCCTTACCATCCAGTTTTACTGTATCAATACCAATATGCATCAAAACAGAAACACCACTGTCAGTCATAAATCCAATTGCATGCTTTGTATTAAAGACAAATACAACTTCTCCATCTTCAGGAGCTACTACAACTGGGCTTGTTGGAGTTACAACAGCTCCATCTCCCATCATTTTTCCCGCAAATGCATCATCCGGTACAGTAGATAGATCATCTGCATTTCCAGTGATTGGGCTAGAAATGATAACAGTTTCTTTTACGTTACCACTCTGTTCTACATCATTCTTTTCCTGCGCTGTCTCAACTTCGGAAGCAGCTGTAGAAATCTCTTCATTTGGTGCAGTTTCTAAATAATCTTCAAAATTTGATTTAATTACAGTAACCTTTGGTCCGTAGATAATCTGTACACCATTTCCTTTATGTACAACACCTGTTGCGCCAGTTGCTTTTAATACTGCATCATTTACCAATTCAGATTTCACTACAGTGCAGCGAAGTCTAGTTGCACAGCAGTCTACATCAGAAATATTCTTCTTGCCTCCAAGACCTCTTAAGATACCTTCGGAAACAGCATCTTCAACAGCTGTACCCTTTTCACCTTCTTTTCTAGCATTCACATCTGCTCTTGTATATAGTTTTACTTCTTCAGCATCATCTCTGCCTGGTGTTTTCAAATCCAATTTCAAAATCAAGAAACGGAACAAGAAATAGTAAACAACAAAGTAAACAACACCTACAACAACGATCCAGATCCAGCTTGTCTTTGCATTTCCCTGTAAAATACCAAATAAGAATAAATCAATAAATCCACCAGAGAATGTCATACCTACACCGACATTCAAGATATGCATCAACATATAGGCAAGGCCAGCAAATACACAATGGATACCATATAACAATGGTGCTGCAAAGATAAATGTGAATTCAAGTGGTTCAGTAATACCAGTCAACATTGAAGTTAAAGCAGCAGATAAAAGTAAACCTTCTACTGCATTTCTCTTTTCAGGCTTTGAAGTGCTGTACATCGCAAGAGCAGCTCCAGGAAGACCAAAAATCATCAATGGGAATTTACCTGCCATAAATCTAGTAGCAGATACTGCGAAATGTGTAACTGTTGGATCAGATAACTGTGCAAAGAAAATATTCTGCGCACCTTCGATCAACTGTCCACCAACTTCCATTGTTCCACCAACAGCTGTCTGCCAGAATGGAAGATAGAATACATGATGAAGACCAAATGGAATTAATAAACGTTCCATGAACCCATATACCCAAGTACCAGCATAACCAGAACGAAGTACTAAATCACCAACCGCATAAATACCAGCCTGAATTGTTGGCCATACATAGAACATAACGATTCCGACAATTACATATGCAAGTCCAGATACGATAGGTACAAATCTTGTTCCGCCAAAGAATGATAATACCTGTGGAAGTTCAATCTTATAGTAGCGGTTATGCAATACAGAAACGCCAAGGCCGACAATAATACCGCCAAATACACCCATCTGTAAGGAAGTAATACCACATACATCTGCGGTAGCACCAGATAGCATTGCTTCTGCACCACCATTAATTCTAATTAATGTTCCAATGGAAGCATGCATAACAAAGAAAGCGATAACTGCAGAAAGCGCAGCAACTTCTTTTTCCTTCTTTGCCATACCAATAGCAACACCCATGGAGAAAATCAGTGGAAGATTTGCGAAAATAATGTTTCCTGCAGAATTCATGATTTCCAGAATATCATTAATTGTAGTACCAGGTCCCATTGCTTCATATAAACCATAAGCTTTCAGCATTGTCTCATTTGTAAATGAACCACCAAGTCCCAATAGCAAACCAGCTACTGGAAGAATTGCGATTGGAAGCATAAATGAACGTCCAACCCTTTGTAGAACTCCAAAAATCTTGTCCTTCATAGTTTTCCTCTTTTCTTTCATTGAATTTTTTTGATTTCATTATGAAGGTAAGTTTTTAGAACATTGCGCGCATTTATGTTCTCATTGCCATAAGAAAAGGCACTAACCCCTACACAAATATCTCAAAAAAATATTTATGCACAGTTAATGCCTGATTAATCAGTAACACACTATGTCTAGCAATATTTATAGCATAGATTCAATTGATCCGCAAGGGGTTTCATAAATTTGGTAATTTTGGCTAATATAATTGCATGTTCCTTATACCAGTTATCTTCATCCTCACCAGCTTCAATAACTCAACATATTTATTCAGAACTGCCAGTTGGATATCAAGAAGATATTTCTGATAATCTGGTTTTTCTTTCAGTTTCTCATACACTCCATTCACGAATATTTTTTTCTGGTCATCATTCATACAGAACGGAAACGTAGCTTTATCTTCGGTTGCATGTGCAACCAATCTTGCAATGTCTAGAGAATACGGCATTACTCAACCAAATCCCCAATCTATATAGTTAGCTTATCATTGTGAAAAACTGCATTAAACTGCAAGAAGTCTCCACCACCTTGATCATAACATTCACATATTCTTGTAACTGATTTTATTTCATTATTTCCAACTATGTTCTTAGCAATATTCATTACTTCATCACATACTTTATTTGTCTCAAATCTTCCTGTTTCCATATACCTATGTTCATTCCATTTATACATTTAGAATATTCTGATAACCTGTATTTTCAAAAAAATTATTTCATGAATTCAATTTAGTCATTTTTCATTTCAGATTGATTTACATACAATAATGCTAATAAATCTTATGCTTGATTCAATCATTGGTATTGACCTGTACGTAAGGTACATGCTTATGATTTAAGTGTAAGGAGGTTCCTTGACATGTTATTAAACAAAATAGCAAAAGAAGTAGGAATGACGAAACGTGCAATTAAGTATTACGAAGAAAAAGGATTATTGTCTATAAAGAAAGATGATAATGGATATCGCAATTACACACAAGAAGATGTAGAAACATTAAAAAAGATTTCTATATATAGAAAATTAGGTATAAGTATTGATGATATTAAAAAGCTTTTAGAAACTGATGACAAAAATCTTCTTTTAAGCATCTACAATCAAAAGCTGCAAGAAAAGCAATTGCAGGAATCGGAACTTGAAGCATTAAAAGAATTTATTGATGATGGAGATCCTGATAAAGCAAATGAACTCCTTGATTATGAAACAATTGAAAATGCAATAGAATCTATGCTTCCAAAAGCAGAATGGTCGAATTATTTAATGAGTCATTTCAAACCATTTCTCAACATAAGAATTAAAACACCCGAGCAAAAACAAGCATTAAAGAATATCTTAGAGTACTGTGAAAATACTACTTTAAAAACACCATTTATGATGAAATTAGGAATGAAACTGGCTGGTGATATAGCTAAAGAAACAAAAACAGCCGATGAAATGATTTCTTATTATCGCGATATGAGCAATGAAGAATACGAAAGATTAAAAGCTGATGTATTGAAAGGAGCTAAATTAAAATCAGGCATATTGAAATACCATCCATCATATATAGCCCAAAGAAAAATGATGAAAGAATATCAAGACAAAGGATATAACAATATATTCATACCTAATCTAATGGTATTATCACCGAAATATGGAGAATACAAAAGAGCTTTAGATAGTGTAAATGATCGAATCTGTAGAGAACTTGGACTTCATTATGATTCTAACTTCAATCTTATTATTAAAAAGCAATAACAAACGCACATCTCTCAACAAGAAATAATTAAAATTAATAATTTTAAGATTATGGAAAACTAAAAATCAGTTCAGCCGTGATGGCACACAATCCCGTTTTAGTGGAACGCTATAAGTTGGATGTAACTAGTAATTTGAATTTCATATAATTTTTCAGATTATTGTGTAAACACAAAAGAATAAAACAATAGAATCAAATAGTGAAAAAATGAGAAAGCTTCTGAAACAAGCCAATAATGATATTTTTGGAATACTAGAATTTGATAATAGAGTTATTTATGAACCTATTGTACAGGCACCAGATAATGATTACTATGTTCGAAAAAATATCAAAAAAGAATATGCCAATGCAGGTATTCCTTTCGTATCGGCAGAATGGAATATTGATTCAAAAAATGTTGTGATTTATGGTCATTCTAGTAAATGGAATAATAATATTATTACTCCATTAATGAACTATGTGAATCAAAGCTACTATAAAGATCATCCTATATTTCATTTCACTACAGAAAACGAAACAAGAACCTATCAAATCTTTGCGGTATTAAATGTTGATCTAAATAATCTAGATGATTCTTTAGAATTCACACAATCAGATTGGGATTCAGATAATGCTTTTAATGTCTTTATATCTGATTCTATTAATCGTGAATTATATAAAACTAGTGTAACTGTCGATTCAGAAGATAAAATAATGACTTTAGTGACTTGTGATACAAGAGATAACAACAAAAGAATTATTGAAATAGCGGAAAAAGATATAATCACCTAAATTAAAAGTACAAATATCCAACATAAATATTTGATTGTTTGTAACTTCTAGGAAAAGTGCGAGGCGTAAAACGGGGTAGAACGAAGTAGTATTTCATATATTTGAAATGTTAAAATATTAAAGTAATTGTAAAGAGGTGAACTATTATGAACATGACAACATTGAACACGCCACTTCCAGAAGATTTAATGAAATTAAAATGGAACGGTCAATTTAAACTGATGCAGAAAATGATCGATTTACGACTACAGAAGGATATTCCTGCCAAACTAAAGGAGCGTTTAGAACTTGAAAAAGAATTGATTACTCGCTTACCTGAAGACTTTCCTTACTCTAAAGAAGAAGCCATTGATTTATTAAAATCAAAAATTGCAGATTTTAAGGACGAAGAATTCGATACATTATTTAAGGATAATGCGTTTGAATGGATTTTTATTGAAGGAAAAATGTATTTCAAAGATAATTTCTTTGAAAATTTAATTAAAGTACGTAAAGCCTATACAGATCGTTTGATTGAAAAACAAGGGGCTACAAGTACTTTATTAGATGATGTAATGCATAAAATGAAAGAAGAAAAAGATGTCTACTGTAAAATTCATGTAAAGACAAGTTTAAAGGTTGACCCTGCTTTTGAAAAGCCAGGCAAGACTATTCGTGTATGGCTTCCAATCCCAAAAGAATATGCACAGGTTGAAGATTTTAAATTATTAAATATATCTCATGAAGGTCTAGTAAACGATAACAGTGTAGATCAAAGATGTGTGTATATTGAAAAACCTTATGAAAAAGGTGAAGAATTCAGCGTCGAATATGAATTTATCAATCACATGCATTATGAAGAATTAGATCCAAGTATCGTAACAAACGAGCATCCAAATACTTGTCTAGAAGAATATGCGCCGCATGTTGTATTTACAGATTACTTAAAAGACTTAGTCAAAGAAATTATTGGTGATGAGACCAATCCATTATTAAAGGCTAAATTGATTTATGACTATATCACAAGTCATGTCACATATTCTTATGTACGTGCTTATGCGACTTTACCATGCATTCCAGAATATATCACAACGGGATTAAAGGGAGATTGTGGTCTACAAGCCTTAACTTTTATCACTCTATGCCGTATTGCGGGCATCCCTGCCACTTGGCAAGCTGGACTTTATACTACACCAGAAACAATTGGCAATCATGACTGGGCACGATTCTATGTAGCTC
>JABLTL010143240.1_pt1 | contig 10741 bp, 7 predicted proteins | sample 7160151 | NCBI WGS metagenome assembly JABLTL01 (sample SAMN14651223, study PRJNA627086) | human gut metagenome | isolation source: feces | host: Homo sapiens
AAACAGTAACGCACGCCGTGAAGCTGACGGTTCACAGACTTTCTACTATACGTGCGAATTATCGGAATAGAGAATATTGTTCATCAGATTATCCAGGAACGTGATAATATTGCCAGCCTTGAATGAAATGAACGGCTCCCATGCTTTCGGCATTTCAGTGGAAATAGTTCTGGAAGCGTAGGTCGCAAAGAATGTCATAATGAGCCGCTGTAATGCCGGCTCTGCGTCAACATATCCGAACTGTTCCTCAACCATCTGCCAGAACGACTGCAACAGGTCGTACCTTGCAAACTCGGCAAGGTACTTATTATCCTCCGGTTTGTCATCTGTCAGAACACAGCGGACAACTTCTTCAAAAGAAACCGATTTATTCCTGCAAAGAATGCTCATAAGGGCAACCTCTATCGTTGCCTTGTTGAAATGGTCGATTTCAAGCTCATAGAACTTCTGCGTTCTGGTTTTCTCTCCGAAGAACTTGATGTAATGCTCGATAACGGGCTTGAATCGCTCATCTATACCGAGGTCGGACGCCACGACCGACGCCTTATCAGTGTGGAACTCCTTCGAGTAAAAGATCATATCCGCAAGGTGGTTCTCCTGCACCGGCGGTTTTGCGAACGGTGCATAAATGAGGTAATTCGTTTCTGTATCTTCGCACTCCAGAAAGTATTTCATGCGAAGCTGCTCATGCAGCTCCAGGTGGAGTATCTTCGCATTATTCAGCTCCAGAGCGTCTATGTCATCGACAAACTCCGCTTTTGCGTCAAACCAGAAAATGAGCCTGCGCTCATCTCCGGCGAACTCTTCGTTCAGTTTGTCGGAAATTTGTTTCAGGTTAAGTACTGCCATGAGATATCTCCTCAGATTTTAGTAAGCACTTCGATCTTCTTCCCGTCATCGCCGGTCTGAACCTTTTCATAGTTCACCTTAACGCCGTCGTCAAGGTCGATGTCTATGCGGGAAAGTGCCAGGTGCGCTATTTTTTCATCGAAGTCATGAGTTTCCTTGAGCTGCTTTGTCAGCTTTTCTATGCGCTTCTGTGCAGCTGAAACCTCACGTCCGCTGCCTGTTTCTGCAACGTCCTGTGCCTGGCGTATCTCATTCTCGTAAATACGCTGGAGCTTGTGCAGGTATTCCACACGCACATTACCGGTGGTGTCAGCGTTCCAGCGGTGCATATATACAAGCGCCCTGAAGCCGTTCTGTTTGCCGCTGTCGAACATCCAGTAGATAGGACGTTTCTGGTACATCTTGATGTGGTCTTTGATGAAGTCGTTCAGGAAGTAGTTCCGAATCCTCTCACGGCTGGTGTTGCCCCTTGTGCCGAGCGCGTCAGCTATGAACGTCAGGTTTTCTTCAAGGGTATATGCGCCGTAGACCGTTCTGATGAAATCCACAAAACGTACTACGATATCGTCCCGGAAATACTCCTCGTCTGTGACCGGTATGCAGTTATCCGGGTCGGGAATAAAGGTCTTATATTTACTGCCGTCCCAGTCACCGCCCGCATATGCAAGCCCCTCGGAATCAAGGGAATACCGCCCGAACATACAGCCGACAGCATAGCTTACCAGCGACTTTATATCACGGGTGAGGTCGGCGCGGCGCACGGTAACGTCCTTGTCCTCGACTTCGGGGGTCAGTTCGTCCTGTAAGCCGTAGATGTCTATGAATATGCGGTTGAGTTCCTCTTCGTTGGATTTTAGCCGGGTGAAACGCTTTTCGCATTCGTCAGACCACTGCGCGAATGCTTCGGATATAAGAGGGACGGGCTTTAGCAGAGGGTGGGTTTGGAAGTCCCAGCTGGTTTCAAAGCTGTCCCAGTCGGATTTGGAAAGGTCTATATTTTGTTGAACCAAAGAATCTATTTCATTCTTATAATATTCATTAAATAATAAAGGTATCTTTCTTACCGTACCAGCCCCAGTATTGATTGTAGGATTTATCACACTAAGTATATAGAGAGAAATTGAATTATTTAAGCAACCTAATACATAACAATAGTTTTGCTCATCATATACAAATAAACCGTTTGCCCCCGAATCAAAAATAAACCCAGTTGGATATGCTCGATAACTACATTTTGAGCTTGTTACTCCAGACCAAGTAATTCCTCTCTTAAAGTAATATTGTTCGTTGCTAATTTTCCACCCCAAATTCTCTCCAAGTTGAGGATATACTTTTCTAGTGTTTTCTTTTATTTCTTCGCCATTATTATACCAATTGACTACATAGTCATTATTCCCATACCATCTTCTAAATTCTCCACCTTTATTATAAGGAACCCATTTTTTATTTGAAGCAATTTGTTCCTCAGCAGATTTACAACCTATAATTATATTATTTTTATCTACCTCATGCCAAAACCTTAAAAACCGTTCATTGTCACCAGTTCGCATTCCTATACCAGCAAATCCAAAATCTTCAATAGTAGTATATTGAAAAGACTTTATAAAATTCTCACTCACCCAATAAGCCACAGGCATACCGGGTATTTTTGAGAAATTGTCACTGCTTACTTGTGCAAATCTATTTCCTGCGACAGGAAAAGATTTTGGTTTTGCATTTTCGATATCGGCAAGTTTTATCTGATTGTACGTCCCCTTATAACCCTTAACCGCACCTTTTCTGAAAACAGACACAGCAGTGCCGAAAGCAATACCCATAACCATGTTTTCCATGTGCATGAGTGTTGTCAATGTGTTTAGTGTAAGTAATTTTGTTCTCATTTCCTCAAAACTGGACAAGAACATCCATGACTGCATTGTTACCAAACTGGAATATCCATTTTGCTTTGTAAATTCAAGACATTTTATAATAAGAGCTGCAAACAAATCCGACTTTGCCTCGGAATAGCATCTCTTCACATATTCTGACAGCACACTATTCATACCAGACCCACCCATATACGGCGGATTAGTGCAAACCACGTCATACTTCTGCGAAAGCGCCTGCGCCTGATTCACCAGCGGCAGAATTTTCTCGCACGCAATGCGCTTGTTTTCCATCGCAATGAGGTTCAGCTCGTCGCTCTGTGCAATTACCCCTATACGCTCAATTAGCCCGCTGAAATCAACGGGCTGAACATTTATAATACTGCCGTACTCACGGGCGTTTGTAAGGTCATTTGAAATGGAGCGCAGGTCGGCTGCTATCTTGCTGTCGCCGTCCGCTATGTACTCTATGATTTCGGGAGTCAGCGCGCGGTTATCGTCAATAACGAACAGATTCGGCTTTATTCCGGAAGTCAGAATACGTCGGTTGTACTGCCTGGCTTTCATCATTACAGCGAAATATGCCAGCTGATACGCACGCCTGTCAATATCCAGACCCCAGAGATTCTTCTCCACGATAAGTTTCGCAGCGTCACGCTCGGAGTAACCCTGTGCAGAGTATATCTGCATGAGCACGTCAAAAGCATACACTAGTATATGACCCGAGCCCATGCACGGGTCTATTATGCGGATATCCTCCGGAGATATCTCCCTGCACCCTGCACGAATTTCTTCAAGCTGCGCCTGAACCTGCGGCTCCTGTTCCGCTTCGTCAAGGTAGTACTCCCAGCACTGACGCAGATCATCGTCAGGATGTCCCTCTATCCACAGTCTGCCGAGGGAGTTCTCGACCATGTAGCGGACTATCCAATGCGGCGTAAACAGCTGGGTCGCAGCCGGTATATTTTCCTTTGTGATTTTGACGTTCTTTTTGAGAGCTGCAAACACCTTGTCCTTCGGTTCAGTGTTGTAGTACTGGTACATCCAGCCGATTATCTCGACCTGACCCTCTTTCTCAATATTGAAATCGTCCTCGGAAATATCGTTCACCAGATGGAACACAACGCCGTCCTTGTCTGTATACGACAGGGAGAGCAGGAGTTCCGAGTAGTCATTCGTAGCCTCAAACAGCTCCGGCAGAATATCATGCAGGTGGTTGCACTCCCTGATGAACAGCATACGGAACAGTTCTTCCAGCCTGTTATTGTCACGGAGCTCATATATACGGCCGCTTTCCTCGCCTGTAAATTCAAGTCCTGCGTCAAATGGCGTGGTAACTATATCCGGCTCATGCTTGCCGGATTCAGAGGACAGCACTCGTATAGGCAGATAGCCGTTCACTTCCATGAAACGAATAGCTATCATACGGTTGAACCAGGTATAGGCGACTTCCTCGACGATGTACTCGAAAGCAACCTTGTAGTTGTCCAGCTCCTCCGCCTTTGCCCTTATCGCAGAAACAAGGGAGTTACGCTGCGAGATACGCTCTCCCTTTACCTCGGCGTAATCCTTTGTTCCGATATCGAACAGCTGCAAATCGCTCCTGGACTGCGGGAGCGGCTCGCCGATGCCGTTCTCATTTACGGCGAGCAGTCCTGCGCTGTATGTAATATCGGATATGAGCTTTTTTCTTGCCCATATTGCAAAATTTTTGAGTGCTGTCTTATTCATCCTGATCTCTCCTTAAAATTCTATTGTGATGATGGTGTCCTCTTCAAGGGTGTTCATCAGCTTGTTTTTTAAGTCGGCGAGGTACTTGTCCACGTCCGCTGCGCTTTCAAGCTGCCACGAGCTGGATGAATTGAGCGACTTTATGCTGACCGCCTTGCGCTTCTTCATTTTCGGCACTACCGGAGCGACAGGCTGTACAGGCGCTGCGCCCGCGTCGTCTTCGGGCTGAATCGGCGGAGTAATCTTAGCTGCCTTTGAGTCTGCAATTTTCTTCTCGGCGGCAAAAATTTCATTAAGAGAACGGGTCATAAGAGCGTCTGCTTCAACGCTTATATTTTTCAGGTTAGCTATATTGTCGCAAGCCTGCGCCTTGTCTGAAAGGTCTGAAAAGCTCTTTACAAATTTATCAGAAAGCTGCGGCCTGCACTCCTTGCCATCGAGCTCGTCAAACACACGTCTGCGGGCTTCGTCAACTGCTTCAAGAGCCGGTTCCATATGCTTGTCAAGCTCCGCATTATAAGCGGTCAGGTACTTTTCAATCAGATCGGGGAGCTTGTGCATTTCATTATAAGGTTCCGACTTGTTCAGGATAGTATTTATCTGGCTTACATATCCCTCGACCTCGTCGTTCACGATAAAGGTCTTACTGCTCTCAAAAATATCCATCTGTCTTACGGCATTGTCAAAGATACTCTTCTGCTGACCGCCGAAGAACTTTTTAACAGGCTCGTAATCCTCAGCCATGTTAAGCAAATCTTCTTTCTTGGCAGAAATCATTCCGAAGAATTCATTTGGATATTTCACATCGCAGATGTCAGTCAGAAGCTGCTTGGCTTTTGAAAGAACACGTCTTCCCGGGTACCTTGCGCCATTATTGTAGTTGCCCTCGGTTCGTTCAATCTCGGTCTTGAGGTTGTTTGCGTACCTGACGAACTCCGCCATTACAGCGTCGTCATCGTCGCTGTTCGGCGTAGTATTGAAGAGTTCCTTCATTACCTCACGGACGACTTTCTTCTGATTGTCGCTTGCCTTTGCACGCTTTTCAGCCATCAGCTTTTCGATGTATTCCTTGCGTGTGATGAAACGGAAAATCTCCTCGGAAGTCCTGGACTGGAGCGTTACCTGTTCATTGTTCACTGTCAGGGAAATCTCGCCCTTGCGGAACAGCTTTGCAACAAGCCACTGAACATCGGCTTCAACATAGCCATACGGAGCCTTTGTAAACCGCTCCATCAGCGACTTCATAGACACCTTGAAATGCTGCGCCGTCTTGTCGGCGATGAATCTGGACATCTCGTTCAGAGCTTCCACGTTGTACTCCTGCATTGTGCCATCAATGGTGATCTGCTGTGAATTGTCACGCAGCAGGGCGCGGATATCATCGTCGCCGACCGGTCTGTCAATGTAGGACAGCTTGTGGTACACAGAGTTGATAAGTTTTCCGAGCGCTTCGTTTATGCGGGTCCTGATATCCCTGGATTTAGACTCGACCTTGTCGCCGCAGGTGTAGATATCGGCTTCTTCAAGAGCCTGGCAGAGATACGTTTTCGCATTCCGGCTGCGTTCCTGTATTTCCGCGCGCTTCTGTGATTTCAGCGATTCGGTGTTGACAGCAGTGTTTGCGGCGTCCATGCGCAGGAACTTCTCGATTTTCAGCATGGAGGTCACTTCGTCAAGATACGACCTGTCGCCGGGAAGTACCACAAGAACAACATTATCCTGACCGGACGACAGGCGCAGCGTGTTCTCATCACCGACCTCATCGCTGTTCGGTGTGAGTATGCGGAGCTTGATGTCGTAATTCTGATTTGCCTTGAACGGGTGGTCGTCTACGAACTGGCAGAAGCTGAACTGATACCTGTTATTGAACCTGTTCAGCCTGGACTTGTTCTCAGGGTAGATATCGTCGAAAATCATACCGGAAACCCTGTTTGTCACATCAGAGGATTCTATCGGCTGCATTTCAATGGCTCTGTTTATTTCCTGCTCCTCGTTCGTCAGGAACACATAAATATCGCCGTTTTTCTGCACGAGCGTCTGGCGGATAAGGCGGTTAAGCGCTTCCTCCACCCTCTCGGAGAGTGTTCTGCGGTCCTCGTCAATATCGGAAACCATGAGGCTCGTGATATTATTGAGGTTTGCCCTGATCTCCTTGACGTACTTGATCATAAACAGAGTTTTCAGCACGTTTACGGTAAAGCACTCTTCCGCATGGGCGGAATTGAGAGAGGAATTGTCAAGCGCCTTGGTGATAACGCCCTTGTGAGAATGGTCAAGGAACTGTTCCAGTGCGTCATAGAACATATTGAACGGAACAAGCGCCCCTGGTTCCTTGTTCATCAGCCTGACGGCGGATTCCTTGAACAGCGCAAGCATGGAACGCTCACCCTCTGCAAGATGCTTTCCGGACGCACCATGCGTTCTTATGGAAGTCAGAACGCTGCCTAGCAGGTCGAACTGATACGGGATAAACGGATATACAAGGGCGAAGTCGTCACCGTTCTGATAGAGTTTCTTTTCAACGCCGTCGTTGAACACGATAAGATTCTTGATGATAGTGTCCTTGGTATCAAACAGCGCTGAAAGAGTGGCATTGCCGGAATCGTTCTTGGCAAGGATCCTCTTCTTGATGACCTCGTCCACATTGGATGAGGAAAGCGACAGCCTTGTATCAAAACGCCCCTGGATTTTTGAAAAGTCATTGCCCTTTATCTTGGTTATTGAGTCGATATCCTGCTGGCTGGTCACAACTACCCATGCCTTGCCGCGGCAGGCTATACCAAGTTCCTCGGTTACGGTCTGGAGATTGAGCATCAGCTTTGAGTTATCGCCTATGTACTGACCGACTTCATCGACCAGAAAAACAACGTGATGGTTCTTTCCCTTTGAGTCAATGTACTTCTTTACAAGCTTTGCAAAGTCCTCGATGGATATTGAATACGGCTCCAGAGCCTTATCGCTCCAGCTGCGGGCTGACTCGGCGCTCATATAGCCGATGTCTACCAGAGCGTCAATTACATCGTCCTGGATAAAGTCGAACTCATCACGGGCTTCTTCCCAGGGCTGACCATAGGAATTTTCAAATGTGCTGCGGAACTCATCATATTTGCCTTCGCCGAAAAGTCTGCGCTCCAGGTCTGCAAGCGCAAAATTGGAGCTGCAAAAGCCCTGCATCTTATTGAACACTTTAAGGAACACAGAAACGATAGCGTCATTGTTTTCCTTGCCGTTAGATTCGCTTTTGGAGTCGATATTGAACAGGATAGCGTCAGTCGGAACAGAGGCTGCAAGCTTCATATCCGCAAGAACCATCGGGTCTGCAATCTTGTCGTCATCAACGAAATAGTCAATGGCGGATTTGCCGTCAACAACCTTGTTTTCAAGGACATAGGACAGTATCTTCAGAAAGTGAGATTTACCGCTTCCAAAGAAGCCGGAGATCCACACACCCATCTTGTCCGTATTTCCGGTTATGCCGTTCTTATAGCTTTCGAAAAAGCCTCTGAAATGCTTCTGGAGCTCTCTTGTGACAACGTACTCTTCAAGTTCCTGCCTGATGTTGGAGTCATCGCCCTGTCCAACCTTGATAACTCCCTTGATGTCACGGTCAATGGGCTTTGCGAACATATCCCTGATGATCATTGATATTCTCCTTACTCAACCAATTTGAAAGCACGATAGTAGTTATCGTCCTTGACCTCGCCAAAAAGGACCAGCTCCTGCCCGTCATATTTTCCGGGATAGAACATAACCACAGGAACGTTGTCCAATACCTGATGAAGATTGTTCAGAACAGTATGCGAACGAATGAGGGGATAGCACTTTCCTATCCCGATTATGAATACGACAGATTTTTCAGGCGTCCGCTCCTGAATATACTTTACGATAAGGTTGTCATCTCCGGTCAGCCGGAGCGTATTCCCCACAGCTCTTATAACACGGTCAAGACCTTTGTTTTTTTCAAGGTCGAAACACTTTTCAAGATAGCCCTTTTCTTTCAGTATCTCGATAGTTATGTCGTAGAGGTCAAATACAACGACCTTAAAACCGTCCGGTGAATCCTCGTGTTTTTGGCGGATATACTCCACACGCTTGCGTACAATAAGTTCGTCCTTTGGCATATAGTCGAAAATATAATACCCGACCTCGTTGCCAAGCCCCTTATTCTCCCGGAATGAAGGCTTAGCAATCATTTCTTCGGCTTTATCAAGCCTTTCATCTAATGCAGCCATTTCAGTTGACCCCCGTAAGTGCTTTGATCATCGCAGTTTCGCCTTTAACTTCAAGATATCGTTCAAGAGATATGTCCAGAAGTGGCGGGGTAATGATGTGCCTTTTCCCATCTGTGGTGAGAAGTCCTGCTTCCGTCAGAAAGTTGAAATAACATCCGGACAGCCGATTTTTAGTGGAATCGATCCAGCCCTCAATAAGAGGCTCCTGCAATTCCTTATCCCTGAAAAACTGCTTTATGTCAGCAGCGGTTATCTCGCTGAATCCAAGTATTTTCCTGGTGCGGTACACTTCGTACACGAACTCGGATAAAAGCCTGTCTGTTCTCATAATAGCTATGAGATTAATGATTTTCTGCGTTGACAGGTCTGAATCCTGAAACAGCTTTAGTTCCGTTTCATCAAGAGCTATCGCCCTATTGGTAATGTAGTTTGTTACCCTCCTGGAGCGGTTAGCATTCACTGCGCCGAAAATGTTCTGCTCAATGCAGTACTTCTTGATTTCATCCTGGGCTTTACCTTCCATCACCATTGGAAGAACTTTCTTAAACTCAATAAACCAGAAGGACTGTGACATTAATCCGGCGCTGTATTTTTTTTGAGTCAATATACCCTCTCCTGACTTTATCCCCAATATCACAAATCGGAATAAAATTCCGTTTTTATATATACTATAATCGCAACGCGATTATAGTATAGCATATAATTGAATAAGATTCAAGTGAAAACAGAAAAAAATCCCGAAAGGAAAGTGCAAATGGAGATATATCACTTTGGCACACTATTAAAGGAACTCAGAAACGATGCGCACATGAAGCAAAAGACCCTTGCTGACAAACTCAGTGTTACAGAAGCAACCATAAGCAAATATGAATGCGGAACAGCCATGCCGCCGTTTGAAACCATGAGAACCATTGCCTCTGTTTTCAATGTATCTATGGACTTTCTTTATGGAACGGAAAAAAGATCAACTGTTTCAACATTCGGATTAAGTGACAACCAGAAGGAAATTATTGAAATTCTGACACAGCAGTTTCGTGTTAAAAATGGATTTGATAAGGAACTTTCCGATGATGAATATAAATTGTTAGGAAAAATTGTGGTAGAATTAACCAAATAAATGTCAATAGGCCCAAGAAAACCGGCTCTGCTGCGAGCCGGTTGATACCACCCCAAATCTTGTGTAAACTCCATAAACAGTGTATAATAAAAGCAAACGAATGGAGGAAAAAGAAATGGGCAGAAAAAGAACACCTGGGGAAGAGGCAAGACGAGAGCTGATTCGAGAGCTTCTGAGCAACGCGAATGTTACTGGGATGGAGGATATCCAAAGGCTGTTCAGGGAAACAATAGCGGAGTTCCTGGAGGGCAGTCTCGACGCAGAGCTTGATGAAACACTGGGTTATGGGAGATATGACCATACTGCCAGAACCGAATCAGGAACAACAAACAGCAGAAACGGTCATAGCCGGAAAACCCTGAAAACAAGTGCGGGAAAGATAGACGTCAATATCCCGCGTGACCGAAACGGCTAGTTTGAACCGAGGATCCTACCAAAAAACCAAACCAGCATTTCAACAACAATTGAAAGCAAGATAGTCTCGATGTACGCCAAGGTAATGACAACATCGGATATACAGGCTCATATTAAGGATATTTACGGCATGGACATCTCGGACACAACGGTCAGCCGAATAACCGACAAAATACTTCCCGAGGCGCGGGAATGGCAGCAGAGACCGCTTGAAAGCGTGTATGCTGTAGTGTTCATGGACGCAATATATTACCACGTTCGCAGTGAAGGTCAGATAGTGAAAAAAGCTGTTTAAATAGCGATAGGCGTCAATCTTGAAGGCAGGAAATCTGTGCTCGGAATGTGGGTTGGCGAGAATGAAAGCGCGAAATTCTGGGCTTCCGTGCTGAATAATTTGAAAAATCGAAAGGTCGAGGATATTCTCATTGCCTGCACAGATAATCGCACAGGGTTCAGCGAGGCGATAGCGGCTGTGTTCCCGAAAACTGACATTCAGAATTGTATAATTCACCAGCTCAGGAACTCCAGCAAAT
>JABLTL010159084.1_pt1 | contig 10736 bp, 10 predicted proteins | sample 7160151 | NCBI WGS metagenome assembly JABLTL01 (sample SAMN14651223, study PRJNA627086) | human gut metagenome | isolation source: feces | host: Homo sapiens
CGACAAATTATGGATACATGGACAAAGCTGGAAACTGGACTCCTTCTGCAAAAAACTTTATCAACAATCAAACAAGCGAAAATATGAAAGCGCTTGATGACAATGCGAAAGAAGTAGTAGAGCAGCGAATAGAAAAGGGTGAAATGAGTTTCGAAGATAGTCCTTATTTGACTTCTGAAGAAAAGCAAAAAATGGAAAAGGAAGAAGCAAAAGAAGCCACTCAGCAAAGTGACGGTACCGGAACAAAAGATAATGATAGTCTTTTGGATAATGAGGACGCAGACAGTTCGGACGATTCAGAATCTGATACAATCAGCAGCGATTATGAAGATGAGTCTGATATGGATGCTGATGAAGAAGACGACAGCGTTGAAGAACCTGCTCAGCAAAAAAAAGGAAGTTTGTTTGGAAAGATTATTATGGCTATCCTGATATGCGGAATTGCTATTGTTTCTTATTCGATATATAGACGTCAATTCTAACGGAAATTGGAGCAAATTATTTGCTCCAATTTTTTTTCGAAAAAATATTCAATCTCCATATTTTTTCTGCATATTAAAAGTGTAGCAAAAATATACAGCATATGATGCTCAAAAAACATATTAAAAAATGCATAACAAATATAAGGAGGTTTTTTATGAACTTACAAGATTTTAATACACCACAGGAAATTATTGCATGCAAAAATCCAATCAAATCAAATTGGATTGTAGCTGTTGATATCGGTTTCTCAAGCGTAAAGGGAATGTCTCCAAATAAGAGATTCTGCTTTCCGTCCTATGTAAAGAAAATGGATAATAACTTAATGTCTGTTGATGAAGATGACATCTATTACAGAGATGAAAGCGGAGTCTACCTTATCGGTACAAAAGCCCAGGACTTAGTAAGAACAGATGATACTAACGATACAGACTCTTCATTTGACAGGAACCGTTATTATACAAAAGAATTTGCAATTATGGCCAGAACAGCGGTCGCTATCGGGTTGATGGATAATGAAGAAAGAAAATTTGAGCCGCAGTTTAAACCAGCTGTTCAGACAGGACTCCCGGCAGCATATTTAAAGGAAGATGCTCCTAAAATTAAAGCAGCCTTTACCCAGCCTGGAATTTATGAAGTCAGACTTGGAAGCGGCAAGTGGATGAGATTTGAGAATACCTTAAAAAATGGTGATGTGAATGTAATGTCACAGCCGGCCGGGACATTAAATTCAATTATGTTTAACGATGACGGTGAACGCGTAGATGATGCGAAAGACCTGATGTCAAAGAACATTATCGTTGCGGATATTGGGTTTGGAACATTTGACCCGTATGGAATTATCAACAGAAAGAAGGCGCTTGAAGAGTCCATTAATAATCTCGGCATGAAGAGGGTTCTGGAAGTCGCATCCGGCTACATCTATAAAGATTATCATATGGATATCAGAATCCCGCAGATGCGAAAATATATGAAAGAGGGATTCTTTAAGGTGATTGATATTCAGAACATGTCAAGCAAAAAGGTACCTCTTGATGGATATATTGAAAAAGCGTGCAAAGAAGTTGCTGAAATGTCAATCAAGAAGCTGTATGAAGTTTCCGGATATTTTGCAGATTATGACTTGCTTGTTGTAACTGGTGGAACTGGCGCTGCATGGATTAAATATTTTGAAGAGATTCTATCAGGTATGGAAGGGCTGGAAATCATTCCTGGTAATCATGGAAACAACCTTCCAATCTATCTTGCCAATGTCAGAGGATATTATATGACAGCATATAGAAAATTAAAAAAGGCGGGTAATGCTTAATGAGAATAGAAATCAAACTTTATTCTTATCACGATTTGGATTTGGTATCCCTGTATAAAACAGGGCGTATCGCATTTCCTGAAACGACCAGGCAGGTTTTGAACTCATATGCAAGGAAAGAGGTCTATAAAGTCAGACCCCTTCCTTTGAATGAAAACCGTGCAGCGAAATATCCACAAAAAATGTACCGTAAGTTCTATCATTACCATGTTGACCTTGACAGTAAGGAAGATGCGGATGCCATCAGACTTATGAGGACAATAACTGATGGATATCGTAATAATTTTATAAAATCTGTGTTGAGACAGTATTTGTGCGGAATCTTTACCGAAGAGTACAGCAAAAATGGCGATGCCAGGTTTTTCAACGAAATGTCAAGACGGATTCAGGGTGACCGTGATGAAAAGGATATAAAACAGGTAAAAAGAAATAAGGGGAATAAAAAATATCAAAAAAATACCAGCCGCAAAGAAGCTGTGTATAAAGAAAGCGAGAAGATGCCTGATGAAACACAGCTGTCCGCAGAGAAAAGAATAAGTGGTGAGGCAGCAGACAAAGATGAGCATGTAAATATGAATACCGAAGTAAGTCTAGGCAATTTTGGAGATTCTGCTGCTACTGAACCAAAAAATCAGCATGTTATAGGTGATGCAGATAAAATCGCAGAATCAACTGATAAGCTAGAACCGAAGGCTGCAGATATCCCTGATGCCACAGGCATAACAGGTGCAACAGGTATCTCAAACGCCACAATTGATGCTGAAACAGATAACGCAGAAGGAAGTATTCCGTCAAGTGACAACCAAATTCAGGATGTCGCACCGCGTGCGAAAATGTCAGACGCTCTGCAGCGGTTGCTTGCAAGAGATAATGATAATAATACTGACAGCTCAGTTACGTCTAATGAAGCAAAAACCGAACCTGTTAACAATACTGATGAGGAAGAAGCAGAAGACTTTGACGATTTTCTGGATGATATTACAGAACAGTATTGATATTGCAGCCCAGTGACATATCCGTGAAATTAAATTTTGATAGAGGAGAAGATTATGTATAACAGACAAGATGTATTTAAAAAACATATACAGAAAAAGGCAGAAGAATTAAACGAGCTGTGTAAGCAGCTCGGAGTTGTTTCATTTATGTCATTTGCAGTGAAAGATTGTGACAATGAAACAGAATACAAAAACTATATTTATGGCAGCACTTCAAATGGAATACGCCTTAACGTAGACCATATCCGTCATCATGTAAATGTAGCAAATGGATTTATGACAGTACCGCCGGCAGATAATCCTGACCTGGATAATTATATGGATGATATCGATGATGAAAACGATGCAAAGTATCTGGAGGAGATTAAAAAATGATACGGTCTCAATCTGGCGGAGTGAGGTTTAAAAATATCATCATCATTATAGAAAAAGATAAAGCTCACTATCCTGAAACAAAAATGCAGGGAACAGGCATAAAAATGTACACCGTAAGGACAACTCTGGATTTAACTCATATAAAAGAGGTAAAGGATGGGAAAGTTGGAATGTGTCGATGCTATATTATCGGCAGTGACAAGTTTTGTGATATGGTTGAAAACAATTTAAAACCACGAGACCTAAAATGGAAATTCATTAAAAAATATCATAGCGAAGACGAAGTTATGAAAGCTGAAAAAATTGTTTTTCCACAAAAAGTCACAGAAGGAGTCAAAAAAACAGACGTAAAAAAAAGTGAACTGTCGCAGAGTATAGATGAAATGCTTGAAGATGATGAAGAAAAGAAATTGACACCTGAAGATATGGCTGCCGTGTTGATGGCTGTTGATGATATGGAAGGTATGAAAATATTCCCGGTCACGAATGAAAATATATATAAAGTATTTTTGAAAACAGTTATGTCGTACATCCAGGATGAGGAAACAGCAAAAGCAGCTATAAATTTCTACTTAAAAAATCTTTCAAAAAAATGTTAATTTTTTTTCTGATTTGTCATATTAAAAAATGACAAAAAGATATTGCATTTCTGCGCGGAACAAATCGCAAAAGAATATGCAAAATAACTAAAAAAATGGGAGTGACAGAAAGGGTATGGTGAATATAAACAGAAAAAATATCTTTTTAAAAAAGTTAACTCTGAACAAGGCCAGTCCTTTCGTCAGCCGGAAAAGGAGGAGTTAATGATTAATGTTTAGTTATTTGCTTGGAATTATGGCAATCACAATCTATAACCAGTCGTATGGAAGCACAGGCGTCCTGAATATTATGAATAGATACGATAAGATTATGGGTGATGCGATGAAAAACACGGCATTTTCTTCAATGATTGCGACGATTAAAGGTCTGGCTGTTGGATTCACAATAATATTATATCTGATTGACTTATCTGGAAAAGTAACTGAAAAGAACTTTAGTATTGAACAGTTTTTTAAAGCTACTTTAAGATGCGTTGTAACATATATGTTTATTATGAATTCAAGCACAATCGTAGGATATTTATTAGACCTTGGCGGAGCAGCCGCAAAAGAAGTGAGTGACCAGGCGGGGCTTGACTTTTTTGGTGGAAATGAAAAGTCAATGCTTATTAACGGTATCGCTAAAATGAAAATAACTGAAATCTTATCTTATATAGTCTGTTCGATATTGCCATGGTTAATATCAATGATTGCTGAGGTAATAATTCAGGTTGTATTGATTAGCCGTATTCTTGAAATCATAACAATGACCGTTTTATCCCCAATCGCAATCAGCGATATATATAGAGAGGGAACATCAAGCAATGGAGTTCAATTTATGAAAAAAATGTTTGCTTTGGGACTTCAGGTGGCGGTTATTCTCGTTATTAATACAGCAACCCAAGCTATTATAACTCAGCTTGTAGGCTCTGGGTACGGAATATCGATAACGAACCATCTGGAAAAATCTCAGCTTGATGTCGGTATGAACGAAGGCACAGCGATATCTCAGGGAAAGCTTGTCTATACTAAAGAAAGTATTGAAGCATTTCTTGATATAGTGACTGCTGGAACAAGTTCATTGAAAACATTTGGTGTCACGTTAGCAAGAATTGGATTGATTTGGAATTCAATGTCTTTATGTGAAGAAATTACTGGTGCTAAATAAGGAGGAACAAAAATGATTGAAGTACAGGTTCCAAAGGACGTCTCTGTTTATGAGTCGCCATTGGTTGGGCCATTAACGGCAAGACAGACTGTTTGTGTTGCTGTGGCGGCTGCAATTGAGTATGTGTATTATAACATAGTACAAACTGTAGCCCCGAATATTGATATGAATACATTGATATGCGTTGGAATGTTATTTGCTGTACCAGTCTTGTATCTTGCGGTAGGTAAGCCTTACGGCATGAAACCGGAAACGTATATCTATTATTACTTATTGCCGTCTCTGGTTGGAAATAAAAATCGTCCGTATGAAACAAAATTAACATACGACGCGATGCTTGAACTAATCGATGAGCAAGAGGAGCTTGCAGCAGAGCAGTCTGGCAAAATAAAAGGAAATAAGAAAAATGACAAAAAAAATAAAAACGCAAAGAAGAAGTCTCCAAGGAGACCAAGAAGTAAACAGGATACAATGTACGCGTAATAAAAAGGAGGGTTTAATTTAAATGGGTTTATTTGGTTCTAAAAAAACTGGTAAAAATGCAAAGGAAAATAAAAAAGAAAATCCTTTAAATGTTCCAAAAACTGCGCAGGACAGCATTCCTTATCAGGGTGTTTATGAGAATGGCATCATACAGATTAATGAAAACTTATTTTCAAAAATGTATGTAATCCCAGATATCAATTTTACAATTGAGAATACTGATAAACAAAAAGAAATATTCGGTAACTTCATGGAGTTATTAAGTTCATTTGGTCCGGAGGTTCATATTCAGCAGGTTATTTACAACAAAAGCATTAAACCTGCAGAACTTGAAAAGAAGGTTTTAATGAAATCGCAGAACGATAAGTTAAATGAGTACCGAGAAGAAATGAATGAGATGCTTATTGATAAGTTATCAAAAGTACGAAATAATATTATCCACGAAAAATATTTTATTGTTTCAGTTGAGGCAGACGATATCGTTGCTGCAAAAGCAAGTTTTTCAAGACTTGACGATGAAATATCCAAAGGATTTAAACGTGTAACGCAAATTGAGGCGCAGCCAGTGTCTTTAATTAAGAGACTTTCTGTGTTATATGAAATTTACAATATTGACTCAAACGTTCCATTCTACAGAAGGGTAAGAATGAAAGGAGATTCAGCGATGGAATCTTTCAATATGAGACACATACAGAAAATGGGATTGACATCAAAAGATGTAATCGGCCCAACTGCTCTTACATTTGAAAGAGACCATATGATTGTTGGTAATACATATGCCAGAGCCTTAATGATTGTTGATTTACCAACATTCTTAAGGGGAGATATCTTGACAGAATTGGCAAATATGCCATTCAATATGTTGGTAAGTGTTCATTACCGCGCGTTGCCACAGAATAAATCAATTAAATTATTGAAAAATAAGTTAATTGATGTAAATACAAACGTTGTAACATTACAGAAAAAAGCTTCAAAAAATGGATATTCAGTTGATGTTATTTCGCCGGAAATCAAACAGGCGTCACAGGAAGTAGAAAACCTGATGGGAGACTTAACACAGGATAACCAGAAACTATTCTATACAACTGTTACAGCAGTTATTTTTGCAAAAGATAAGGAGCAGCTTGATGAAAATACAAAGCTGTTTCAATCTACAGCTGAACGTTTTGTTTGTCAGGCAAGAATTCTTGCAACTCAACAGGAAGCAGGTTTATCAACATGTATGCCTCTTGGAGTCAATAAATTAAAGACTGAAAGACTGTTAAATACAAGAGCTGCAGCGATTTTCCTTCCATTCTCTGTAAAAGAATTATGGCAGGATGATGGAATGTACTATGGATTGAACGGAATATCTAAGCAGATGATTCTGTATAACAGAACACATGCAAAGAACGGAAATGGATGTATTTTTGGTGTTCCTGGTTCGGGTAAATCATTCTCTGCAAAACGAGAGATTGTAAATGTGCTTTTAAATACTGACGATGAGGTTTTTGTAATTGACCCAGAAAACGAATATGCAGGACTCGCAAAGATGTTTTATGGTAGTTCAATCCGAATTGCACCTGGTTCTGGAGTACATATCAATCCGATGGATATGAGTCTTGACTATTCTCCGGAAGACGGAGATGACCCGATTGTTATGAAATCAGACTTTATTGCATCTATTTGTGAAGCAGCAACAGGTACAAGATACCCGTTAACTCCAATCCAGAAATCTGTTATTGATAGATGCGTAAAGAATGTATATAAAGATTACCTGGATACATTAAGGGCAGAAGGAAAGTCAAAAGATGAAGCGATTGTTCCTACATTGTTTGATTTATACAAAGAAATTGACATGCAGCCAGAGCCTGAAGCTCATAACCTGGCTCTTGCCCTTGAAAAGTTTGTAAAAGGTACTCAAAATTCATTTGCATTTAGAACAAACGTAAATGTTAACAACAGATTTACAATTTACAACATTAAGGATATTGGTGAAGGTATGAAAGCTATTGGCCTTCAGGTTTGCCTTGATAATATCTGGAATAAAATGATTGATAACTATAAGAAGGGAAAACGTACATGGTTATACTGTGATGAGTTCCATCTTCTGGCTCAGACCGAAGTATCTGCAAAATATACACAGCAGATTTGGAGACGTGCCCGTAAATGGAATGGCATTCCAACAGGAATCACACAGCAGGTTGAAGATATGATGAAGACAGAGGATGGCCGTGCAATTATTGGAAACTCAGAATTTGTTATGATGCTTTCAATGAATGCATACGGACGTGCTCAGATGCAGCAGATGTATAATCTTACAGATGCAGAAATGGAGTTTATTACTTCCTCTGGCTCTGGTCATGGACTTATATATAATGGTACAGACATTATACCATTTGAAGACGACTTCCCTACAGACACAAAACTTTATAACGCAATGACAACAAAAGTTGGCGAAGGCGAAACTCGAGAATAAGCATAAAAAGGGGGCTTGTAACGGCATACCGTGCATGCCCCCTTTTTAAAGGGAGGTGAACTAAAATGGCTATATTCGGAGCTGCTAAAAGTATATTATCGCCACATCTTGTTGACTGGTATACTGATATATATACAAATGTGTATGGCTACGATAATTTGTATAAACAAGTGTTAAGCCAGTTTAATACTTACTTAAAAGAAATGGTCAACTCTTTACAATTTACTGCTTTTACAAATACAATCCTGACGATTGGCGTTGTTCTGATGCTGTTTTACTTTTTTACAGACCTGACAGAAAAAGCAGCTATGAACCAATTGTCAACATTACAGCTCGGTAAATCGTTCTGTGCCGCGCTTGGCACCATATTCATTATGTTCCATTCGAAAAATATATTTATTTTCTTGATGAATATGGTGGAAAGCCTAAATGACAGCTTAACGATTGGGGCAAGGGGACATATGATAGTCTCAAACATTTTGACTAATGATATTACTCAATTGCTATTGAGTCGATGTGTTGCCGAACATTTTAGCGTATGGGCTATTTTAGGATATACGCTAACAGCATTATTATTGATGTTGGTAAGCTTGGCTGTAAGAATGTATATTTTATATTTTGCGACAACAAGAGTTCTTCAGATGTTCATATATTATATGTTTGCGCCAATTGGATTGGCCGATATTTTTGAAAATGGTCCCGGTGGTACGATTAATACAAGAAGCAGTGGTTTTAAATATTTAAAGACGATAATTGCTTTAATGATGCAGATAATGGTTATTACGGTGATATGCCAAGTTTATCCAAATATTACAATTGCCGTAAATGCTGGATATTTCGCAGATGCCGGTGATGATGAATTACAAAAGCAGCAGGAAGAGAAAAAATCAAATTCTAAGAAAGATTCAACTGATAAGAATAAAACTGAAGGTTCTGATGATATGGAAGAAGACGAAGTAGAGAAGCTTGAAAGTACGGCTGCTTTTTATCCATTGAAAAAATTTGAATATACAGACCATCAGGCATCAATACGAGAAATTATAGTAAATGGAGTAAACGATATCAAAGAAAGCCTGTCGAAATTGCACGATATGCTAAGCGGAGACGAAGACGATGAAAAAGACTCTAATGAAGATACAAGCCAAACAGATGAATCTGCAATAAAAGACGATGAAATTTACCCGTTAATATTTGACGCGAAAGATGACAAAAAAGATAATGCGGTAATTAGCAATGTTGGTACTATAGTTAATCATGACAAAGAGAAAGAAATCATTGAGAATTCAGATTACAGAATGACTATCCAGTCAACTGAAAGATTCTTTGACTGGTGCACCGGCTCTGATGGTTCAAAGGAAATGTTATTATTAATACTACTTGTAGCAAAAGTCTTGTTGATTAGTACATCAGCTCAAATGTGTAATTCGTTACTTGGTACATCTATATAAGGGGAGGGAGAAGTGTATGGAAAAATTTTTAGCAAATATGTATATTACTATATACGATGGAATGTATTCTAATGCTGGCATATATAACACCCTGACATTATATAGTAATGCCATTATGGGTTCATTCAGCAAGTCCGGAGTACTGCACAGCGCATATCTTGGAATCAGGACTATTGCGGTTGGTATATTGATTGTATATTTTATCATAGCTTTTGGAACAAAAATGCAAGGAAGAGAAACCTCACCGTCAATCGTATTTAAAACTTTGTTAGAGTATTTTGTTGGATTTGCTCTTGCCCTTGAATCTTTTGATATAGTAGTTAACTTTTTTAAACTAGGAGACGCATTGGCCGCTACAATTTTAGAGACAGCAGCTGATACAAAAGGGCTTTCGGCTTACTCAGGAGCATTTGAACAAAGCCTAAGTTCACTTGGGTTTGTAGCTCAGGTAATATATGTGTGTAAAGCGTTGGTTCCGTTTTTAATATGTTTCGGAACAGATATTGTTATTATATATGTAGTTGTAACGCGAGTGCTAAGGGTTTGTGCAAATGCTGTGCTGTCCCCAATTGCAATATGTAATTTCTTTGATGGTTCAAGACATTCAGATGGAATGAGATTTATTAAAAAGACTTTAGCAATGTGCTTGCAATGCTCCGCAATTATGATTATATGTGCGGCTTCTACAAGTTTATATTCATATATTACAACGGATGCCAGCAGGTCTTCTATATTCAGAGGTTCTGCGGAATCACATGAAAATGTAATTAAAGCAAAAAATTCAATGGTTAAATCTCAATCCGTAAATATAAATGCGTTACGTGATGCTACTGAGCAGGCACGTCAAAATATTGGATATGTAGCATATGATGACCCTGATTTGCATAAGCATTCAGCTACTGCTACCCCAACAACAAGTAATACATATATTAATGCAGCGTATAAACTTACTCAGACCAAAATCGCAAAGATAAAAGAAGATAAGGAAGAAGAGTATAAAAAATATGAAGATACACTTGGTATTCAAGTTTTTGTAAGAGACAAAAACGGGCATTATAAATATACAAAAAAGGGATATGCCAAACTGGATGATAAATACAAGATATTCAATGAGGAAAAGATGACGACGTTTATGAATATGCTGTTAGGTGGAACAAATTGGTTGACAATGGTCTTTATTTTAGTTGCTAAGGCAGGTTTGATAAAGAAATCAAATTCAATATGCAATGTTATTGTAGGCGTATAAAAAAACGGAGGTGATGTGAAATGACAAGTTCAATTGCCGGAGTGCTCGATAACATTCTGGCTACATTGCTGGTGTCAATATATAATTTTTTATATAAACCAGACGGAATGATAGATATATTTTCTCAATATAACGATATTATAAATACAATATATTCAATTAGTAAAAGATGACGACGTTTATGAATATGCTGTTA
>JABLTL010168798.1_pt1 | contig 10720 bp, 10 predicted proteins | sample 7160151 | NCBI WGS metagenome assembly JABLTL01 (sample SAMN14651223, study PRJNA627086) | human gut metagenome | isolation source: feces | host: Homo sapiens
TCCTCCAACACAAAAATGGATAGACTTATTCTATCCATATAATTTTATTAGTTTTATTATTTAAGTTAGTTAGAAGATAACACTCCTTGTTTAGTACTTTATTTTGTACTATAGGTGAAGATATATAACTTATTATATTATTAATTTTATTAGTCATATTATACATTCTCCTTCTACTCTTAAACTAATAAAAGTATAACAAAAAAGAGTACTCTTTTCAAGTACTTTATTTAATAATCAACATATAACTTAAAGATGCAATTAGTATAGTTATTATAATTAATCCATTTAAAGTATTCTTTTTCTTACCTTTTCTATAAACTCCAAATATATAACTTAATAATAATCCACCAATAAGTCCTCCTATATGACCATATACATCTATATTTGGAACAATAAATCCTAATATTAAGTTTATAAATAATACAGGTATAATACCACTTCTAACAAATCCATCTAAAGTAGCTCTATATTTATAACCAAAATACAACATACTACCAAAAAGACCAAATATGGCACCACTTGCACCTATACTAACGTTATTACTTAATACTACAGAGAATAAACTTCCCATTATTCCACTACCTAAATATATAAGTAAATATTTAAGTTTTCCATAATATTTTTCTACCATTGGTCCTATATAATATAATGCATACATATTAAAGAATATATGTAAGAAATTAGCATGCACAAAACAAGCAGTTAATAATCTATATATTTCACCATTTTTAACATTAATATAATAATTTGCAAAATAATTAATTATCATATTATAATCTAATAAACTTAGCATAAATACTATAATATTAAGTAATATAATAGAATATGTTACAATTGGTTGATCTTTCTTTAAAAATATCTTAGCTAACTCATTATCTTCCTTAATTGTTTTTTTATTTAGTTCTTCAGTCATCTCTAATACATCAACTATACCATTATTTTTACTAACCACTTTCTCTTTGAAATTAGGAAAATAATCATTTATAAATTTATTCTTTTTAAGTTCAGTTATATTTTTAACTTTAATACTTAAAACATTTTCTTCTTCAGTAAGAGTAACTTCATCTCTAGTATTCATAAGTAAATTAAGTACTTTACTTCTAAATGAATATGTTTTTTTCTTAATAGTTTTTCTAATAACTTCTACTTTTCTTAAATCACTCATTAATTGTTCTTCATTATGTATATAATTAGAATTTATTCTTATCAAAGGTATATCATTATCTAAATTTTCTAACCAAATTTCATTTTGTACACCATGTACTACTATTGGTCTATAGTCTTCATTAGTGACAAAATAATGAATCAGCTTCATAACAAGTGTATCTTCTTTACTAATACTCATCTTATTCATATTAAATCCTTTCTTAATAAACATTATTATTTTACCATTTTTCACATAAAAAGTCTATACATCAAAAAAAATAAGCACAAGGCTTATTTCTTCTTTTCTACTTCTCTAGTAGCACCAGTTCTTGTCCATCCTTCTAATGTTTCACTAGTACTCCATTTATAGATATAACCATTTGATGTTTTTGTAGTCTTAGTTGCATTGTATTGACTCTTTAATACTGATACACTACAAGTTTTATTATTACTATTGAATGTTCCACCTTTAGTACATTCATAACTTTTTTTACCTTCTGTCTTATTAGCTAAGTAAGACTCATTCTTAGTATAATAACATCTGTCACCAACTAATTTGTCTCCATTATCACAGTATTTTGTACTTGCACCACTTATATAACTTGCATTATAACTTGTAGTATTACCATTAAAGTAACATTTACTTCCAAGTAAGTTACCTCCATTTGGACAACTATAGTCAGGTGTAGCATAATAACTTGAACTACTAAATACACACATTGTTCCGCTTAGTGATCCACCTCTTGGACAACTATATGTTGTTTTACCATTATTTAAATAACATGTTGTTCCACTTAGTGATCCACCTCTTGGACAACTATATGTTGTTTTATTAGTATATTTAACACATTGAGTTCCTTCTAATGTTCCACTTGAACAAGAGTAAGTTGTTGTTGTTTTATAACATCCAGTATAAACTGTTACATATCCTGGACAATTAGAACTTGAACTACATACATATTGTTTGCTAGTTGAACAAGTGTATCCACTTGGTTTTTTAGTATATGTACCATTTAAATAAGATTTACCAGTTTTAGGTGTAGCATTACCAATAACTGTTCTTACTTTATCAGTTTTAGGTGTAGCTGCATAACTATCACCCTTACTTGTATTTGGTGTTGCTGGATAGTTTGAACCACTTGACTTAATACACATTGTACCACTTAGGTATCCTCCATTTGGACAAGTATAATTAATTATTTTAGCATCATAACTACTTCCACTACTTGTAACATAACATCTAGAACCAACTAATTCTCCTCCATTTGGACAAGTATAATATCCACTACTTGAATTGGAATAAGCTTTATAAGAGTTTTCTTTACTTACATAACATAAGTTGCCACTTAGGTATCCTCCATTTGGACAATAATATTCACCACTGGTAGATTTCTCTGTTGCTTTATATGATTCACTACCATATACATAACAAATACCATTCTTTAAAGTTCCTCCATTTGGACAACTATAAACATTCTTAGTACTTGATGTTGCTTTTTTAAATTGATATTCAATTTCCTTAAGTGCTTTTTCTTCTTCAGTACAATCTTCACAATAATCATAACATCCTAAAGTTTTTTCAACAAAGTTCTTTTCAGTTGGACATACTAAGTTAACTCTTAAAGTATAATCATTTTTATTTTTAACAACTTGTACATAAGAAGCATTAGTATCACATTCATTACCATCTTTATCAACAAAAGGTAATATCATGTTTTTTCTAATCATTTCTGCTAAAGTTATTTCTGCAGAATCACCTATATTTTTAGGTAATCTTTCATTAGTATAATAACTTTCTGCTGCATCTTGCATGTATTTAACATTTTCTCTAAATACATTACTATAGAATGGTGTCATATTAGGTGTACTCTTTTTAAATAACCACATTAATAAGATTATAAATAAGAATACAAATACGACTTTTATTACTAAATCTTTCCAGTTAAATCCTGGATTTTTTTCACTACTATACATATTAATTCCCCCTAACTAATTTAATTTTAATGTTAAACTATTACTATTTTGTTTATTCAATGTTGCTTCTGTTATCATTCCTATCATATCTGAACTAAATTTATTCATATATGTATCAAATGTTTCACCATTATCAGCAGTAACTGTAGTTTTACAATTTGCTTCATTTACAGCATCTGCTATTTTGTCTAAATCAAATGTTGCATCCATAACACTAACTTCTACTGGAATATCAATATAAGCATAAGTATTTAAGAAGTAAGTATCTATTAAGGCTTTCATACCACTAGTTTCTAATACATAACTACTTATTTCATTATTAGTACCATTAAGTACCCAAGAATTAACCATTAATTTAGTAAACTCTTCAGCACTAGTTTTAAAGTTTTCACTACCTTTAGTACTCATTAAACTTGTTTTAGAATTATATATTTTACTAGCTAACTCTTTGCCTTGAGTTCCATCCAAGAAGAAATTACTTATATCAAAAGGTTTACTCACTTCTTCTTGATTTTCTTTATTCATTAAGTTTTCTACTCTAGTAATTGCAAATAATCCATCTTCTTGAGAAACTTCACTTACTACTCCACCATTAATCCATTTAAGAATATTTTCTATTTCATCAATAGTATAATCATTATTAGGAGCTAAAGTATTGATTTCATTCATGATTTTATCTGCTCTTTTGCTTACTTGTTCTTCATCATTAATGTCACCAAATTCCAAAATTTCTTTTACTTCATTATTTGTTTCATTATCTAAAGTATCAGTTATTTCAGTTTGATCATCTAAAGAATTGTTTTTATTAGCACATCCTTTTAAAACACCAACTGTAAGACCTAAAGCTGCAAGTATTGCAATTACTGAAATAGTTGTCTTTTTACTTGGTTTTTTTATATTAAAACCTTTCTTTTTCTCTTCTTCTTGCTCTTCGTTATTAGGTTCGTTTTTATCATTAGTTTGAACTGAAGCATATTTCTTTTCTAAATAACTAGCAAATTCCTCTTCTTTAATAATTGCTTCTTGTAAGTCTTTATTTATAAGATATTTAACACCTTCATCACTTGAACTATTTATAAGACTTGATAATTTATTAACTTCTTTATCATAGTTTTTGTATTTATCAATATCACTAGTTAAATCAGTAATTTTAGTACTTAAATTACTTAAATCATCTTTTATTTCTTTAATTCTAGAAATATCTTCTTTAGTTAAGTCGTTATCAATACTTGTTATTGAAGCATATTCTTCTCTTAAAGATAAAGCCCTTTCTTGAAACTTATTTAACAAACTTTCTAATTTTTTCATTAATTCACTATTCATATTAAATACCCCCTTTGTGAATTTCAGTTACTTATTATACAGTATATTTTTTTTTTAGTCAATTAAATAACTAAAAAATCTTCCAATAAGGAAGAAGTTTAATATTATCTGTATCTACCAAATCCCCATTGATAGATAAATTATACCATATAAAGTACAAAATGTCAACGCTTTTGTACAAAATAAACAACTTTTTTTTAATAACTAAATTTTATAATACATTTTATTTTGCTAGTTGGTTTATTTGGTTGAATCATTTATTATTTTTTTTCTATATATTCAAGCTTAGGCGCTATAAAGTGCAGTCACCATGTTATCTTGTATGTTATTTTACATGGTATTTTATAATTAATTAATCTAAAAGTCTGTTTATATTAACTATATCTATATTTTTACCTTTTATAAATTTTATTAATGCACTTATTTCTTCTAAAGTATTCTTATTTTCATAAAAAACATAAAACTCTCCTTTTTCCAAATTAGCTTTTGTATTATATAAAATATTATCTTTATATATATTATTAGTTTTTAAAACATAAAAATTATTTTTAAAGCATTTATCTAAAGTACTGTTATTATAAAGACTTATACAAAAATTATTTTCTAAATTTAAAGTACTCTTAAACTCTTTTAAATCTTTATTACTTTCACCTCTATATAAAACATAATGTCCGTTTTTAACATAACTTATGTATTCATTTATATTATTTAAATTATTGACTATTAAATTTACTTTAACATTATTTTTATCAAAGACATTTACTATATCTTTAACTAAACTGTTATCATTTATTTTAATAAAAATACTAACCATATTCTTACTTTCATTACCTTTAATAATATAATTGTCTTTAATACTATTTAAATTTATTTTACAGTCAACTTCTTTATATACTACATCTAATTCATCAAACTTTTTTCCTTGCATATTAGAGTATGTTAAGGTGTAGTCTACTTCTTTTCCATTTTTACCTAATACTACACCTTCATTAGTAACATATCCTTCTTTACATAAAGTATTATTATTGCTTGCAAACTCTTTTATTTCTATCATTAAAGGGTCTTTATTATTCATTAAATCAGTAACTTTATTGGTATAGAAAAAACCAAACCCAGTAAATATTATCAGTCCAATATATTCAAAATATTTTTTCAAAATAAAACCACCTACTTAATAGTACGTGACTTTATTGTTATTTATTACTTTATTAAATCCTTTCCACCCATATAAGGCCTTAAAACTTCTGGAATATTTATACTTCCATCTTCATTATAATTGTTTTCTATAACTGCAATAAGTCCTCTTGGAGATGCTATAACTGTATTATTTAATGTTGTTACAAACTTAGTACCACTTTCTCCTTTACTTCTAATACCTAAACGTCTTGCTTGAGCATCACCTAAAATACTACAGCTTCCAACTTCATAGTATTTCTTTTGTCTAGGACTCCATGCTTCAACATCACAACTTTTTTCTTTTAAGTCAGCAAGGTCTCCACTACAGCATTCTAGTGTTCTAACAGGTACCCCCATACTTCTAAAGAATTCTACAGTATAACTCCACATTTTATTATACCACTCCATACCATGTTCTTTATCAGTTAATACTATCATTTCTTGTTTTTCAAACTGATGTACTCTGTAGATTCCTCTTTCTTCTATACCATGAGCACCTACTTCTTTTCTAAAACATGGACTATAAGAAGTTAAAGTTATAGGTAAATCACTTCCTTTAACTATTTGGTCTTTAAATTTACCTATCATAGAGTGTTCACTAGTACCAATTAGATATAAATCTTCATTCTCGATTTTATACATCATTGCATCCATTTCTTCAAATGACATAACTCCATTAACTACATCACCTCTAATCATAAATGGTGGCACACAGAAAGTAAACCCTTTATTAATCATAAAATCCCTTGCATAACTTATTACTGCTTCATGAAGTCTTGCAATATCTCCCATTAAATAATAAAACCCATTTCCACTAGTACGACCTGCACTATCTTTATCAAGTCCATTTAAATTTTCTAATATATCTGCATGATATGGAATTTCATAAGAAGGAATAACAGGTTCTCCAAAACGTTCGATTTCTACATTTTCAGAGTCATCTTTTCCAATTGGTACACTTTTATCAATTATATTAGGTATTTTATACATAAGACTTTTAATTTTAGGTTCTAAACTATTTTCTAATTCCTCAAGACTTTTAATTTTAGTATTCATTATACTTACTTGTTCTTTTATTTCTAAAGCCTCATCTTTTTTTCCTTCTCTCATAAGTAATCCAATTTTATCACTTAAGTTATTTTTTTCTCCTCTTAATGTGTCCGCTTCTTTTTTAGCATTTCTAAACTCTATATCTAAGTTATATACTTCGTCTACTATAGGTAATTTTTCATCTTTAAACTTCTTTTTAATATTTTCTTTTACTAATTCTTTATTTTCTCTAATTAATTTAATATCTATCATTTTTTTATTATCCTTTCAAATCTATATTTTTGTTTTGTAGTGTTATCAATTCTACTACTTATGTCTTCATTACTTAGAAACATTTCTATGGGTCTAGCCCATATATCGCCATCATGAGTATATACTACTAACTCACTTAAGTCTTCAGTATGTTTACATATACATATTACTTCTATAACATTTCCTTTAAAATGCCTCCAAATACTTCCCACTTCAATGCTTTCTTCTCTCATTATTCACTCTCCTTTAAAAATAAAAATTCCATGACTTAAGGACTATATAAGCGGTGCCACCTTAATTCATAGAATTATTCTATACTCTTTTATTATAACGGAATTACCCGATTTAACCTAGAAGATTTGATTTCATTATATATTAACTATTAGTTTTCACCAAGCACTAATTCTCTATAAAATTAATATGTAACTACTAATTACTTCATCACAAGTTAACAACTAAATTATACCATATAACTTTTTATTTTAAAATACTATTTTTGCAAAAATATACTAATTATCATTAGATATGCTACACTAGCCTTATATTTTATAAAAAATTTACTATCTCTTATACTAACTAATAAATCAGCAATACTAACTAACCAAGCCTCTTTACTTTTTGGTTTACTAAATTTAATACTTGCTTTTTCTTTTCTATTAATAAATGGAAATATCTTTTTAATTATGACATGATGAAACATATGAGTTTCTATACAACTTTGTACTTCTATACTTACATTAAAATATTTTTTTGCATTCATACTTGCAGTGTATGGATGATTTAGGTAACTATTTTCTTCTTTGTCTGTTCTTCCACCATAAAATAAATCATGTAAAAGTGCTCCAGTGGTAGTAACTTCTACGTTGGCATTAAATATTTTAGCAAGCATAAAAGCACATTTACTTACATTTATTAAGTGGTCATATTTAGTTAGTCCATGATGCATATCATTTTTAGTAATTATAAAATCTTTATCATTAATTATATTTTCAGTTATTTTATTATATTCATCTATATATTTTCTTTTCATATTTATCTTTCTTCCAATGAACTAATTATATAACTTTTTATTCATTTTGTAAAGTTACTCTAGTTCAGTATTATTATATTCATTTATTTTATTTTCTAGATATGAAAAGTAATTTGTTTTAATTGCACTGGTACTTAAACTTAACTTCATATTAATTTTCTCGTTAATTTCTTGTATTTCTTCTACTGTATATTCTTCATCTATGTAATACTTTATAGTACTATTACTAGCATTATAATAGGCTATTTCATTTTTCCAAGAGCCATCTGCAAAAACTACTCTAGAGTTATATGTTTCACTAAGTATGTCAGTTCCCATATAAAGTCTAGGGTCATATTTTATTCCCATTAAGTTTGCTAAGGTTGGAATTATGTTGATGTATGAGGTGTATTCGGTATATTCAGTACTTTCTAGTTCTGGGTTATATATTACAAAAGGAGTTCTTTCACTTTCATAGTCTTCTAAATCATGATTAATAAATTCACTTAAATAAGAGTCTTTTAGTCCATAAGGATAATGGTCAGCCGTTAAAACAATAACTGTATCATCAAGTATTCCTTTTTCTTTTAAACTATTAATCATTATTCCAAGAGCATTATCTAAAACTTTTAATTTACTAAAATATCTACTTACTGGAGCACTATAACCTTTAGACATAAATTCTTCTTTATATAAGTCACCATATTCACTTTTAGTAATATATGGTTGATGAGTAGTAACAGTTGTTAAAAATGCCATAAATGGTGTATTATAGTCTGTGTTTAATAAATTATCAAATGCATTTGTAAAAAATACTTCATCACTTGGCCATTCTCCATATATTCCTTTAATAGGCATATTTAAATCATCTATATCTAAGTATTTTTCACTATACATATTAGAATGAATTGTATTTCTATAGTAATACCACTCAGTATAGTCATGAAAACTTCTTGTAGTGTATCCCGCATTATTGAATAGTCCAAATATGCTTTCAAAATAAGTATTATCTTTATAAGTGTTTGAAGTGCATGTATTATATATTGAATATAAACCAGTCATTAAACTAAACTCATTATTACCAGTAGCACATGAATTTCTTGGACTATAATTATTTGTCCAGTGCCATCCCTCACTATAAAGTTTATAAAAGTTAGGAAAGTATTCTTCATTTATAATTCCTTCATTTACACTTTCCATAAGAATAACTACTACATTTTTACCTTTAAATTTTCCTGTATATGAGTTATAGTCAGTTACTTCATTATTCGCAAAATATGAGTTTAGTAAGTTATACTCTCCTTCATCTTTAGTAGAAAGTTCACTAAGAACAGGACTTACTTCTCTTTTACTATTTACTTCTACTGTGTTATCATTATAAATACTTATATCTATAGTTTCATCGGTTGGAAATAAAAATGTTTTTAGGTCAATTATGCCAAACACAACTGGACCAAATTCGTGTACAGCAATTGTTGGTACTGAAGGATTTTTAAATAAAGAAATATTGCTTTTAGTTTGATACTTATTTTGCATAAAATCAAATTTAAGAGTACAATAATAAGTTAAGGAAAATATTAAAGTGATAGGTATTAATAATAAATATTTTTTATTTAGATTAATCTTGTTATAAGTTTCATTTTTTAAGTGTATGTAATACAAAATACTTAGTATAAATGGTATGTATATTAAGTGATAAGTCCATTTAAAAGTAGTTAAATAGTCTATTATATAGTTGGTTACTGCTCCAAATTGACTACTTGTGTTAAATGAAATATATACACCCAAAAAATTAATAAAACCTAATTGTAACCAAGTATATAATGAATAGATAAATATAAATGTAAGATTAATAGTATTTCTTATACATTTTTTCTTAAATAAACTACTTATAAAGGTAACTAATAAACTTATTAATGCTGAACTCAAAAGTATTCTTAAACTAGACCAAGTAAATAGATTAAAATTATTAAGTAATTTAAACATCATTTCAATTACAAATAATATTAATGTCATAAATATTAAATTGTTAACAAACTTATCTTCTAAAAACTTCTTCATAACTCACTCCCACGAATAAATATATTATCACATTTCACAATTGAGTTCTAGTGATTTTAATTAATTTTCGCAATTAATGTAAAGTATAAAAATTTAAAAAACCTCTTTTATGAGGTTTAATTAATCACTAGTACTTAGTTCAAACATAGCATCCCTTAGTTCCATAGCACGCTCGAAATCTAACTCACTTGCTGCTTTCTTCATTTCAATTTCTAAGTTCCTTATCATAGTTTGTTTATCTTTAGGACTAAGTTTAGTCTTTTTATTTTCTTTAGAAGTTTCAAAGTTACTGATGTTATCTCTTATTTCTTTAATTATAGTCTTAGGTACAATACCATGTTCTTTATTGTAAGCTTCTTGTACACTTCTTCTTCTTTTAGTTTCACTTATTGCTTCATTCATAGCATCACTATTTTTATCAGCATACATTATAACAAGTCCATTTGCATTTCTTGCACATCTTCCAATAGTTTGTATAAGACTTCTTGTACTTCTTAAGAAACCTTGTTTATCAGCATCCATTATAGCAATTAAACTAACTTCCGGAATATCTATACCTTCTCTTAACAAGTTAATTCCTACAACTACATCTATTACTCCTAAACGCAGATTTCTTATAATATTCATTCTTTCTAATGTTTTAATTTCGTTATGCAAGTAAGTTACTTTAATACCAACTTCTTTTAAGTAGTTTGTTAATTTAATGATTTAATAGAAAATATTAAA
>JABLTL010160524.1_pt1 | contig 10719 bp, 8 predicted proteins | sample 7160151 | NCBI WGS metagenome assembly JABLTL01 (sample SAMN14651223, study PRJNA627086) | human gut metagenome | isolation source: feces | host: Homo sapiens
AAAAAATACAAAGAAAAAATAAGAACAAAATAGAAAGCTGGAAAAGAAAAATCATAGTAAAAGATTGTATGTGCACAGATGTATGTTGCGTAAAACCAGAAACAAAAATAAGTGACATTGCAAAAATAATGTGTGAAAAACATATAGGGTCTGTTCCTGTATGTGATTCAAATGATTGTTTATGTGGTATAGTAACAGATAGGGATATTATTTTAAGAACAGTCGCTTGTGAAAAAGATTTAAGAAACACACAAGTCAGCGATATCATGACAAAAGATGTATGTGCGTGTCAAGAAAACGAAGAAATGGAAAAAGCACAAAATAAAATGGCAAATAACAAAATTAGAAGATTACCTGTATGTGATAATAATAACAAAATTGTTGGAATGTTAACTTTAGGAGATATAGCACAAAATCTAGATAAATTAGATGAAAAACAGGTATCTATAACATTTGAAGAAATTTGTGATTGTAAAACAGATAAAAATGCAGAATAATAATTAAAATCCTTTATAAAAAAACAACATTTACTCAGTAAAGTTGAAGTAGATGTTGTTTTTTTTTCTCATGTTAGAAATATATTTTATAAATAGATAAAACAATAAAGGTATATAAATTGTTAGTATACATATAATAAAAAGGGTGAACAAAGATGATTGTAAATATACCATATTGGACAAAAGTTATGAAAAACGTGACTTATGTAGTATTATTGATAATTGGAATATATTTGGCACTAAAACTATCAATTTTTTATATGCCATTTTTAGTAGCATTTATAATATCACTAATAATAGAGCCACAGATAAAATATATAATGAAAAAAACAAAAATGAATAGAAGGACAAGTTCGATTATAATATTTTTGTTCGTTTCTATAATAATATTAGGATTACTCAGTTGGATTATAATAACACTATTTGCAGAATCATCAAGTTTATTACAAGGATTAAATGATTATTTTGATAAATTTTCTAATCAATTCAAAAGTTTCATGGAACAATTTGACTTTAATAAAATTAAATTATCAAATGAAATTTTTGATATTATCCAACAATCTAGTGATGATTTTTTTAATACTATATCAAATTGGGTTAGAAATGCTTTGAACGGTTTAATTAACATTATCACTAAATTGCCTAATATAGCAATATGTATAGGAATAACGATATTAGCACTATATTTTATATGTGTAGACAAAATATATATATTAGATCAAATAGAGTATCATCTACCTAAGGTTTGGGTAAAGAAAATAAATATCCATTTAAAAGAATTAATACAAACGTTAGGGGGATATTTAAAAGCTGAAGCGACCCTGATTTTAGTTTCATTTGTAATTTCATTAATAGGATTATATTTATTATCATTTTTAAAATTTAATATCCAATATCCATTATTAATGGCTTTATTTATAGGATTTGTTGATGCATTGCCAATATTAGGTTCTGGAAGTGTAATGATTCCATGGGCTATAATATCTGGTTTAAATGGAGATTTATCTTTAGGAGTAGCATTAATAACATTATTATTAATCATGTCAATTGTTAGGCAGTTTCTAGAACCAAAGCTAGTAAGTAAAAATATAGGAGTTCATCCAATATTTACGTTAATAGCTATGTATACAGGTTTTAAAATAACAGGAGTTATAGGATTATTAATAGGTCCGATAATATTAATTATTGGAAAAAATATATTTGCAAATCTAATAGATCAAGGAGTTTTTAAGACAATATTTGAAAAACAATAATATTTATAAAAAGTGTTGATTAAAAAAACAATGAATGATAAAATTGATCTGAAGGAGAATTACTTATGAAAAAAGAAAATGAAGAATACAAAGATTTTGAGAGATTCAAACAAAAAGCAACTAAAGATAATAATTATTATATAAGTATATTTTATAATGGTAATATTGAAACAATAAATATTTCTGAATATAGAAAAAAATTTTTTACTTTTGGAAGTGACCCAGAAAATGATATTGTTGTTAATTCAGAGAATATTGATTTAGAACAAGGATATTTTGAAATAACAGAATATGGTGTATTAGCTGTAAATACCAGTAAGAAATTTTCTATGCTAGGAAATAATAATAAATCTTTTGATGATGTATATTTATCAGAAGGAACTTTTATAAAAATAGTAAATGCTGAAGAAGATAATTCAGAAAGTGTGCTCTTTTTGCTATCAATAGGTGATACATTTGACGAATGGAAAAGTTATCAAATTCCTGTCGGAAATACTGTTTTAGGAGGAAGTGGTGGTTGTGATATTGTATTACCACCTAAAGGTGTAACGCCAAGACATGCGATGATATCAAAAATCGGAACAAAAGTGAGTGTTAAAGATATCGGAAGCTTGAATGGTACATTTGTAAATGGAAGACAAATTTTACCATCTCAAATACATCAATTAAAAAATTTAGATGTAATATTAATAGGAAATTCAAAAATAATTTATTATAATAATAGAGTATTTTATCAAATATATAAGGCTGGAATGCAATTGGATGCCATTGATATTGTAAAACGAGTAACTATAAAGTTTAAGCCTAAAGTTATTTCATCAGATGTCACTATGGAAGTAAAACCAGCTGAATTTGTAGCTTTTGTTGGAGGTTCTGGGGCTGGAAAATCTACATTTATGAAATGTATAAGTGGGGTAGAAGAACCAACATCAGGAAAAGTATTGTTAAATGGAGAGGATTTGTATGAAAACTATGAAACACTAAAATATAATATTGGATATGTGCCTCAAGAAGATATAGTATATTCAAATTTAACATTACATGATATGTTGAAATATACTGCTAAACTCAGAATGCCAGACAATGCTACAAAAAAAGATAGACAAAAAAGAATAAAAGAAGTTTTAGAAATTGTACAATTATCAGAATTTGAAAATTCATACATAAGACAACTAAGCGGTGGACAGAGAAAAAGAGCGAGTATTGCCGTAGAATTAATAGCAGACCCAACATTATTTTTTCTTGACGAACCTACAAGTGGATTAGATCCAGATACAGAAAGAAGTGTTATGAAAACATTACAAAAAATGTCTAAAATGGGAAAAACTATTATTTTAGTTACTCATAATACTTTAAATTTACATTTATGTGATAAAGTAGCCTTCTTTGGGGCTGGTGGATATTTATGCTTTTATGGAAAGCCTCAAGAAGCTTTAGAATTTTTTGGAGTAGAGGATTTTGCAGATATATATACTTTATTAAGAGAAAATACAGAAAAGTGGTATAAAAAATTTGATGCTACTTATCAGAAGAAAACTTTAGATAGTATGGAGAAAACTACTAGAAATAAAGTACCACATAAGAGAAAATCATTTATAAAACAATTAATAATTTTAATAAAAAGATATATAAAATTAATAGCAAATGACTGGCAACAGATGTTACTATTATTTGCACAAGCACCTATTGTTGGATTACTATTAACAACAGTAAAAACAGATGAGTTATACTCGAGCTATGATGATACAAAGGCTTTGCTATTTTCGCTTGGGTGTGCATCAATTTGGTTGGGATTATTAAACTCAGTGCAGGAGATATGTAAAGAAAAGGTAATACTCCAAAAGGAACACATGTCTGATTTGAAATTGTCGGCATATTTACTATCAAAATTTATTGTGCAGGGAATATTAGCATTTATACAAGCAACTATTATGGTATTGATATTCCAAGGAATAGCAGGAAAATCTTCTAATAATATATTAATAGATTCATTCTGGGACATTCAAATTATATGTTTCTTATCAATATTATCTGCAGCAGCTCTAGGATTATTTATATCAGCATTAGTAAAAAACTCTAATATAGCAATGTCAATAATTCCATTAATACTTGTACCACAGCTATTATTTTCAGGAATGTTATTTAAATTAGAAGGTGTGGCAGATTTTGTATCAAATTTTGTATTATGTAGATGGTCTGTAGAAGGACTAGGTACAAGTGTGAATTTAAATGATTTAACGCATTTAGTACAAACTATAAATCCTCTACTTGAAGTAGAAGCGGAAGATTATTTTACATTTACATCTGAACATATGGTACGAGTAATATTAATAATATTATTGATGACTCTCGTAGAAATGTTATTAAGTTATTTTGCTCTAAGAAAAAATGTAAATAAAAATATGTAATTGTAATAAGTTTCATATATTAACAAAAATAAAAAGCTATAAGAATATTTAAAATCTTATAACTTTTTATTTTTATGTCTTTAATAATATTATTTAACATCTTTAAATTGTTTGCATTTAATAATTGAAAATACTAACACTGCTATTACTAAAATAGTAATTATAATTATTATTGTACTACTTCCTGCATAAGGTAAAACTTTAGATGACATATTTGCATTATTTGTTGATGATGTTGTTGGAGTTCCATCTGAATCATCGTCATCATCATCAGATATAGGCGGATTATCATCACTATCAACATTATCATCTACCCATTCTTTTATAACAGTAATTTCTTCTTTCATATCTTGTAAAGAACTAGCATCTAACTGATCTATTTGAGAATTTAATTCTGATTTTAAGACTACTAATATAAAAGAGTCCATACCAGAAACATTATCTAATAAATTAACATCTTCTCTTAAAGTTTGTTTTAACTCATCAGTAACACTATCAGCTGAATTTAAGTCATTGTAAGTTTTATCAACAACTTGTTTAAATTGGGATAAATCTCCTAAACCAGATTTATATTCATCTAATAATTCTATTAATTCTTCTTTTTCAGTCTTTGCAAAACTGAAAGGAGTTAAAAGAGAAAAGATAAAGAAAGATAATAATATTATTATAAATATATTCTTATTTAATTTTTTCATGCCCAAATATCCTTTCAATAATTTTTACTATATACCAAACATATTTTTAATTAATTTTAAAGCTCTAACAAGACTACTTATCATAGATGTTTTTTGCTCAGTTTCTTCTTTATAAGAAGATTCTCTTTCTACTTTTGTTCCCGCTTTAACTTTTTCTGCTTGAGATATAAAGTTTTTAAGATGACCTTTATATACATTTTCTTTATTACCTAGAATAATGAATGCATGTTGCTCACCTTCAGCTTGAAATCTTTGAACATAAGGAATATTTGCATTAGCCATAGCAGCATTGTAAATTTCAGTACTATTTTTAAAAGGTACTGTAGAATCACTAGTTCCGTGAACTATAAGTATAGGTAAAGAACACTTATTTAAACTATTTAAGTTATTTTGTAAAGTATCATAATTTTCTTCAGTTAAACCTACATCTACTTTTTCCATTATTAATTTCTTTATTGTATTTTCATCTACAATATCTGATAAATCAGTTTTATTAAATATTCCTAATATTTTTGCAACTAATTTATTATCTCCATAAGAATCTAACATATCTTTTACAATTCCTGTCATAGAAGTGTAACCACAATCTTCTACTAAACCAATTACATGTTTATCTTTTATAGTTTGGTTATCTACTTCTAATCCAGATAGAAATACAGTAGTAGCACCACCTAAAGATACGCCATGTACAAAAATTTCATCACAATTATTTGGATATTTAGTATTTAAATAAGTTAACCAATCCCATATATCAAGACTTTCTAAATATCCCATAGCTACGCTACCTTCACTTTTACCAAATCCTCTTAAATCAGGAGCTAATACATTGAATCCTTGATCTAAATACATTTGACCAAGAGAATCAGCCATGGCTTGTCCATTCATCATAAATCCATGAACTAATACAACCCATTTATTTGAAGTTGGATTTCCATTAGAGTCTGCATTAGCATAATAGATATTTCCGTTTAATTTGACTTTATATTTGTGTCCAGATAAATTTCCAGCAGTAGTTGCTACCATATCACTTACAACTACATTTGGTGTTAAACTTTGAATAACATTATTTGAATTCCCTTTAGAACTATCAATTAAAGACTTTATAGAATCCAAAAATTTAGATGGATCTTTTTCAGATGAATTTAATATCTTATTTAATATTTTTGTTGATGTATTTGAGATTGCAGAATTACTATAATTTTTTTGTAATTCTGTCATTTTGTCAATAAGATCTATCTTTACTGAAGAAATATCGGAATTTGTATTCATTTGGTTTGTATAATTAGACAAATTATTCAGATATTTTTTGTAATTATCAATATCAGTATATTTATTATTGATAATTGTAGATGAGTTTCCTTTGTTAAAAGGCCAAAAATTAAAAGCAGCCTTTGATGTTAAAGGAAAACATAGTGTTAAAATTAGTATTATTACTATTAACACTGTGAAAAAATGTTTTTTCATATAATCTCCTCCTTTTCATTTGTATATTAGTACATACAAATAAATTGTATCATAATTAAATATAAAAGTAAATACTAATTTTTATTGAAACAGTATACATAAAATTGACAAACTTAAGGAAACATGATAAAATGTCAATGATTTATAAAAAATCAAATAGAAAGGATGTTTAAAATGTATAGGAATCATATTATTGCATTATCAGGAATGCCTGTTAGTGGAAAAGGAACTACTGTAAAAAAATTAATAAGACTATTACAGGAAAAGGGAATTACAGAAGATAAGGAAAATAAAAAATTTGAAGAAGAAAACATTCACTTAATTGCAACAGGAGATCAATTTAGAAAATATTTTGGGGCTGTTGAAAAAATTATAAAATCAGAAGGGAATATAGCATTAGAAGAAGCTGTGGATATGCAAGATGAAAATATGAAAGAATTGTTTAAAAAGAAAGAATTTCAAGAAGCTATAATGAAAACAATAATCAAATTAAAAGAAACAGCAGAACAATTAGATAAAATATCAATAAAGGATGCAAATGATTCTGAAGGATTGAAAGAAATTAGAGAAATAATAGATGAGCAAATAGATGGAAATATTAAGAAAATGGGCGAAAAAATAAAAGAAGAGGAGCATCCAAATGAAATATGGATTGTCGATTCAAGATTAGCATTTCATAATATTCCAGAAGCTTTTGCTGTAAGGTTAACTGTTGAACCAGATATAGCTGGAGAAAGAACTTTTAATGATGCAAATAGAGGAAAAGAAGATAAATATGCCACTGTAGATGAAGCAACAGAAGCGGCCATAGCTAGAACAGAAGGAGAAGTGAAAAGATATAAAGAAAGATATGGTGTGGATTTAGAAAATAAAGAAAACTACAATTTAATTATTGATACATCTTATGCAGATATTACAGAAAATGCAGAAACAATATTGACATGCTATGAAAGAGATAGGGAAGGAAGATATTTTGGTAAACAGTGGACTAGTCCTAGAAAATTATTACCATTACAAAGTGAACGTGATACATTAGGAAAAAACAGTCATCTAGATATGAATCAATTAAAAAAAGACATAAAAGAAAATGGATATGATCCAAGCGAAGATATAATGGTAGTTAGTGATAAGAAAGGAAGAAATTATATAATAGATGGACACCTTAGAAATTTTGGAGCAGCTTTATCAGGAAAGACATTAGTACCATATATAGTTATGGCCAAAGATGATGGTTCAGATTCTAAAGAATCAGTGATAGCTCATAGTCATATTAATAGACTAGATGTTTCTTATTTAATAGGACATGAATGGATGATTAATGAAAAATTTTCATACAAAAAAATGTATCCAGATATATTTGGTGTTTCACCAGATATTCCTGGCGAAGGTGAAGAAGAGGAAAGGTAATAATATAAAATATTAGAAATACACAAAAATAAAACTTTTTTCATAATATATATAAATTTATGAAAGGAGTTTTATTTTTATGGATTATGAATTAATGATGAATGGAAATGTAAAAATAGGACAAAGAGCACCAGAATTTGAAGCAAAAACAACAATGGGAGATGTTGCACTTAATGATTATTTACGGTAAGTGGTTGGTTCTATTTTCGCATCCCGGTGATTTTACCCCCGTATGAGTTTTTTATGTGGGGAATTTAAAATAATAATCTTTACAATAATCAATTAGTAAGGTATACTATTGGTACGTAAAAACTTATTATGATAGGCAAAATAGTAAAAAAAGAAAAGAGGTAGTGGTTATGAAAAAAGAAGAAATAACATTAAAAAACACAAAAGCAGAAATACTAGAGGCGCTTAATGCAGCACTGGAAAGAGAAAAAAATATGTCAAAAATCAAATACGAACCAGAAAAACAAGAGAAAAAACAAAAAATAGAAAAAGCAATAGAAACATCAAAAGCTAATGTTGAACAAAAAATCTTTTCAGAAGAGCTTAATAATAAGTTTAATGAATTAGAAATAGCTATACAAGCAGAAGAAGAAAAACTAAAGGATTTATATGGAGTAGAAAAGGAATTAAATAATTTAGTTGTTGTTATTAATGCTGGAAAAGATTATATGTCAGCATTAGAAAGTGAAAAAAAGAAAAAAACTGAAGAATTAAATAATGAAATAAAAGAATTAGAAGAGCAATATAAAGAGAAAAAAGAGGAACTTGAAAATGAATATAATTTAAAAGCTAAAAATTTAAAAATTGAAAGAGAACGTGAAATCGAAGAATATAATTATAAAACTAAAAGAGAAAGAGAAATAAATAATAATAAATGGGAAGATGAAAAAATAGAAAGAGAAAATGAATTAAAACAAAAAGAGATAGAGACTTCAAAAAATTTAGAAGAAGTAAAGGAAAAAGTAGAACATGTAAAAGAATTAGAAGCAAAAGTCGAGGAAATACCAGAAATTTTAAAGAAAGAGTATGAAAGAGGAAGAAAAGAAGCATCAGCTGAAATAATAAAAGAAAATAAATATACAACAGAATTATTAAAAAAAGATTTTCAAAATACAATAGATAGGCAAAATGATAAAATTGAAGCATTAAAAGAAGAAGTAGAAAAGGCTAATATAGAGAAAAAATCATTACAGGATAAATTAGACCAAGCATACAATCAAATTAAAGAAATGGCTACAAAAACAGTTGAAGCAACAGGAGGTGTTAAGATTATAGGTAATAGTGAGGTATAACTAGCTATAATTAAAAAATGAGATAAAAAGAAATTTATAAAAGTATTATTGCATAATATTAAAAAGAACCATTATAAAGGAGTTAAATATTATGCAAATTACTTTTTTAGAAAAATCCAATAAGAATTATATGCAAATATATCTAAACAAAGAAGAATTAGAAAAACAAGAAACTAAAGATATAATTCAAAAATATAGAGAAAAAAAATATAAAATAGCACTATTTGTAGAAGGAACACAAAATTATCTTGAAGTATTGAAGAGAATGATAGAAAAGCAAGTAGAGTGGAGTAAAGATGAATAATAAAGTGAAGGATAATCTAGTAGTAGCAGGATACTGCAGACTTTCAAGAGATGAAGATAAAGAAAATTATTCAAGTATAGAAGAGCAAAAAGTAATAATTAAAGATTATGCAAATAGTCGTGGCTGGGATATTGAAAATAGTCAATTTTATATAGATGACAATATATCTGGGTATACATTTAATAGACCTGAGTTTTTAAGAATGATGAGTAATGTAAAACAAGAAAAGATTGATATAGTAATAGCTAAAGATTTGTCGAGGATAGGAAGAAATAATGGAAAAGTACTAGTACTTATTGATGAATTCAAAAAAATGCAAAAAAATCTAATTCTTGTTTCTGAAATGTGTGGGACTTATGATGTGTTAAATGATAGAGATGATACAATAGGCATCACAACATGGTTTAATGAAAGATATGTGAAAGATTGTTCTAGAAAGACTCGAGCACAGATGTATTCAAAACAAAAAAATGGAAGATTGATTATGGGAAATCGTTATGGTTATGTAAAAGATTTAAAAGATACTACAAGACTATATGTTGATGAAGAAATACGACCAGTAATAGAATTAATATTTAAATTATATGTAGAAGACGGATTAGGTATAAAAAAGATTTGTGATGTTTTAAATACAAAATATAATTATCCTACTCCGTCTGTTTATTATCAAAATAAATTTTTTGAAAGAGGAAAAATATATCAGCATACTGTTCAAAAATTATGGTCAACATATATGATAAGTAACATTTTGAGCAATGATATTTATATAGGGACTTTGCGTACCCATAAAAAAGAAACAATTTCGATAAGAGGAAAAGCTGTAAAAATACCAGAAGAGGAACATTTTATATTTAAAAACCATCATGAAGCAATTATATCAACTGAAATATTTGAATTAGCACAAAATATAAAAAAGAGAAAAGCAAATTTACGAAGCACAGCGGGAACAAGGAAAAAGATTTATATGTTTTCTGGATTAATTAGATGTGGTGATTGTGGCTATGGAGTAACTGGAATAACAATAAATAAAAAACATAAACAAAAGGGGTATGAGTGTTCACAATATAGAACTTATGGTAAATCTAGATGTAAATATCATGAAATTTTAGAAAGTGATATTGTCATTCACCTACAGCAGTTTTTAAAATTTACTCAAAAAAAATATGAAAATGAATTGCGTCAAATAGAAATAAAGGAAAAAGATAATAGGAAAAATCATTATAAAGAAGAATTAATGTTACAAGTTAAAAAATTAGAAGCTGAATATAAAATATTAGTAAATCAAAAAGTTAAGAATTTAATATTAACAAAAAACGAAGAGGAAAAATATATAATAGAAAATACATATAAAGATTTAGAATTTGATAAAATAAATAAAATAAAAAATTTG
>JABLTL010032424.1_pt1 | contig 10715 bp, 9 predicted proteins | sample 7160151 | NCBI WGS metagenome assembly JABLTL01 (sample SAMN14651223, study PRJNA627086) | human gut metagenome | isolation source: feces | host: Homo sapiens
ACCAGGGGCTTTGCCCCTGGACCCCACTTCATTTTCTCACTCTGTGTAAGTTCGATTGGGCCAAATCGAAGATTTGGAATCTCACTTATCAAGAAGAAAACGAAGCAAAAAAAGCTTAAACCGCCCTGCGGGGCTTGATTTTCGTTACGTTTGCGTTAGTCCACGCCTCGATAATAAAGCCCCCGCGTAAACTCATTGGGCGCATAAGTACCCTCGCCCTGGTAACGGCGTACCACCCGGAGACATTCCTTGCCATTCTCCGTGGTGAACAGCAAACGGACGCCCCACAGACCCGCGTGCTCATAATCCTTGGCTTTATCGGCTAGGAACAGCTTGCGGCTGTTGAAAATCTCATTCCGGCAGCCGAAGGCACGGGCTACAGGGAAGAAAGCGCCCTTCCGGTCTACCATGCGCTGGAAGCCGCTCTGGCAGCCGCAGCCGTTGAACCGGTTGTGGATGATGCAATTTTCGGTGATCATCAGGGGCAGACGACCGTACACGATGGCTTCGCAGTCCATGGCTTTGGACAGGTCGCGGATCTGCGCCATCCGCTGCTCAAAGGAGAGCACTACTGACGTCAGCCCCATCCGTTTGTACTCCCGGATGCTCTGAGCGTTGTAGACCCCCAGGCCGAAGTCGCCGCGGCAGTGGTAGTCGTTCCGCTGTGCCACTCGGATGCCGGCCAGAGTGCTCACGTAGGCGGTCTCCAAGCCCAAGGCGTGGAGCTGGCGCAGGCGCAGTTCCATCTCTGACCGCTCTCGATCCCAGAACACCCGAGGCATGACCAAGGCCGGTTCCACGCCTGCCTGGAGGATGGTTTCCACCAGCTCCGGGTGGGCGATCCACTCGTCCAAGGGCAGGGAAAGGGAGTGGGGGCGGCAGTCCAACAGCTCTTTGGAGCACTGGTCTGCCTTGTGGAGGGAGAGGGTGAGGACGGGTTCGGTTTTGCGATTTTCGTAGCGGACGCCGGGGTGGTAAGCGCCCTGACGGCGTTCCGGCGGGGCGATGCGCTGGTTGGTCAGGTCGTCCAGGACGGTGCGGCGCAGGCCGTTGAGGACGGACAGGGGCAGGGACAAGCCTGGGTCTACCTGAGCCAATGCCCGTTCACAGCGGTAGGGGGTGCCGCCGGTCTTGCCGATCTGCTCTTCCACCTGTTCCCGTGCCAGGGAGATTTTTCGCGCGGCCTCCGGCACAGGCCCTTCCGCCTTGGCCACGTGGCCGTCTTCGTCCTCCACGGCGATCTGCACCGGTTCCCCGGCGGCCACCAGGGCGTACAGCTTCACCGGCACCATGGGGTGCTCCTTGGAGTAGTCGCCCTTGGCGGCGGCGAATAATTTGGTGGGGACGGGGGTCTTTTCTCGGATGCCGAACATGTGGCGGCCGGTCTTGTCCATGAAGTAACCGTCCGTGAACCCCTGTCGGGAGAAGGCGTGTGCCAGCGCTTGCTGCTCCCCTGGGGTGGGGTCCCGGTGCTCCCGGATGGCGGTGGCGTAGACCTTGGTGACCACCGCCACATACTCCGGACGCTTCATGCGGCCTTCGATTTTGGCGCAGGCTACCCCCATCTCCTCCAGCTCCTGCAAATGCTTGGCGAGAGACATATCTTTCAGGGAGAGCAACGGCTTGTCCGCCGTCTGTCCCCACCCGTAGTTCAAGCGGCAGGGCTGGGCGCACATGCCCCGGTTGCCGCTGCGGCCGCCGATGACGGAGGAGAAGAAGCACTGGCCGGAGTAGCACATACACAGGGCGCCGTGGACAAAGCATTCGATCTCCACCGGGGAGCGGTCGCACAGGTAGGCGATCTGATCTCGGCTCAGCTCTCGACTCACCACCACTCGGGTCATGCCCAGGTCGGCGGCGGCTTTGGCCCCGTCCAGGGAGTGGATGGTCATCTGGGTGCTGGCGTGGAGGGGCAGGTCAGGCGCCACCTGGCGGCACATCCGCGCCACGCCCAAGTCCTGCACCAGCAGGGCGTCCACGCCCATCTGGCTGACCTGATCCACCAGCTTGGCGGCTTGGGTCAGCTCCCGGTCGTTGAGGAGGGTGTTGAGGGTGAGATAGACCTTGACCCCGCGGAGGTGGCAGTACTGGACGGCCTCCTGGAGGGCGGCTTCGTCGAAGTTGACTGCGTTGCGGCGGGCGTTGAAGTTGCCATAGCCCAGGTAGATGGCATCAGCACCGCTCTGGACGGCGGCGCGGACGGCCTCTGGGGAACCGGCGGGGGATAAAAGTTCTAACATCTCTCTCTGCTCCTGTATGTACTAGCCCCAGAGAGCGAGGTGCCCTCTGGGGGTGCGGTGTGGGTTCGGTCGTGTGGCGGTGGGGTTATTTCCCACCCTGCTGGAGGCGGAAGATCTCCCGCTTGGCTTCGGACAGCTCCTGCTTCATCTGGTTGGCTTCGTCCAGGTACTGCTTGACCTGCTGGCGCAGGTGCTCGGATTTCTCCTGCTCCTTGAAGAAGTTATCCGCCAGGTTCATGGCGCACATGATGGCGGCGTCCAGGGTGGAAGCGTGGGACGCTTCGGCGGCCTGTCTGATCTGTTCGTCTACGGACTCGGCGACCTTCTGGACGTAGGATTCCTCGTCGGAACTGGTGAGCAGGAAGGTGCGTTCTGCCACGGTCACTTTGATTTTTTCGTTCATATATCTCTAACCTCCAGCCTTCGGGCTTATCTTTCGTTACATCATTTCATTATATCATAGCGGTGAGGGGACGGCAACTGAAATGCGTGGAAGACGGGGGGATGTGTGGGGAAAATTTGTGGGTGACAGCACGACGAAGGGAGAACCCCCCGGCGAGGGTTCACCCTCTTTTTGGCTACGCCAAAAATTCACCCTTGCAAATCAGCAAGAACCAACGTACCATGCCTGTTCTACAGGCATGGCCTCCGCTAAAAACCTGCCCCTGGCAGGTTTTCTTAACGCTGCGTGGCTTGAGATTTGAATGGGAACAGCCTCGGAAAACTCCGAGGCTGTGTTTGTTAGTGGATGAGTCCTTGTTCCTGCAAGAAGGTTTTGGCGACCGTTTCCGGATTCTGATTTTCTTCGTCCACTTGGTAATTGAGGGTGCCCATCACATCATCGGTGAGCACGGCGCCCAACTGCCCCAGCAGATCTTCCAATTCCGGATGCGCTTCCAGCACCTCACTGCGGATGACGGGAACGGCGTAATAGGGCGGGAAGAAGTGCTGGTCGTCCTCCAGGACGGTCAGGCCGAATTTCTTCAACAGACCATCGGTGGAGAAGGCATCCACCACATCGCTTTCCCCGTTGGACAGAGCCAAATACCGAGGGGAGCTGTCCATGGCCACCACTTTTTTGAAGTTCATGTTGTATTTCTTTTTCAGACCGGGCAGGCAATCCTCCCGTTTGGTGAACTCCAAGGTGGGAGAGATGACCAGCTGGTTGGAGACTTTGGCCAGGTCGCTGAAGGTCTTCAGGTTGTACTTCTCCGCAGTCTCCGGCTTCACGGCCAGGGTGTAGGTGTTGTTGAAATTCATCTGTTTCAGGACTTTCAAGTTGTATGTTTCATCGAAGTCCTTGACCACCGTCTGATACACCTTTTCCACGTCGCTGATGGGGGTATAGCCCAGGGTGTCGGCGTAGCAGGTGCCGGTGTAGTCGATGTACAGGTCGATCTCGCCGCTGCGGACGGCGCTGGTACAGACCTGGGTGCCGCCCAGCATAGGCTGGCGCTTCACGGTCAGATCGGTGTTCTCCTCGATCAGGTCAGCCACCATATGGCAGAGCACCACCTGTTCCGTAAAGTCCTTGCCGCCGACGGTGATGGTGTCGCCGCTGCCCCGATTGCTCAGAGCGCTGGAGACGCCGTTGATCACAAAGAGGAGCACCAGGAGAGCCGCTGTGATGGACAAAACCCACTTCTGCTGTCTCCGGTTTTTTCGGGCGTTGGCGCTGGAAGTGCCTTGCAGGCTCAGGGGCGTGACCAATTTTTCCACGATGCCAAAGAGGAAGTCCACCAGCAGCGCCAGCAGGCAGGCGGGGAGGGCGCCGGCCAGGATCTGATAGTTATCCACGGTGCGGATGCCGGCGAAAACCAAGTAGCCCAAGCCGCCGCCGCCGATAAAGGCGGCCATGGTCATCAGGCCAACGGCGGTGACGGCGGAGATGCGGACACCAGCCATCATGACAGGCAGCGCCTGGGGGATTTGGACTTTGTAGAGCACCTGGAACCGAGACATCCCGATGGCGGAAGCCGCCTCGATGGTGTCTGGGTTGATGCCCTGGATGCCGGCGTAGGTGTTTTTGATGATGGGCAGCAGGGAATAGAGTACCACGACCACCACGGCGGGCAGGGTGCCGATGCCCAACAGGGGGATGGCGAAGCCCAAGAGGGCCATGCTGGGGACGGCCTGGATGACGTTGGCGATGCCCAGGATGGGCTTGCTGGCCTTGCGGATATAGCAGATGAAGATGCCCAAGGGGACGCCGATGAGGATGGAGACCCCCACGGCGATGGCGGTCAGGCGGATATGCTCCAGGAGCAGGTTCCCAATTTGGCTGCTGTTGGCGGCCAGGTAGGCGAAGAATCCAGTGATGACGCTCATGTTACAGCCCTCCTTCCTGGTTGTCCAGATACTGATGGCTCAAGGTGGTCATCAGGCTGCTGCGGGTGATGAGGCCGCATAGCTTGCCGCTGTCCTCCACGATGGGCAGGGCGGAGATGTTCTTCTCCTGCACCAGCGCCAGCAGGTCAATGATAGAGGCGTCCGGACTGGCGGAGGCGAAGTGCTGATCCATGGCCTGAGCCACGGTGGAGTGGTGACTGCGCAGGTGAGCCAAGAGCGATGGATAATCCGTGGCGCGCAGGAGTCCCAGCAGCTGGCGCTTGGAGTCGGTGACCATGAGGGTATCCACCTTGGCAAAGCGCATCCGCTCCACCGCCTTGCGCAGGTTCAGTTCCGGCGGGCAGCAGATGGGACGGTCGATCATAATGTCCCGCGCCTTGATGAACTCTGGTGACGACCAGATGCGGTTCTTGCCCACGAACTGAGCTACGAACTCGTTGCAGGGATTTTTCAAGAGCTGTTCCGGCTCATCGTACTGCAAGATCTTGCCCTTGTCCATGACGCAGATCTTGTCGGCGATCTTCACCGCCTCGTCCATGTCGTGGGTGACGAAAACAATGGTCTTGTGCAGCTCCTCCTGTAACCCCAACAGCTCGTCCTGAAGCTGGGTACGGGTGATGGGGTCCAGGGCGCTGAAGGGCTCGTCCATGAGGATGATCTCCGGGTCCATGGCGAAGGCACGGGCCACGCCGATGCGCTGCTGCTGGCCGCCGGACAGCTCGGTGGGGTAGCGGTCCAGGTACTGGTCCGGGTCCATACCCACCAAATCCATCAGCTCCAGCGTGCGGGTGCGGGTGCGCTCCGGGTCGGCTTTGGACAGGCGGGGGATGATCTCAATGTTCTCCCGAATGGTCATGTGGGAGAACAGACCGGTCTGCTGGATGACATAGCCCATGCTGCGCCGGAGCTGTAGGATGTCCTTGTCCCGAATGTTCTCGCCGCCGATGTAGATCTCACCGGTGGTGGGCTTGATGAGGCGGTTGATCATCTTTAATGTGGTGGTTTTTCCGCAGCCGCTGGCTCCGATTATGGTAACAAAATTACCTTGGTCAATGGTAAAGTTTACGTCCTTCAAAATCTGATTTTTTCCGAATACTTTCGACACATGTTCAAATTGAATCATAGAATACCTCCTTTGCCTCGAAATACCTAACAGCATAAGTTTACCATAAAGAAGGCACAATGGTCAAGTTTTTCACACATTTCGGATTTGGGACTATTCGGATGAAAACAGACCGCTGGTCAAAAACCGGCGGTCTGTGGCAGGGGCGAAATAGGTGGATTTTGGGGGAAAAGCGCCTGCCGGTTGCAGAATTGACAACCGAAATAGCTGGACTGCTACCGGAAAATTTGTTACGATAAGGGCACAGAACGGAAGAAATTTGAAACAAAATCCGAAAGGAGGGTCACCCCATGACCTTTGGTGAAAAATTACAGAAGCTGCGCCGAGAGAGCGCCCTGTCCCAGGAGAAGCTGGCGGAGCAGCTCCACGTCTCCCGCCAGGCCATCTCCAAGTGGGAGCTGGGCACGGCGGCGCCGGACACGGACAACATCGTGCGGCTGAGCAAGTTCTTTCAGGTGCCGCTGGAGTACCTGATGCTGGAGGACTGCACTGACCCCAGCCAGGTCATCGGGGGGCGCGCCCAGCCCCAGGTGCCGCCGGAGGTGCCTCAGGCACCGGAGAAACGTGCCGTTTGGTGGGCGAAGGCCAAGCTGTCTTGGTTTGTTCTGGCCGGGATTTTGTTGGAACTGTTGAGCCTTTTCATGAGCTATGGCGTTCAGTCCAGAGCATGGGAGATGTATGGGGAATGCTATTCGGATGCTTATGAGTATATGTTCCACCTGCCCTTGAGTCTGTTGACCATCTTGGGTATCGCACTTATTGTGATCGGGTTCTGGAAGATGTATCGGCGCGCACCGGAGGAAAAGTAGCTGTTTCGGTATCGGTGAAAGAGAATGGGCGAACCTCATGGAGGTTCGCCCGTTTTTGGGGTTTGGGGGAGGTTGTGGTTTTTGGGGGAGGTGCAGCGTATCGGAGGGGAAACCCCCGGCGAGGGTTTCCCCTCTTTTCAGCGGAGCTGAAAATTCACCCTTTCCTGCGCTTTAGAAGCACAGGGGATTTCGCTGACTGCGGTCAGCGACCAGGGGCTTTGCCCCTGGACCCTAGTCGCTTTTGCAAAAGCTCCGCAAAACTTAAGTTGCCCTGCGGGGCTTGAGTTTTGAGAGGTCCTACTTTTCTTCCGCAGACTCCGGAAACCGCACCAGTGCCTTGAACAGGTCGCCATCAATGTCGATGGAGAACTCTGCCCCCTGCAAGTGCGCCAAGCTCTGGGCGATGGACAGGCCCAAGCCGCTGCCTGGGGTGGAGCGGGAGTCGTCGCCCCGGACGAACCGGCGGAGCAGGTCGTCGGAGGGGATGTTCAACGGGTCGGCGGAGATGTTTTTCAGGGAGATCTCCACGTTCCCGTCCCGGCGGATGACGTCCACGTACAGCCGGGTGCCGGGCATGGCGTATTTGGCGCAATTGGAGAGCAGGTTATCCAGGATGCGCCACAGGTGTCGCCCGTCCGCCATGATCCACGCCCCCTCCTTGGGGTAGCGCTGGATGACCCGCAGCTGGGCGGCGCGCAGTTTATCTTCGTACTCGGCCAGCGCCTGGCGCACCAGCTGGGTGGTCTCCAGCCGCTGTCGATCCACGGCCAGCACACCGGCGGAGGCTTTGCTGGCCTCCACCAAGTCCTCGGTCAAGGTCTTCAAACGCTGGCTCTTCCGATCCAGCACGTCGATATACTGCTGGGCAGTGGGGTCTTCCAGGTTGAGTTTTTTCAGCAGATCCACATAGTTGATGATGCTGGTCAGCGGGGTTTTGAGGTCGTGGCTCACGTTGGTGATGAGCTCCGTCCGGAACCGATCCGAGCGCATCCGCTCTTCTACGGCCTTCTGCATCCCGTCGCTGATGGCGTTCAGATCCGCCCCGTGCTTTTGCAGGTCCCAGGGCAGACCGGTGGTGTCGGTGGTGTAGTTCAGGTCACCGTTGGCCAACGCCTGACTGCCCTTGCGCAGGATGCTCCAACCCCACAGCCACCACAGCAGCGCCACCAGTGCCAGCGCGGCCAGCACAAAGGCGAAGATCAGGGGGAGGGTCACATGGTTCCGTCCGCCCAGGAAGCAGAGGAAGGCATAGCAGAGCAGGTAGGCGGTGCAGAGGGAGAAGGCTTTGAAGTGCAGGGGGATGAGGCGGAACAGCTGCCACAGCCGCCGTCCCAACCGGCACAGGATGGTGCGCTTCCACCACTGGCGGGTTTTGACCTGGGCGGCCAAGGTGGTCAGCAGCGGCATCCACAGCGCGATACCCACAGCGGCCAAAACGCCCAACTGGAGGAGCAGGGTGTTGGGCAGGATGGTGTCTGACCCGGTGGCGTTGACCAAGGTATTTTCCATCCGCTGAAGCGCATCCCAGATGACCACCACGTAGAAGTAGGTGACCACAGCGGTCAAGGCCAGCATTAAATCCCACGGGCAGCGGTGGAAGCCGGTGAGGGTGATGGCGTCGGTGCCCAGCTTATGACCAGTGGCGGCCAGCAGGTAGCACAGGCAGAACAGCCCCAATGCGCCGGTGACAATGGCGATGCTGACGGTGGGCAGCATCCGACCCTGGTTCTGGCTGGCGTCCTGTTCCCACTGGAGCAGATCGTCTCGGATGGTCATGGGACTGGCAATGCCCCACTCCAAGACCCTGTTCTTCAGCGGGGTGGCGGTCTTGGTGGTGATGTATTTGGGGGGCAGGTCGATGTAGTCCCGGTTGTAGGTGATATAGGTGTAATGCAGGGAGGAGTCCGTGGTGCTGACCGTACTGGCTACTGCTACGTCATCCCAGATGGACACATCTGCTGCCGACCAGTTCCCGTCCACCGTCTCGGCCGGCAGGTCTTGTTCCTCCACCGTGATGTAAGCGGAGTCGGCGTAGGCGGGGTAGAGGGCGTCATAGGTGCGCTCCACTGCGCCGGATAAGTCCTTTTTTATGTTGCCGCCCAGGACTTTGCCGTTCATGTCCAGGATACGGTAGCGGAAGTTGGTGTTGTCCAGATCCAGCTGTTCCGTCAGGGCGTCACGGCGCTGGTTGCCCAAATAGGTCAAGCTCTTTTTGTGCTGGGATAGGACAAACAGATCCCAAGCGTCCTTGCAGTAGTCCTCTGCCACCGAGGAACCGGCCACACCACCGTCGGTACTGCTGGTGCCGTAGAGGCTGAACAGTTGTAAGGCACTGAGGGACAGGCTGGCGCAGGCGCCTAGGAGGAGACAGGCGAAACAGGCGCAGAGGAGTTTCGCCCACGAGGGAGTTCGTGGTAATTTCATAGCGCACATCCTTTCCGAACGGTCAACCCTGTTCCATCTTGTAGCCCAGCCCCCAGACCACCTTCAGGTAACGGGGGTGAGCGGGGTCGATCTCGATCTTCTCCCGCAGGTGCCGGATGTGGACGGCCACGGTGTTCTCACTGCCCAGTGCCACGTCCTTCCACACCTGCTCGTAGATCTGCACCATGGAGAACACCTGTCCCGGCCGACTCATGAGCAGGCGGAGGATCTGGAACTCCAACGGCGTCAGGTTCACCGGTTCCCCGTCCACGGTCACGGTCTTGGCTCCGTCGTCCAGGACGATGGGCCCCACCGTGAACAAGTGTGGTGCAGAGATCTGGCCGCCCAGCTGGGTGTACCGGCGCAGGTGGGAGCGAACCCGGGCGATGACCTCCAGGGGGTTGAAGGGTTTGGTGATGTAGTCGTCCGCGCCCATGTTCAGACCCAGGATTTTGTCCGTGTCCTCACTCTTGGCGGTGAGGAAGATGATGGGCACGTTGCTCAGCTTCCGCAGCTCCGCGGTGGCGGCGATGCCGTCCATGCCGGGCATCATGATGTCCATGAGCACCAGGTGGAACTGGTTCTGCTGGAAGAGGTCGATGGCCTCCTGACCGGAGTAGGCGCCGGTGACGCCGTAGCCTTCGCCGGTGAGGTATATTTCCAAAGCGGATACGATGTCGTGATCGTCGTCGCAAACGAGAATTTGATACATGAAAAAGCCCCTTTCCTTGTTCCATTCTATCATAGCACGGAACAGTTTAGAAAAGGGAGATGAATTCTTTAAGATTCTTCTTTTTTCACGAAGATTCTTTGTTGTTTTTGCATCCAAAAGTCCGGTTTGACGAGAAAAAGCGGAGGATTTGGGAAAAAACAGCGCCAGCGGTCTTGCGGAAGGCGTCTCGCATCCGTAAGATACAGGGAGAATCTAACAGAAAGGAGCCAGTTACGATGGCAAAGGAGAAGAACAGTTTCATTGTGTACTACGATTTCGAGGAGCAGACGGCGACCCTCAGCGACCAGCAGGTGGGGCGGCTCATCCGGGTGATGCTGGATTACGAGAAGCGCGGTGTGCTGCCGGATGGGGAGGACACCCTGGTGGGGATGGCGTTTTGGTTTTTGAAGGTGGGGTTGGACTTGAACGATGAGAAGTACCGGAAGGTCTGCGAGCGCAACAAGTTCAACCGCAACGGCGGCAAGCGTGCCCTGTCGGAGGGACCGGAGGTGCGGGAGGAGCCGTTCCGCCGGTCGGAGCTGGACGTGCCTTTTGAGGTGTCCGATCCCAGTTATTTCTGAGTGGGGAATGAGACATCCGTTCTAATTCCCGTTTGTCAAGTGCTTATTTCCACAATATCCACGGTTTTGTCCACAAATTATTTCTCAGGCAGTGAGGATTGACACCGGTTTTGGGGTGGAATTGTGGAAAAGTCTGTGGATACGCTGTGGAAAACCCCTTTTGTGTGGTGTTTGGAGAGGGAACAGGTGGCTGTGTGTGGCGGCAGGTGGTGTGGAAAACGGGCGTAAAAAAGCTCCCCATCCCGAAGGATGGGGAGCGGAAAGTTTCCTTTGGAGTTTCTCCTAGGTGGAGAGACTAGTGATTTTCCTTAAGCAATCAGGAGAAATCGCGGGTCCAGATGGAAGCCAGAGCGGGGCCGCCGCCGACGCACAGGGAAGCCATGCCATACTTGTAGTCGGAACGGATCATCTCGTAAACCAGGGTGACGATGATACGCAGAGCGGTGCAGCCAACGGGATGGCCCAGAGCGATACCGG